>Ga0247611_10009650_pt1 | contig 11547 bp, 5 predicted proteins | sample 177DNAGHGhighgp2_FD_192422 | JGI IMG/M metagenome (GOLD analysis project Ga0247611, IMG submission 192422) | Sheep rumen microbial communities from Palmerston North, Manawatu-Wanganui, New Zealand - 1770 DNA GHGhigh gp2 | ecosystem: Host-associated > Mammals > Digestive system > Stomach > Rumen ... | reverse complement strand
CCACCCTCAATCTCGAAGGTGTCGAGAATATCCTGTGCCTTGGCACGGATGGCAGCTTCGTCGGTGATATGATCGGCGATGGCCCACATCTGTTCCCAGTCAAACTGTTTCGTGTAGACATACATCCGGTGGTAGAGGTTAGTCTCGTCGATATAGAGATCCATCATACCAGGGTAGGGGCGACCTATCTGGGCAATGTTGGTATCGCGGAACCTGCGACGCACCTGGGCAGCCCTGCACCAGTCCTCTATCTCTGCCTGTACCTGGGGATCACCGCCTTCTACAACTCCTGTAATCACCGCGTGGCGCTTGCCGGCGCGTTCCAGATCGGCCACCATCTCACCCACAGCACCACAGGCATAGAGCTCACCGAGCCACGTGGGAATGTCGGTCTTCTCATAGTCGGGGGCTTTCTTCTTCTGCACATTGACGAGAATCACCGGCACATCGAGGTCACGCACGGCAGGTAACATATTATAAGAGGTGCAATATGTGAGCAACTGTAGGATGACAAGGTCGACATCGGCAGCACGGAACTTATCCCCTGCAGCCATCGATTGCTCTTTCGTGGTCACCATCCCACCGTCAATGATCTCTACTGTATCTGGCAGTGTCTTTTTAAACGCTTCGTACTGGGCCTCAAACTCTGGTACGAGTTGAGGAAATTGAGGTAGGTATGCCTGCAAGGCAATGGAAAACACACCTATTCTGGCTTTGGTTTCTACTAATGGTTTACTCATAATTGTGATTTTTTATTATATTTGTTTTATTTGTTTGTTATCTTTAGATAATTCTCATACGCTGCATCCCAGACAGCCTGGTCCTGAGGCTCATACCTGACGAGGTTGAGGCTGTTGGCGATGATCTGGCGCATCTCCCAGATGTCCTTCACCAGACCTGCTGCCTTGGCTTGCAACAGGATGTTGCCGATGGCCGTACCCTCCTGAGGGCCAGCCAGCACTGTCACGCCAGTGGCATTGGCTGTAAACTGGTTCAGGTATTTGTTGAGGCTGCCACCGCCAATGATATGGAGCGTTGACAAGGGGATATCCGTAAACTCCTGCAGCCATTGGAACACCTGCTTATAGCGCAGGGCCAGTGAATCGAAGATACAACGACATATCTCCGCCGGGGTTTTTGGAATAACCTGATTTGTCTGACGACAGTATTGTCGGATTGCCTCCAGCATCGAGGCTGGATTGGCAAACATCGGGTCATCGGGATTAATCAAACTGCGGAATGCCTCCACCTGCATGGATGAGCCCTGCAACTCAGGGTGTGACATGGCTGCAGCTTCCTGGTCTGCCACTACAGGACTGGTGGCCCACTCTTTCCGACAACGCTCATAAAGCCACATGCCACAGATATTCTTCAGGAAACGGGTCGTTCCTTCAATACCGCCTTCGTTGGTGAAGTTACGCTGGTAACTCAGGTCGTTGATGATGGCATCCTTGGTCTCGATACCCATCAGACTCCAGGTTCCACTGCTGAGGTAGGCAAAGTTTGCATCCTGGGCTGGGACGGCAGCCACGGCAGAACCTGTGTCATGACCAGCCACGGCAATCACGGGAATAGCCCCCAGGCCAGTCATCTTCTGCACCTCTTCTGTCAGCGTGCCAATCACAGCCCCGGGCATCACCATCTTTCCGAAGAGCGTTCGTTTCAGTCCTAAGGATTTCAACAGACGATCGTCCAGTTCCTTACTGCGAGGATCGAGCAACTGCGAGGTGGAGGCGATGGTATATTCACATACCTCCTGACCTGTCAGCATCCAACTCAGGGCATCGGGCATGAAGAGTATCTTCTTTGCATGCTTCAGGGCGGCATTGTCTTCCTGTCGCATGGCATAGAGTTGGAAGATGCTGTTGAAGTTCATCAGCTGGATACCTGTGATGTCATAGACCTCCCTGCGCGAGATGACATGCTCCAGATAGTCGTCCATCGCCTTAAAAGTAATAGGATCGCGATAGGCACGCGGGTTCCTTAAAATAGCGTTGTCCTCCCCGATGAACACGTAGTCCACACCCCATGTGTCGATACCGATACTGGTAATCTCCAGTCCGCGTTTAGCCACCTCTTTCAGTCCGCGTATCATCTCAAAGTAGAGGGCATGGATATCCCAGTAGAAATGGCCGCCCTGCTCAATGAGGTTGTTGGGGAAACGGGTCACCTCCTCCAGACTGAACGTCCCGTCCTCGATATGTCCGATGATGGTTCGTCCACTGGTGGCTCCCAGATCCACGGCAAAGAAATAGGTCTTTTTATTCATCTTAATTTTCGTTTGATTAGCAGATTCGCTGGCAAAGGTACGTAGTTTTTGATAGATATACCATAATTATTTGATTTTTAGTCTTGAAAATTTGATTTTAAACTCATATTTATTTTGCATTTCCCTCGAATTGCCGTACCTTTGCACCCAGATACGAACAATTATAATTATACTAGTCAAATGTCAACATTAACGATTCTGATTGTCGCGGTTTTCTGTATCGGCTACCTGTGTATCGCCCTGGAGAGCCTGACAAAGATCAACAAGGCAGCCATTGCCCTGCTGATGTGTGTGTGCTGCTGGACACTGCTGATGATGGCGCCGGCAGCTTATTACCCCGCTATTCCTGGTGGTGAGGTGATTCACCACATCTCTGAGGTCATCGAGCATCACCTCGGAGATGCCGCAGGTACCCTGTTCTTTCTGATGGGTGCCATGACCATTGTGGAGATTGTCGACTCCAATGGTGGTTTCAACTTCGTCCGTGACGCCATGAAGACCCGCTCCAAGCGTAAGCTCTTGTGGCGCATGGTCTTTATGACCTTCTTCCTGTCGGCCATCCTTGACAACCTGACCACTTCGATTGTCATGATCATGGTACTTCGTAAATTGGTCCAGTCGCGTGGCGACCGGCTCATCTATGCAGCCTTGGTGGTTATCGCTGCCAACTCCGGTGGTGCCTTCTCTCCGATAGGCGATGTTACCACCATCATGTTGTGGATCAAGGGTGTCATCACTACACAGGGTGTACTCACCGAGATCTTCGTGCCCTCACTGATCTCTATGCTGGTACCTGCCTTTATCCTCCAGTATCAGCTACAGGGTAAGTTCGACAAGTCACAGAATCTGCCCAAGGCCGATGTGACCCAGTTCACCAAGGCCCAGCGTGACATCATCTTCTGGCTGGGTGTGGGAGGTCTCTGCTTTGTACCCATCTTCAAGACCCTGACCCATCTGCCCCCGTTCATGGGCATCCTGCTCGTATTAGGCGTGCTCTGGACTGTGACAGAGATTTTCCATCATAAGACGGCCGAGGACGATACGATGGCCAAGCGTGTCTCTGACCTCCTCTCCAAGATAGACCTCTCTACCATCATGTTCTTCCTGGGCATCCTGATGGCTGTGGCCGTCTTACAGGAGGTGGGGGTCCTCACGATGCTGGGCTCTGTACTCGATTCTACCTTCGAGGGTAACCATTTCCTCGTCACAGGTATCATCGGTGTCCTCTCTTCTATTGTCGACAACGTACCTTTGGTAGCTGGTTGTATGGGTATGTATCCTGTGGCAGCTACGGGTGATATGGCTGTAGATGGTATCTTCTGGCAGTTGTTGGCCTATTGCGCCGGTGTCGGTGGTTCGATGCTGATCATCGGTTCTGCTGCCGGTGTGGTTGTCATGGGTCTTGAGAAGATTACCTTCGGCTGGTATATGAAGAAGATCACGTGGGTGGCCTTCGTAGGCTATCTCGCAGGTATCCTGACCTATTGGGTAGAAAGGACATTGTTCTTCTAAATAATTCATCCCCGCCAAATCGGCGGGGATGTTTTATTTCATCTTGATCTCACTGGGTTTGAAACCCATCTTTGCCTTGAACTTGGCCGAGAAGTAGTCCGGACTCTCAAAGTTCAGCCGATAGGCAATCTCCTTGATACTGAGTTCTGTGGTAGTCAACAGCTCCTTGGCACGCAAGAGTCTCAGTTCTTGCTGGTAGGTGGCGGGCGAGAGTCCTGTGTACTCCTTGAACAGCTTACGGAAGTTACTGTAGCTCACGCCCAGCTCCTCGGCAATCGTCTGGATGGTCACGTCCGACTCCAGTGACTCACGGATACGCAGTCGCGCTTTACTCACCATATCCACCTGTTGTTGGTTCTTGTTCAGTTCGATGTTACGCTCCAGAGAGTACATGATACCAATCAGGTGGTTCACGAGCCCTGCCATCATCTGCTGGGCATAGGCCGCCTCTTCCATAGCCGCCTCGAAGGCCCGCTTGTAAAGGGTCTCGATGACTGCCGAATAGCCTACATGGTAGATGGGCTTCTCTGGTGACAGGAATCCCGCCTTTACACGGTCGTCCATATTCTTGCCCTTGAAACCGATCCAGTTGCTCTTCCATCCGGTACGTGGGTTGGGATGATATGTATGCCATTCCCCGGGAAAGAGCAGGAACATGTCACCCGGCTTCAGCTGGGTCTTCGGACAGTGGGTGCTTTCAAATTCCCCCTCTCCCTCGGGGTTATAGAGTAGTTGGTATTCGTTGAGGATACGGCCCTTCTCAATATTGAAATAATAGCCGTCGGCATGCCCCTTGGTGGGATAGGGCTCCCCGCGGGCTATGTCCTCATAGCCCACTGTGCTGACTGTCAGTCCCCACAAGGCGTCACGCTCATTGGCGAGCAGGTATTTACTTTTTTGCATAGTCAGGATTCTGTTTTAGGGGGGGGTAATTTCTCGGGGCGTCCATAACCAGAAGGTAGAGCCATGTCCCTCACCTTCAGAGGTGACACCGATCTTTCCGCCACAACGTTCTGCAATGGCCTGACAGATACTGAGCCCCAGACCCGTACCCTGTACGAAGTCGTTGAGCTTGACAAAACGTTCAAACACACTGGCTTGTTTCTCCTTGGGAATACCGGCACCGGTATCCTCACAATAGAAGTATACACCGTTGTCTTGCTCTCGGTAGCCCACCTTGATATGGCCTTGGTGGGTGTACTTCACGGCGTTGGTGGTGAAGTTGGTCAGCACCTGCTGGATACGGCCTATGTCAAGCACAACAGGGAAGGTGTCGTAGGGATTGTCCTTAATGAACTCCACCCCAGGTTCTTCCACGCGCTGGGCCAGGGTCTGGCAGATGTCGTTGAATACCACGGCAAGGTCGCAGGATGTAGGCTTGATAGCGAGCGCCTGTCCCATGTTCGAGGCCTCCAGGATATCATTGATGAGGCGCATGAGCATGTCACAGTTGTTGCGGATGATACGGATGAAGTCCATGCGCTCCTGTTTGGTGTCTACCATAGGCAATAGGTCACTGAAACCTACGATGGCGTTCAGTGGTGTACGGATCTCATGGGTCATATTGGCCAGGAAGGCACTCTTCATCTTACCGGAGTCTTCTGCACGCTTGGTCTCTTCTTTCAGTTTCTGCTGGGCATCCATCAGGTTGGTGATATTACGGGAGATTCCGAAATAGCCGATTCTCTCACCCTTTGAGTCATAGGTGGGAATACCGCTGATGGCATGCCAGCCAGGGCCGCTTCCATCGTGAGCATGCTTGAAGTGATGAATCACGTTGAAGGGCTTGCTCATGAAGTCCGGGTCGGCAATGGCATTTCTTGAGCTCTGCTGCTCGCTTTCATCGATACGGTTGGTATAATCTTCAATAGTTTCTTTGTAGTCTGTTGTCTTGAGTGAATGGGAGAAGAAGACCTCGCCCGTACGCAGGTCCGAACGCCATACTGTCATCTTACTATTATCCAACAGGTACCTCAACTGTTCCTCATAGGCCTGGATCTTCTCGTTGGCCTTGTTCATCTCCTGTTCATGGTTACGCTGGTCCAGATACATCTTTCGTTCTGCACTCAGGTCTCTGGCTGTGGCGATATAGAAGCGCAGGTCACCCTCTTCGTCGAAGGTTGGACGAATCTTTAACTCAATATACCTGTAGATGCCTAGATCTGGGTAGAACATTCTCTGACAGACATGGAATACATCTTTTCTGGTCGGTTCAATCTGACCTTCGAGGGATGGCGTGTTGAACAGTGACATGTTGCGGAAGTATCTCTCTGTATCTTCGTTGAAGTTACACAACTGGCGCATCTTCTGGTTGGCATCAATCATCATGCCCTCCTTGTTAAAGAACGACATGGCAATCAGACTGGTCTCAAACATCTTGTGGAATTTGATACCTGTTTCCAGGTTCAACTGCTCCTCTATCAACTCTTCAGTCAGGTCCTTGACGGTATAGATGATATACTTCGGACGCCCGTTTTCTTTCTCCACAAGTGCATAGCCGTAATAGTCTTTCCACTGGGGCTGTTCTGCAGTGCCGGAGTTCAGACTCACGGTCATCTCAAAAGTCTGGATATCTCCTTTGATAAGCCGCAGATTGTTCTCATGCAGCACCTTACCCTGTTCGGGGCGCATCCCACTGAGGAACTCCGAGGATGGCATCCCCTCGTCAGGCACTACATGGCCATGCAGGTTACGCAGGTGCTGGTTGTCGATGTCATATTCCACCACCGCATAGGCACCCATGTTCAGGGCCTGTGTCATCATGTGATTCAGGTCTGTCGACTTGTTGATGGCCATCTTCACACGGTTACGGATGAGCTGACTGAACAGGAAGGCGATGATACCGGCGATGACGACACCCACCAATAGGATCAGGGTGATGGGTGAGGTGTCGTTATGCACCTTGTCAGGATGGAACCACTTGTCGCGGATTCTTTCCATCTCTCCCGACTGTTCCATTCGCGCAAAGTTGTCATCGATGGCATCAATCAGTTCTTTGTCATAACCGATGATGCGGAGCTCACCGGCGGGGATGTCTATCTCATCGAGCACCACGTCCTCCACACCATATTCCCGGATCTTCATGCTGAGGGGAATCTCTCCCCAGATATAATACTTGTATTTGCCACTCCTGAGACCTGTCAAGGCTTCTCTCGACGAGTGGTATTCGGTCTTGAACACACGGTCTCTCATTTCTCCGATACGCAAGGCTGCATAGTCGTTCTTCTTCATGATCAGCGTGTCTTCCTCCGTCAATTTCCCAATCTGGGTCAGAGGCGGGGTCTTCTTATGACGAGCCACCCGGAGGTTGTAGTAGGTGATCATGTTCTGCGTCATCACATAGGGACGCTGTTTGTATTTGAATGTCAGGGCATGGATAAGGTCGGCCTCCCGCTTCTCGAAGGTCTCGGTACACTGGTACCACTCCTTCATGACAAACCGATGGGGTATCTCCAGCTTCGTTAGGATGAGGTCGAGCACCTCCACATTGTAGCCGTCGGGCTCGCCTCGGTCATTACGGAATTCATAGGGCGGAAACTCCCAGTCGCTGACGATGGTCAGCGGGTGATCTTCGGTATATTCCCGTATAAACAGCGCCTCTGCTGTCTGTATATGGCAGAACGACAGCAGGCAGGCGGCGATGAGGATATATAGTTGTCTCGTCATGATACTCATTTATTTACGTTCCCATTCCAAAACCTTGCAGGGGAGGGTGAACCAGACAGTGGTTCCCTGACCTGTCTTGGACTTCAACTGAATCTTTCCCCCCATGTACTCTATCAACTCGTGACAGATGCTCAGTCCCAGGCCTACACCAGTGTTGGCACCCGTGACAAATCGCTCGAAGATATGCTCAATGGCTTCCTCGGGAATACCGTCACCCGTATCCTCGATGGAAACAACCAGTTGGTCACCGATATAGTCATAACGCGCCAGGATAGAACCGGCCGTGGTGTGCTGGACGGCATTGTTGATGATCTTTTCCATGATCATCGAGACTTTCGGCTCATCGATCTCAATCACCAGCTTCTGGTAGGGATTCTTCACGATATAGTCCACACCAGGCTTTTTGTCCTTCATCCATGCTGAATCACATCTCGACTCGAAGACGCTGGCGAAGTCGATGGGCTGCTGGTTGATGGTGATCATACCGGCATCCAGACGCGACAGGAACAGGATGTCGTTGATCAGTTTCAACAGGGCTGCCGAACTCTCCTTGATCTCTCTGATAAACACGGCCTCGTCTTCTGTACTGTGTTCCATCTCGAAGAGTTCCGAGAAACCGACCACCGAGTTCAATGGGGTTCTGATCTCATGACTCATATTGTGCAGGAAGGCATTCTTTACCACCTCTACCTCCTGGGCACGGATGGTCTCCTGTTCCAACTTGGCCTCGATCATCTTGATATCACTGATATCACGACACATACCGAAGTATTCCTTGATCTGCCCATTCTGATAGGTGGGGATGAAGTGCAGCTGCATAAACATGGGCACTCCATCTTTCCGACGGAGGTTGATCTTCATGTCTTCGTGGAAGGTGCCTGTCTGTCCGTTGTCCATTTTCTTCAACAGTCTCAGGGCACGGTGCTTCGACGATTCATGGACAAATGAGAGAGCCCTGGTTTGTGTCAGGGCGTATTTCGGTTGGTTGATCTCACTGTAGATAGTGAGGATATGGTTGTCCAGATTGTATCTCACTAGACTGATACCACCCACCGACAACACATAGTCGATGTTCTTGACATAGGTGGTCACCTCCTCGTTCTTTTCCTGCAATTGCTGGATGTTGTCCTGCAGCGTCTGGTACGAATGGGCCACCTCAGTGACGTCACGTCCCGAACCATAGATGCCGAGCAGCTTGTTCTCACTGTCCCGCAAGGCCGTGATCTGCAACTCGTAGTACATCAGGTCGCGCTTCAGGAGTTTGTTGAGTGGACGGTTGTCGTTAGGATCATCCCCCTTGAATAGCTGGGTCACGTAGATATAGTCCAGGTTCCGCAGGTCAAGGTCATCCATGCCCAGCACCTGACCGACGGAGATCTTCATGTCCCGGATTTTCTCCATGTCCACCGGCATGGCATCCTTGGCCTTCTGGTTCATGTCGTAGATGTAGCCGTCTCTGTCGTAGGCCACTATGTCGATCATGGCCGATTCAAAGACCGACTGGTAGCGCAGGCGGTTATCCTTCACCTCTGCCTGGCGGATACGCTCTTCTGTGACATCACTCTCCGAACAAAGGATGATGGTTGGCCTGTTGTGCTTGTTACGTCTCAAAACTGATAGCGTCGTGGTGAATTCACGCTCTTCCGCATCTTCCGTGTGCTTGGTCTTCAGGTCCAGCGTCACGCTCTCGGTCTTGTTCTCAATGAGTTTCTTCAGGGCTTCTATCAGAATCTTAAATTCTGCCGGGGCATAGTATTTCGAGAACTCCAGTGAGCTGAAGGCCTTCTCGATTTTCCCATGCTGGTCCACCATGGCAAAGACCTGGGAGTCCACATCGTAGGTCCATAGTCGCACATGACTGGTCTTCATGATGAGCGCAAGCCGGGCGTTGCTCTTTCTGATCTTACGCGTCATCTTGTCCTCACGTACCTTATATATAATATAATAGACCACGATACAGAAGGCGACGGCAGCCAGGATCATGATCAGGTCCCAGATCCACGAGGGGATACCCGACTCCTTCTTTTCCGGGTAGAACCATTTGTTCTGGATGGGTGTCAGTTTGTCGTTGGCACGCAGGTAGGCATAGACACTGTCCATCTGGGCCAGCAGGTGGTGGTCGTTGGCAAAGAATTTATACTCGCCATAGGGTAGGTCGATGGGGTCCAGCTGGAGATTGGTAGTCTGGAACTTCTGCATGAGCCATTTCAGCGACATGGTGTTCCAGATGATGATACCGTCATCCTCTGCACTGACCCGCTGGATGGCTTCCTGCATGTCGTCATAGCCCACCACATCATCAGCCCAACCGTGTTCCTTGATAAGGTGATGGCTGAAGCTGCCCTCGTGCACAATGATGGTATGCCCGCCCATGTCGGTCTCCTTACGGATTTTGAGGTGCTTGCTCGTCGGTGTCACCACACTATGGGTGAAGAGCTGTACGATGGTCTGTCCGTACGAGGCATTGTTCCTTGTGAAACTGGCATCCATTCTGAGCATCAGGTCCGACTTTCTCTCCTTCAGGTCGGCCTGAGCCTCCAGGGTGGGCTTCAGTTTGATGATATATGGGATGTTCAACTCCTTGAAGATCATCTTCAGGAGGTCGATGTTATAACCATCCGGTTCACCGTTCTCATTCAGGAACACATAGGGCCACAGGTCCCATGCATCTTCATAGATAAGGGGCCTTGCCTCGTTATAAACGATAGTCGTGTCTTTATCTGCCGCAGCAGAAATGGTCTGTAGCGAACAGACCATCAAAAGCACCACTGTCAGTCTCTGATATATCTTCATTTTCAATCTTGATGTTTCACCTCCTCACACGGAATCCACAGCCAGAACGTTGACCCATGCCCCTCTCCTTCAGAGAAGAGTCCGATCTCTCCCTGGCAATTATCGGCGATGGCCTTGCAGATGCTCAGGCCGAGACCTGTTCCTTGTACAAAGTCATTCAACTTCACAAACCTTTCAAACACCTTCGCCTGGTCTTCCTTGGGAATACCGGCACCAGTATCCTCACAATAGAGGTAGAGCCCGTGCTTGCCGGCCCGTTCCTCCAGTTTGTAGCCAACCTTGATATGGCCCTGTTGCGTATACTTCACGGCATTGGTCACGAAGTTGGTGATTACCTGTTGGATACGACCATAGTCCAACTCTGTCACAAACGTTTCCAATGGGTTCTCCTTGACGAAGGCCACATTGGGGTTCTGCACGCGCTGGGCCAGGGAGATACAGGTACTGTCAAACTCCTTGGCAAAATCCACCTTGGCAGGAATGATCTCGATACTGCCGGCAGAGAGCGACGAGATGGCCAGGATGTCGTTCACCAGTCGTAACAGCATGTCGCAGTTGTTCATGATCACCTTGATGATCTCCTGCTTCTCTTCCGGTGTCGACAACATGGGTAGCACGTCCGAGAAGCCGACGATGGCATTCAGCGGGGTGCGTATCTCGTGGGTCATATTGGCCATAAAGGTACTCTTCTTCAAACCCGACTCATTGGCGCGCTCTGTCTCTTCCTTCAGCCGTTCCTGCTTCTCGATGAGGTCGGTGACGTTGCGCACGATGCCGTACGAGCCCAGCATCTCACCGTCGGCACCGAAATAGGGCACGCTGTCGATGAAGTTCCACTGCAGCTCCGTCCCCTCGTGGAAGAGCGGGTGCATGTGGGTCAGGTCGGTCCTGGGCACACTGAAGTAGTTCTTGTAGTCAGCCAGCCCCTGGCGGAACGGACTGTCCTCGAAGTGCTTGCTGAGTTCACTGAGGGTGAGCGCGCTCTCGGCCTGGCTCATGCCCTTGTAGAAGGTGCAGGTCATGTCGGAGGTGGAGATCTTGAAGAATCGCATGTCGCAGGTATCCATCAGATACTGCAGCTCTGTTTCCAGACGTTTGATATTCTCGTTGGCCTGTCGTAGCTCAATCTCGTTCTTCTTGTTCTGCAGGTAGAGCTCACGTTCCTTGGTGATGTCACGGATAGAGAAGGAAATATATACCAGTTGCTGACTGTCATCGTAGATGGGGTGTACGCGCAGTTCGGTATAACAGTTCACACCGCGCTCCACAACCACACTCCTTGTACAGAAATAGAGCTCTTCCGCCTG
>Ga0247611_10009648_pt1 | contig 11553 bp, 15 predicted proteins | sample 177DNAGHGhighgp2_FD_192422 | JGI IMG/M metagenome (GOLD analysis project Ga0247611, IMG submission 192422) | Sheep rumen microbial communities from Palmerston North, Manawatu-Wanganui, New Zealand - 1770 DNA GHGhigh gp2 | ecosystem: Host-associated > Mammals > Digestive system > Stomach > Rumen... | reverse complement strand
CAAGGTACATACAACCTTGCGCCCTTTTCGTAAGTAATCGAGCATAAGAAAACACGTTTAAGCCTGGGTGAAAGAAATACTCGACCGTAGGTTCTTTCGTTCTGGCCGCCTACTGTTAGTTCGGCTCTGGTATCTCAAGACTTTTTATAGTCATTGGATCTATCTTAGCGTAGATGTCACAGTATGATCTATCGAAAGCATCGTCGACGTGCTCGATATACCACGGTGTATTGACGACCTCGCTGGCATACGTCGGCCAGTTCCAGCCACCGATACGGGCATGGATGTAGAGGATGTCCTCCCGTCCTACGTATTTGTTCCACGTATCGTACTGTTTTTTATACCTCCGCGCCCAATTATGCACCATAGTTTTGAGAATCTTTTTCTTCTTGCCGTGGATGTTTTCCCACCGGACGCGTACAGGTGCGGAGGCCTCGTCCTCTTCATCAGAAGACCACGGATCTTTTGTCAAATACTTTTTCAGACGCTTGTCCGTCAGTGAACTATACTCATAGGCGTTTGCGTTCGGGCTCCAGAACGGGATAGCCCGAACCAGATTTTCCACGCACTGTATCTCGAGGTCTTTTATGCAGTCACGGTAGTCGATAGAGGATTCACAGACCATGAGGCGGTATCCTCTGAGTCTCGGGACACATATCTCGTTTTCCTTAGCCACCTTTTCGATGACATCGATCATAGCATACGCGCCAAGGTCCATAGATTAGCCCTCCTTTTCTTCTTCAAGAGCCTCCGGCAAGTACATCCAGTAGGCAACGGAATCTCCGTACTCCTCGAAGCCCATGTCCTGCACATAAGTATCCGCCGTCGCCCAGTAGCGTCCGTCAGGTCCTCCTTTTACGAGGACGATGACCTCGACACCAGGGAGATTTTCTTCTCTCGATCCGGAATAAACGATGTGGGTCGGTTTATGGAGAGAAGGTAGCGCCTTCTTCACGGATACCCACCCTATCGAGGTAGTCTTATATCTCTTTTTCTCGGCACAGAAGTCTCGAAAGAGGAGATCGTGCGCCGCATCGAGTTCGTCATACTCCTTACGAAGTCTCTCGATCTCATCAGCGGCGGCTGTCAGCAATCCTTCGACACACTTTCCGCCCGTTTCTTTATCGTACGCACAGTCCACGCACTTGCTTCCATCTTTGACGGCGGCGCAATACCGCATCGCCTGTAATAGATCAGCCATTGTTAATCCTCCTGTATATCAAAGACCAGAGTTCGGTGACCACTTGCATTGGCTCGGTGGTTTAGGCAAGTCGCACCACCATGTCACTTTGAAATCGACGAGTTCTCCGTTACGGTTGGACCATGTACCATCTTCGAGTGAATAGTACACGAGTTCGACCCTCCCATTCTCAGAGGACGCGAGGACCCGGCGCCAATCGACGTCCTCGTAAGTAGGTTCTTTCGGTAGGGCATCGTCAACTGAATGCCACGTCCAAGGCAGTTCAATCTTCGGGGTGTACGAAACGGTATCTCGTATATCGGAGGGATACGGTCCCGTAGTAACACCAGTCGCCGTCACATAGTCCCACCTTGGCCCTGAATAAGAATCCGGATAAACGGCCAGTGTTCTATCGCTTTCGAGTTGGGCGAGAGCGTCTCGTAAGGCCGTTCTTAGATCGGTAGGTATAGTCGTCGTAGCCATTGTTCAGTACTCCTCTTAAGATAGAAAAGCAATTCGCCTGCGAGGTAGGTGATACCCCGCAGGCGAATAAACCAATCAGCCTCTCTCGAATTGGATCTCCCCTACGGTTTCTCCAGTTTCTCGATCGACGATTTTCGTTTCCGCCAAGTCGTCAGGGGAAAGGTTGTTCTCTTCGATATAGTTGCAACAATCTTTGACGATGTTTACTTGGTCCTCGTCGATTGCTATGCAACCTTGTGTGTTGTCCTTGGTTTTTACTTCTGCGTAATACATACTTTTTCCTTTCTCGACTTGTTGCCATATTAGACCACGTAGTGTTAATTAAAGAACCCGTCAGGCGGTCTGTTCGTAAGAGAAAACGATCTCTTGAGCTCCTGGTACCGGACTGCGAGTTACTCCAGTAAGTCGTGTCTGGCTGTCGATTGGGTTGGCGCAAGGTTTTCATTTGATTTGGGCTCTGACTGGTTGGAATCTTGTGTAGGTTGGGGTTGACTTTCTACAAGGTTTAGGGTAGTAGTCCAGCCACACGATCATTATCCTGCTGTTGGAGGTGAGCGCCTTCAGGTAAGGACCCATAGGTATCCTCGTGGCAGGCGCCTTTCTCCCCGCGCAAACCTTTACTCTGATTGACAATGCAGAGCGTCTCTGTATTTTATTACAGAAATCAATGCACCGCCTAACGGAGTTCTTTAATTAACAATCCATAATCTGATTATGCCCGAGCTCTTAGTTTAGTTGTCGTCTGAGAGAAAGCTGAAGGCGTGCTATCGTTTTCGACACGGGACTATCGCATTTGTCATCTGTGTGGATGAACTCTGTTGACTCGAGGATGCGTGATTCGTACCTTGGGAACTTCCTGTGAGGCGAGCCTGGTGGTCTCGGCGGGGTGTTCCAGCGATGTCAGCCGGCGGAGGGGGCGTAGAGTGGATCTACGCCGCGGGCTTTTCTTCCGTATCGAGTTGAAACTCTGATTCACAATGCAGAGCGCCGATTGGATTCGGCTATACATTATGGATTATGCTATTCAGTTGTCTGGTATCCTGTCTATCTGATGAAAACTCTTGGGAGCCTGTAGAGGGTTTTCAGCAAGAGGGAGCCGGAATCCCGCGTAATTCGGGATGGGAGAAACGCGATCGCCCGGATCGCAGGTTTCTTCCAACCCCGAATTATGCTGGAGTCCGGCGCTTAAAGCGTACGTTTTTACTTTGATTTACAATGCAAAGCGTCTCAAAGAAAAGAGACAGTGCATAGACAGGTTTAATTAAAATGGAGAGCTCTCATGTCCTACACCGGACAGGTCTCTCTTAATCATCTTTTCCACATCGACTCCGTGCTTCTCATTCATGGAAGCGAGGAGCCCGGCGAAGTAATCCGGCTCGATCATTTTATAGTACGAGATGATACCCTGCATACTATGAAGGTCTTCGACGGACCACGTCACGTTCTTCTTGGAATCGAGAATGTAGTTCGTAATCATAGCGCGGAAACTTTTCTTTGCTCTATGACCGACTGTGATTTCGTTATCCTTATTCAGCATGAGCCCGAGGTTCCAGTTGCTACCGGCTCTCGAACCGTAACGCGTCTTCTCTTCCTTGAAGGTGTACGGAGCATTGACGCTCTCGAGTACAACACGGATGTAGTCCTGAACTTCTTTCGGGTCAAAGTCCTGAAGGGAAGAGATGAGCATGTCATCTGCGTACCTCGTATAGACGAGATATTTTCCGGTGCCTTTGAAATCTCTGAACCCGTTGGAGAGTGCAAAGTCGATCGGGATCATCAGAAGATTCGTGAGCATAGGAGAGATGGGCGTGCCTTGAGGTAGACCCCCGTCGAGGAAACAGAGATCGAATGCTTTTTCGATGTCGTCTCGTACCGAGCGGGGGCCACTCAAGAGCAGGTTGAAAGGAACGATATTTCTTAAGGTCGCCATTGTAAACTCCTTCGTCGTACTACCGAAGAAGTCATGGAAATCAACCTTCAGAAACCAGTGTGAGTTGTTCTGCTGATGCTTCTTTACAGCGTCAACAGTACAGCGTCCTTTGATATAAGCGAAGGCGCTCGTGTGGTAGAGAGCGCCGCACTTATCTTCAAGGATACGGCGAAGTTCATTGAGCGCGTCCATAAGAGGAGGCTCGGGGGCGCAGATCTTTCTGAGCCCGCCGCTCTTCTTCGGGATGAAGAACTCCCGGTAGAGAGAGTGCCTGTCTACCTCGAAGAGATCGGCGTACTTTTCATTGAACCGTTGGAAGGCGGCGATAATACTGGCTTGCTTGTCCACCCAGAACAAATCCGAGCCATCCTTCTCAGTGTAATATGTTCTCGTGTTCGTCTCGTTCGTGCGAACAAGACCGGCGTTGGCTACCTTCCCCATGAGCAGATCTTCAAAGGAGACCTGATGATAGATGGGGGACTGGTGTACAGTTACATACGGCATTTTCTTTTCCTTTCTGTAATCTGAATGAGAAGAAACGAAGAGGAGCATCTCCGGAGTTGCTGCTAAAAGAAGCTGATTACGAGTCAGATTCTTCAGATGAGCATGTCCTTCCTCTGGTTGTTACGACGCTTATTGGTCATCAAGACCTGATGGTTGGCGCGATTTTGAAGTCGAGGGCTGATCTTTCCGTGCTTTGCTGAGGTGGATAGCCTTGACACAAACCTGTGATTAGGATCGCTTTGGAACCGTTTCTGATGGCCTCCCAGGGGCGTTTTCTTCTCGAGCGATATGAAACATTGATTCACAATACAATGCACTCTTAAGATTAAGAGTTAGGCATTACAGAATGAACGATTTAAGATGGTATCAGAACGCGTCGCAGGTGAAGTTGAACGCGTCCACAAGGATCAGTTTCTTAAGGACTCCTCCTTTCACGAAGTTCACGAAGTTCGCAACTCCATACGCCACGATGATCCGTATCGTAGGAGCGACAGACAGCGTAACTCTACACGCCGAAACGGGTGTCTCTTTCAGAGCCTCTTCATGGGAGAAGTCCATGCTGTTATAGAAGTTCTCGATGCTCGCTTTATCCGACCAGTTCGCGGCGTAATGCTGAGCATCCGTGAGCCTCGTTCTGAAATCGAACATGGCGCGTATGTAGTTATTGTCCTTGTTCTCCTCTACGATACGGCGCCGGAGTTCGATGCCGTCACAGCAGAGGAATACATACCCGGCGAGTCTGTTGCTGTTCCACCCCTCGGGAACAAGTTTAAGTGTGATGTCGGGGTTGATCTTCCTGAGGTTGTCCGCAACAGCCTCGACTTTCAGACGACCGACATCCTCCTGAGTGAACATCTGATTGGCGATGTTCTTCGGCTCGACCACGTCGAAGTCATACAGCACCATGTCCGTAACTCCGAAGCGAGCGAGGTTCTCCGCAACCGTCGAGCCGACGGACCCGCATCCGATGATGTGAACACGAGCCGTCAGCATCTCAGGCTTGAAGAAGTCATACGATTTAGACAGATCCATTTATCGTTCCCTCCTTTGTATCAATGCAGGCACTCAATCGTTACCGCGACGGCGCCTTTGATACCGAACTGTTTGAGGATGTTACCTACGACATCGGCGTCGCAAGTAAACTCTACGGATTCAATAGTGCAGTCAGTCGAAGAGGCTGACTCATCTTTAGCCGGACACATCTCACGCAGAAACTCGTCTCTCTTGAACGTAGGGCTCTTGCCCTTGCCTCTCTGGAGACCAGCCTCTTTCATAGCACCGGCAACGTAGGTATAGGGGGCGCCCATCATAAGACCGAGCGCTCTCGCTGAAATGCCGGGCCACTCTCTGTCCATCGCTTTCAGATAGGCAAACTTCTTTTCTCTCGGATAATTCTGGAACTCTTCGTAGGTGATCGGCGTCTTCGTATTGAAGGAGATAACATCGCCGCTTTTCTCCTCGAGTTCCTTATCCGTATAGGTAGGAAGCCCGGTCTTGGTTATGATATGGCGGTCAACTCCGGACGCTTTGACCTTGTTGTGCTCGTACAGAGCACCGATCGCATCGAACCTTTCGTTCCTGTGATCCGGTCCTCTATTAGCTTCGGCTGAACCAATCGGTATCTTCATCGTCGTAGATCCCTCCCGCTCCGTAGTAGACAGAGCCGTATCCGTAGTCTTTGTAACCGCCTTTCTTTTTACCGACCTTCGCCGGGGTCTTAGCCGTGGCGGCTGAGTATGACGGCTTGACAAGTTTTTTCGCTTCCTCAAGAAACTCTTTGTCGTCGAGCAGATAATCACCGACAAATACATGGACATCGTTGGTCTCGTAGAGGGTATTGGTTCGCATGTCGTAGATGCGAATGAACCGATCCATCTTCTTGTTCCAGATGATGAAGATGTAGAAGTCATCCGCCTCGAGTTGATTGAGGATACCCTCCTGATGTTGCTTATCGACAGAGGAAGGCGTCACGCTCATGTTTACATGCGAGTGTCCCTGCATACGAAGATGGTTGAAGTCGTCCGTGTCGAGCGCCATGAGCCACTCTTCATATCCTTTCTGATCTGTGTTGACGGTGGCTCCCGTCACGGTCTGAGGATACACGATGAGGTCCGAGATATAGAACCCGTCCTCGGTTCGTTCGGCAGTACCGTGCCATGCCACCTCGCTATCGAAAGAGTTGACGAGAGCGAGCATCTTGGTGAACGCCACCTCATTGAACGTGAGGTTCGTCGTCTCTTCCTCAGGTCGGTCAATGCTGTACGAGAAATTGACCTTCCCATCGGACAGCTTCATGCCACGTAATCTTTCCTGGATCTGTGCTGTGATGCGTTGTACCTCGGCATCACTCATAATGATTGGCTTGCTCATATCGTTCCTCCTTCTTTTTCTTCGAGCAGTTTAATAGCCTTTCCAAGACCGACAAACTCTCCTGGTGAAACCTCGATCGGATCGCTGTATCGGAGCAGGTAATGAATGAACTGTCGGACATTAGGCATTTCGCCTACGTTCAGATTACCGGTCGCGACGACGCAAGAATTGATGGCACCGAGGTAATCATAACTCTTGATGGCATCGTGAATCGCCTTGCCATTGCCACCGAGACAGTGGAACCGAACAAGATGCGGATTCGGGATCGCATTTGTGATGCTGCCAAGGTAACCGTCAGAGAACTCCAGTTGTCCTCTCGCGAAGTCGATGTCGAAACCTGCCTTCATCCGGATCTTAAACTTCTCGTCGACGAAGATTGCTTTGAGAAGTTTACGCCACGACTTCGGCGTGATGGAAGCACCGTTCGCATAGAGGGAGTCATCGTGGTAGAAACTACGGACGTTGGCCAGAAGTCTCTCAGCCATGTCGGCGTCGTAGTTATTCAGATAAGTCACGACGGTGAAATTGATACGCCCGTTGTTTGCCGAGTTGACTGTGATTCCTCTGTTGCGAACGACGTAATCAATGAGGTCTTGCTCAGAAGTCGGTGATGTGCCGTCACCTCCGATTACGAGAGCCTGCAAACACAACTTTTTCTCTTCGATCTCTCGGTAAACGTGGGTTGCGTCCTGGAGAATGCCCTCGTAGTAGCTCTCCTTCTGCTGGATGTCGTTCGTCAGATCTTTGATCCTCCGTGTATAATGGCTCTTCGTGAAGCCGGTCAGATACGATACGATCCGGTCTTTCCGGTAGTCATACTTCTCCTCGAAGAACTTAAGGTACTTGATGAATCTGTCCGACGTACTCTCGAGAAGAGATTTACAGAACGCAACTTCATCCTGATCGACACGCTTATCAACGAAGAAACACGGGAAGAGAATAGGGAAGAAACTCATAAGAGTGTGCCATCTCTTCTGAGTAAACGCCCCCTTCACAAGAACGACGGTCTTACCGTAGCCGAGCGCCTCTCGAAAACTATCCTGCTGGAGGACGATGGCCTCGACCGACTCCTGTTTGATAGCACGCTCTACGGGGACCAGTTCTGTGTAGTTCAGTCCCACGATAGACTGGAAGACAGTGCCTTTCTCGGTATTGTTCATCTCGTTAAGACTGGTCCAGAACTGGACGCTCGAGGAGATGAACTCGAACCGCAGACATCTGTCATACGACGACGGACCGGCGATTGCGTTTACGACCGCGGCCGTATCGTAGCTCTCGTTCGAGATAGAATGGCAGACGACCGATACCGCCGGCTGGTCCTCCCTGTCTTTTAATCTCGGATAAAGAAGCGCGTAGCACAGAGAAGCGCCAGCCTCGTCTCCGTTCGGATAAGCCATGCTCAACAGAGACATACTGGCAGGCATCATATTCTGTTGCCAAGCACTGAGACCGGTTACAGCCTCAGACATAAGTCCCATAATCATATCTCCTTTCAACCGATAATGATTCACGTATTGTTACTGGTGGGCTCAGAAGGAATCGAACCTTCGCCTTAACGCTTATGAGGCGTCTGCTCTACCGCTGAGCTATGAGCCCGTGGTATCAGGAGCGCTGAGGCATATCGCCCCAGACGCTCCTGATGTGAAGAAGGTCTCTATCGTTAAGCGTTGTCCGCTTTAACGACGTTGAGGAGGAAGCAGCGCTCCGTCACTCCGAACTGGGCGAACGTCTTATCGAGATCGCCCGGCTGAAGAGTCGCGCCGTCCATAGTCATCATGCCACGAGTGTAGTCCACTCCGGCGTCTTCCAGAGTCTTACGGAGAGTCTGGTTCTGATCGACGATGACGTTTTCTTTCTTGAGGTTGTTTCCTACGGTAACCTGAATCATAGTATTGCTCCTTTCACATTCGGTTCATGTATTAGATCAGGGTTCTGATTGCGGTTTGGCGAACAGCACCGTGGCATTAAGCCACGGTGATGTTCTGGAGGACCTTTGCCCGTTCCTCGTCGACGATTCTGAGAGCGAGCGCCGAGCCGTCTTCGATCCTGTTCAGGTTCATAAGAGCGGCGCCCACCTTATCGGCGGCATAGGAGACAGCGTCCTCAGTATCCTTCGGAATACACATCGTGATGGTGGCAAGAGCCTTCTCATCATGGGATGCAGAACCGAAGGACGCTCCGTACTGATTGATGCTTCCGGCTCCGTCAGTCGAACCGACGCGGAACACTTCGACATCTTTGCTGTCCTCTTTTTCTTTGAGAACGAGGGACTTCGGAGAATACTTCTCCAGCTTCTTGATTTCCTCGAGAGTCATCGAGGAGGTGATGACCATAGCATCACCAGCAATAGTGATTTTCGCCATTCTTTTGAGATCTCCTTTCCGTTGTGCATGGCTCATATCAGTTTTTTTTATTGCTCGTTTGCGCTCGCCGCAACGGGCAGCCCCATTATGAGTCACTCTGTTCTGGTCTTTGCAACAGGAGACATATAAAAATAATTGCTCAGCAATTATTTTTAATGTCCTGTTGCAAAGCCAGAACAGGTGAACTATTCGGAGTAGGAATACGGCACGTACTCTATAGCCCCACTGTCCGAGGGCTCCAGCGTCTGAGCGTCCGTAAAGTCTACCCCTTCTTTCGCGATGCCGAGCTCATATCTGATAGCAGATACGAGACCGAGGCAGGATACAAGATTAAGAAACCGCGACATAGTATTTACCTCCTTCACACATCGAGACGCCGTATTAGAACGGCGCCTCCTCGAACGAATCGATCTCGGGAATCTCGACATGAGACACGGGCTCAGAGAAATCGACTTTCTTCCAGTCGTTGTTCGGTCTGATGCCGTCGGGTCCTTTGAAGATATAACGGACCGCTTTCTCCGCTCTCGACGCCGCCTTCACGATCATCCTCGAATCGTTCTCGAGAGCCCGGAGCCATCCTTGAAGATACGCGTTCGAGTTCTTGATGGAGTCCTTGGTCTCGAGACGGAACTCATACATACAGGCGGCCGCGCCGATTTCGGCGACGAGCTCCTCGAGAGAATAGTCTTTCCCTCGACTACCGGTATGAGTGAACAGTCTATTAAGACGCTCACGGGAGCCTGTCGAATGAACCAGTTCGTGATAGAGCGTAGAGTAATACTCGACTTTCGTGTTGAACTGCTTTCTGAGAGGGAGCACGACCTCATCGAAGAGAGGCTGGTAGTACGCTTTGTCTCCGGGGACATTCGTATATTTGACGCCGCTCATCTTGATGTACGCGTTCGCAACGTCCTCAGCGATCTTGCATTTTCCCGGCTCTTTGAGACTATCGAGAGCGCTCGTATCCGGCGCGTAGTTATAACTGACGCCTTCGCAGTCCGCTACTCGATAGACCGTGTAGTATCTGAGGACCGGGACGTTCTTGATCTCCGTGCGGTTCGTCTCCGAATCTTTGACCTCGGTGCGGTACATCTTCCAGAAGACTACAGGATAACCCTTCGCGCCTTTCTTGAGCTGGCCACCCTCTTTCTGAACGTCTTTATACGAGCAGTATTCTCCAGGACCAGGCAGCATCATCTGATTCAGGAGAGAGTAGGTGATGCCTCTTGAATGAGACCACGCTCCTGTTCTGATGCCATTGACGGAGAACCACGGCTTAGACCACGGCACTACGCCCTCTCTTAACTGCGCCATGAAGCGCTCTGTTACAATCTGATACACGTTTTTCTTTTCTACAGCCATTTTGTTCGCTCCTTTCAGATGATTTATGCGATGCGGATTTATTTATTTCGACGCGCCTCGTCCTGAGCTTCTTCGCGTACTGCTCCGAAGAGCACACCGAGAGCGATTATCAGGATGAGGTCAATGCCGAAGCCGGTTTCATCGATCAGATGAATGAACTGAGACCACAGATACTCGATACTCACAGCGTCGCTCCTTTCTTGAACCAAACGTAATCGATAAACTCGTCGATGCCGAGTCTCTCCATAGATTTGAAGAACTTGTCGCCGGCTTTGAATAGAGTCGGCGCTTTAACGACTTCTTCTTTCCAGATGACCGGCGTCTTCGGACGATTGATGCGATAAACTACGAGATACTCTTTCATGGGCTTGCTCCTTTCAACGACGCAAGGCTTTAATTTATGAGCCGTTCGGCGCGGTAGTTTTTCTTTTTTGGGGGCGACTGGCGCCGAGGACGAACCGCAAACGGCACCCCCATTATGCTAAGCGTAGTTTCTATCCTGTCCAAAGGAGACATACAGTAATAATTGCTCAGCAATTATTACTGATGTCCTTTGGACAGGGAGAAACTACGCTTAAATAACAAGAGATCTGACAAGCATCAGAGTATGCCGGGCCGTGGACCCGCGTCTTTCCTGATGGGATGACCGCGATTCCCGACGCCAGTTTGCGCCACGCAAGGCCTTCGCCCCACCGATGTCCATTCAGGATATAGCGCATCGAACTACGGGGCGGCGGAGGGCTCTCCTGCGCGCGCCTACCCCCTACGGGGGTAAATAGGCCGGCGCTCCGCGCCGGCTGCTCGGATGTTTATGTATGTGCGGCTCGCTGTCACCCCTGCCTTACGAGTCTCTACCACAGACGCCGCCTCGGCCGAAGATCGTGGTCCTTTGCGAGATCCTTCGAGCAAAGGCAACCTTGCCTTAGGCCGCAAGGCAGTCAGGCTCAGACGCCGAGCGAGCGCTCGATCGGCTGATACCGAACGCCCCGGATTTCATCTGGTCTCACGGAACGAGAGACCAGACAGGTCGTGAGAGAAGAGCCGCCGATGCGAGCGGAGACATAAAAAAAAAGAGGAGGGCATCTTGCCCTCCTCGCGTCACGTAGACTACTTGGTCGCCGGGGCCATAGCCTTCAGGAGCTCGGCGATCTGAGCCGACTGGGCCAGGTTCATCTCGGTGAGCTTGGCCAGCTGCTCCTGAAGAGCCGCCACCATCTCGGAGTTCGTGGTCTTCTTCGCAGGCGCCTTCGCGGCCCGTTCAGCGGCCAGCTCAGCGGCCCGAGCCGCGGTCTCCTTCTCGCCCTTCGCAGGGAACTTCGCCTCATGGCCGACGAAGGACGCCGTGATGAGTTCCTTCTTCT
>Ga0247611_10009647_pt1 | contig 11554 bp, 14 predicted proteins | sample 177DNAGHGhighgp2_FD_192422 | JGI IMG/M metagenome (GOLD analysis project Ga0247611, IMG submission 192422) | Sheep rumen microbial communities from Palmerston North, Manawatu-Wanganui, New Zealand - 1770 DNA GHGhigh gp2 | ecosystem: Host-associated > Mammals > Digestive system > Stomach > Rumen... | reverse complement strand
AAAAACAGCATAATACGCGCGCACTGAAAAACTTCCCCAAAATCGTTGTGCAATCTGCACAAAAAACTGTCCACGAGTGGCGGACACACGCAGATGTTCAGTAATACTAAACTTGTTCAAATTTCGTGCGTGGTATGCAAAGTTTAGAACAAACAAACGCACAAAATAAAACACCCGGCCAGAAAGTGACCGGGTGGGGAGGGAAGTAAGTTATTAAATCATTGAGTAAAGCTGATTAGCAATAGCTTTTAACTGATCTGCTATCTGCTTCAGGTCGGCATTATTAGGCTTAATATAAGTAACATTAGGAATGTAAAACCAGTGTTGAAAGCCTCTGCCCTGAAGATCGGACTTAACTGTGCCATAAGCAAAGCCGCGAGCCTCGATCAATTTACCATTGCCGAGATATATACCGACATGACCTGCCCTGTGTAAGCCAGTGCCGGGAATCTCCGGTATAGTTGAAATATCGCCTTTAATAGTCGCCTTTGTATAGAATGAATCGGCCGAAAAGTCCAAAGATGCATTATATTTAAGTGGTTTTGTTTCCGCTTCAGTCATAAGAATATACTTAAGTAGTCCCGAGCAATCAAATACCTGTTTACCAAAATGCTGCTTATATATGGGGATTCTATCGGCTGTGTAGTGCTGCGGGTACTGTTTTGCCTTAGTTTCCAGCAAAGCGGCCGAAGCTGTTTGGCCAAAAGTGCCATACCAGTATGGCGCACCCAACTTATTTGAAGCAATGCGGACAATATCAAGATTATTCATCTTCCGGACTCCTTTCGATATGATCGATTAACTTTTGCATCATAAGAGTGTTGTTCTCTACTGTCTTTCGAAGCTCTGAAAGTTCGCCTTTCATATACCAAAGAAGCACTAAAGTGATAACGATAGGAAAACCAACTGAACCGACAGCCTGTATCAAAGTGTTAAAATCCATATATAAAACTCCTTTTTCTTTTTAGAATATCACTTTAGGTATGTTTGCTCAATTGATCGCCTTAAGTAATTGATAAATTCTTGATACTCGCCTTTTACATTGATCGTGTATGGCGCATCAATCAATGATACAGATGCAGCGGTGTTCATGGTAACGCCGTTAATAGTAATATCATGCGGCGGTGTATCGTCATAATATGCGGTCAATTTGCCCGATTCGGCCAGAACTTGTCCGTCTGTAAAAGCATCAAATCCGTGAGAAGTAAAAAATTTATGGCCTACTTCCTTATTAACGCCTGCAATAGTGGCGTGTATCGTCTCGCCGTGATCGTAAGAATAGATATACTTCTTGGCCCCTAAAGACATGAAGTCCGTGTACGTCTGTTCAAAATCGAACACGCCGCACGGGACCGCCTCGCCGTCTCTGGTGTATGCAATCGCGCCCGCCTTTTCTGCCATGCGGCGCAATTTCTTATTAAGTGCGTCAAATTGTGCCGTGTACTTCTCCGGGTGTAGATATTTACAACTGTCTGTGTCACAATAAACAAAATCTGCTTTGACGATGTCTATTGCCTCCTGAAGCTGATAACGCGCCCATGAAGTGACATATAAGCCTTGGTCGTACCGGAGGAACGACGCACGGGAATTGTAAAAGTCGTTTATCTGATCTTCAAGCGGCTTTACACTCGGTACATAGATATTATTTTTAAGTTCAAAATTAACGCGGTCAATCCTCTGGGTCATCATGCCATAAGTGCTATTTAAAAGTTCTTTTGCGCGGTTATAGTTGTATATCTCGTCCGGATCCGTGGAATGTTTTAAAAGCGTCTTGGCCTTGTAATAATCAAGAATAGTGGCCCGCAATTCCTCCGGCAATTTCTGCCGCTCCGCTGCGTACGCCTCGAGGATTGCAACTTTCTTGTACTTGTAATGGGATAAGATTGTAATCAAGTCAATTTCAGTAACACAAGTTTCTATTTTATCCGCTTTGAACACACGGCCATTATCAACCTTAACGGTGCGCGTCTGATGTTTCCGGGTTGCTGTATAGTCGTTTATAATGCACTTCGAGACAGACAGCGGCGCGATATTATCCGGGGCGTTATATTCCAGATCGAAGAAAACAACGCGCATTAAAATACAATGTGTTTTTATGATAGTTCCAAAATGGTCGAGTGCGTCCGCATTGGAAATGCGTTTCCATTTACCATGCGGAAAACCGCGTACAAGGCATTGAAAAGGATAACTTGAAGATATATCACAACTTGCAACATCATGCAGATGTACGGCGTTATATACGGCGTTTAAATGCGTGTTTCCGCCTCTAAAAGCATCCCTACAAAGTCCGTATAACTTCGGGTTTAGTTTAGTGCGTAGAAATTGCCGCCGGTTCTCCGGATTCTTTGCCATAGCCCTTTGACAATCTTTTCTAACATAGCCCGTTGAAGTCAAAGGGATATTAGCTATATTATACTTAGAATCACGCGTCAAACGGTCCCGGATAGCCTCAGACAATCCGCGCACGTCGTTATAACAGTATGCTTTCTCAATGTTCTTTAGCTTCGATTTTGACGTGCGTATGATCTTATAATCAAGGTCACCTTTTAACTTCTCGTGTGGATAGCCTTTTGTTATCTTCTCCAACGATTTATTAAAAAGACGCTGCGCGCATCTAAAGACAATACCGGAGGATGTTGCAACAAATAACGGCTTATATTTATCTGTAAAGAGTGAAGATACAAGCGGCGGGAGATAATACCGGCAAAACTGAAACTCAAAAGAAAGATTACAGACATAAACAACCAGGCCGCGTCCGGTTCTCTGTCCGTCCTTATCCTCGTTAATAGATAGATTAAGTTCTTTTTGTAAGATTGCTAAAAGGTCTTGGAAGTCTTGCCATGTGCGCCCAAAAAAGACAACGTCCTCTAAACAAAACTGCCAGTGATACATAAAAGAGTATGGTGGGTCGTCTTGTATCGTGGTCGTTTCTATGTCAAAAGTTGCAACCAGATCATAATAAAAGATTTTATCCTTATTCTTTCCGCGCTTCTGGCGTAAGGGTGCATCCGCAAAAACCTTTTTAAAAGGGAATGTCCGAAAATCAAAAACTTCTTCCCGGTACTCCGTGCCGTCGTCTTTCGTAAATTGTATAATATCGGCCGGTTCTATCCATTCTAATGTAGTGTTTACGGCAAAGGCGCGTGTGTGCGCGTCCTGGTAATAGTAAGGCAAGAACATATAATATCAACTCCCAAAATATTTTAATATTCTTCTATCAGATCGCCTACCCAGTCCGGGAGGCTATCATCAAAACGCCCGTCCCCGGTATTCGTGCTTCCAAAGTCTGTCATATTATCAATAAACCGGTCAAACTCTGCGCCCCAGATCGGTACGTTTTCGAGTTCAACTTTCTTTTTACCCTCATAGAATAACGCGGGGTTCGCATCATGTTGAAATTGAACGTAATCAATTAGAATAAAATGTTGCTGTATAGGTGGCATATTAAAGAATGGAGAATCGACGCGCACGCCTGACAATTCGGTATTTTTGAGAAATCCCATAAGAAAATCAAGTGATGCAACTGAGCCGAAGTTCTGCCAAGTGTACGCGGTGTCCTCGTCCGTCGGTGCTTTCCAATCCTCGTCCGGCCCCGTGTACTCAAACGGTAATTCGTCGTCCTCGTCTGAAACGTCAACCGGTGCGGGTTCCGGTGTCCTGCTCGGCGTGTCCGCTATCGGCTCGTCCATAACCTCAAAAGGCGGCTCTATCTCTTCCGCCTCGCGGCGGCGTGCCTCGTCCCGTTCCGCTTTTAATTGCTCTATTTCCCGCTGCTGCTGCTCTATGATCTTCTTTAACTCGTCTATTTGGTTCTGATATGTAGGACCTTGAATAATAGGCGATTTAGATATAACAGTCTGTTGTATAACCGGAGGTGTAGGGCGTTGCGGCCGCGGTGACGGTGTCGCCCTGGGCGTTTCCGCTTTTCCAAAAATGCGATTAACTAATTTTATAGTATTAGTAACAAGGCGGCCCAGTCCGGCCGATAATTTACGACGTGGCATTTGTTAAACTCCTTTATAAAGGATTTTAAATTTAATATAACATTTTTAAAATGCGTAATAAATCCGACTTTGTTGTGTAGTCTGCATAATCTACAAGCTCCGCAGTTATGGCAAGTCGCAAACTAAGGCCGTATAACCTCATCCATATAAGATAATTATCTTTAACCGTGAAGCGTTTAGCATCCCTATTAAATATGCCGCATACATACCAACGGGCGGAGGATTTATGTTTATATAGGTATATATCATCAATCGCACAAACAGGGTAATACTCATTTAAATTCTGTTTTTTAACGCCGGTAAACGAATCATTAGCAAACTGGTTTTCTATTGCCTCTTTGTAATATTCGGATGTTTGCGCCGCCCTATAAAGTGCCGTGTCCTTCTTCAGATCGGAGACAACCGACGGCGGCAGTTCTATTCTAATGGGGTCTTTTGTATAAGACTTCTGGCCGTTGCGCTGCATGGATTCTATTAAGCCTATAAGGTTTAGTCCTCTTAAAATCGGATTGCTAAGCCTTTGAGCGTTGGAAAGAAGAAAGACAATAACGGGCGGTTTTCCTAAAAGTTCGCGGTTTCGGTTGATCGTCTCATACATAGACATAAACGCCCGGAACTGATCAAACATCAAGTTGCGATTTTCTATAAATTCGTCAAAGATAATAACATCTATTTCCGACAGGTCAACACCTCGGAGATTTTCAAAAGTGGAAAGAGCCGCAGCCCACCCGGCTATTTGGTCATCCTCTTTAATTACGGCGTGTTTCTTCTCAATAGTAAGAAAAATGCGGCGGTTATGATCTAAGGACCAACGTTTGAAAGGGTTTCCAAAAGACATTTCAAAAGACTTTCCGGCCGATTCTTCTATCTGCTCGCGCGTATTCCTCAAATACATAAAATGCCCGAAGAAATTATTAACACAATAATCAATAACGGAATAGGTTTTCCCTATTCCGCGGCCGCCTATAACGAATGTAAACGGCATATGTTTGTCCTTGCTATCTGCTATGTTATACCAGTTAATCACTTACCGGCCTCCGTTCTTCTTTTAAGTATTTAATTAGCTTATTTGCATTTGCTAAGACGGCATTACGATAATCAGTATAACCTAAAACACCATGGTCAAATAGACTATTTAAACGGATAAAATCGTTATTAGTTTCTTCTATTATGCGACGGTGTTCATCTATCGGGCTAACAATCCAATCTTCGTTATTCATTGTTTACACCTCCTTATAAAATCTGGGGATAATTCGTTCCTCGTCATAATCGCCATAAAATAATTTATAACCGATATTACAAACAATTATAAAATCATCCTCGGTTATCAAATGACCCTTGCAAACATAATCTATAAAAATATCGTTAATGTCTGCTTTTCTCCATGTTGTAAGGTTCGGCCGGATTATCGTGTTAGGTGGAATTGTTTTCCATTCGCTCATATGATAATATCCTTTCAATGTTCATAAATGGACTTCTTCTTATTAGTATGATCAAACGGCCGGTACAAATGTACCGGCCATTTGGTTTATTAGATCATTCAACCTCAAAAGGTAAGTCGTCGTCCGTCGTCGGTGTCTCCTGCTCAATGTCGCAGAAGTCCACGGCATAACACAAGCCTTTATGTTTGCTTGACTGATAAGTGTAGATAGTAAAACCAACCTTACCGGAATTGATCAGATCAGTTAGTACAGAATCGGCACGCATTTCCTTTACAACATCGAGCATATGCGGCGGAAGATCAACATAAGTGTTAACATCCGCAACCGCGACGGGGTGCGGAAAGTCGCCTTTTTCTGCCAGATACAAGGCGTGCAGCGTGTAAACATGCTTCTCGCCGTTCTTTGCGTAAAGGTCGGATAACTTCGTATATACGGGGTTATCACACTTAAAAGAATACTTGTTTACCTTCTTGTTGTACTTGTCGTTTACATAAGACATTGTTAGTTGTCCTCCTAAAGTTTAAAAATTAAAAAAATCGGGTGTTCTGGGGTCAAGCTCCGGGATAAAATAGCGGTCGTGATAATATGCCGCGTCATTTTCCGCTTTTATCCTCTTTGACCGCTCCTCTGATAATTCGCGTTTTGTTTTCTTCAATTCCATGGTAAGAGATGCAATCTTATTTTCTAAACGCGTCTGATCTGTGATATAGAAAATAAAATGAAGTCCGGCCATGAGTGCAGAAAACAAAGCACAACCAAAAATAGCTTGTAACATCTTGCGCCAACTCCTTTCGTGTTACTGTACTTAAACAGTACAATATAAATTTCAAAAGTCAATAACATTTCTAAAACTTTTCATAAATTTATCATATGAAAGTAATTTATCTTTCATTTGATTTTCATTTCTTGCAATTTTATTTTCATATGATAATATTAACTTGACGGTGTCCAAAACACGCCGCGCGATCAACTCCCAGAAGGAGGCGGCGGGCCGATCACCGGGACGCCGTCAACTTCTTTTTATATCGGGAGAATTGACGCATGAAACTTGAAGATTTTAACAAGCTGACAGACGAGGAAAAGGGCGCAATCTTAAAGGCAGCCGAGGACGACGCGGCAAGCGTAACGGACTTGACAGCGGAGCGTGACAGCCTCAAGACAGAAAACGACACGTTAAAAGAGACGATCACAAAAAGCACCGAGGAATTGGCAAAGACTAAGGAATTAAATTTTACCTTGGCGCGTAGGATAGACGGCAAGCCGAAGAGCGACCCGGAAAAGACTTTACTGGATTTTATAAAAGGAGAATAAAAACATGAATACAACACAGATTTATTCAATTGTTAATGACACAGCCGCCCAGGCTATGGGCAATCAAACTTTGACAGTTGTTGACGTTCAGGGCCTTATATCTCTTGGCAACGCTGTTTTGTCCTCTTCGACAAACACCGAGGCGTTCTTGAACACTCTTGCACAGAGAATCGGCCGCACCATTTACCGTTATCGTCAGTACGATAACAAGTTTAAGGACTTGTTAGTATCTGACATGGAGTGGGGCGCAATCCTCCAGAAGATCAGAGTAGAAATGCCCGCAGCCGTCGCGGACCCCGCATACCAGTTGACAGACGGTCAGGCTATTGACCCTTTTATTGTTCATAAGCCTAAGGCAAATCAGAAGCTTTTTGTAACAAGAACACCTTACATGTTCGAAATTACAATACAGCGCGAGACACTCCGCGAGGCGTTCTTATCTGAAGAGGCTATGGGGTCTTTTATCGCCCTTATTTTCGGAGAGGTTAGAAATGCAATTGAATTGTCTCTCGAATCTCTCGGCCGCCTTACTATTTGCGAGGCTATCGCAGAGACAAGAGCGGCGCAGCGCATCCACCTCATTGCGGAATATAACACAACAGCAGCTGCACCCGTTACATCTGCGAATTGTTGGCAGGATCCTAAGTTTGCACTTTTCGTGATTTTCAGAATCAATAACATTATTGATTTTATCCAGGATATGAGTGTGCAGTACAATGACGGCACATTCCCGACATTTACGAAGAAGTCAGATCTTAGAATTAAAGTTCTTTCCTCCGTTCAGAGACGTTTGGAAACTTCCGTCCAGTATGCCGCTTTCCATGAGCAGTTTACGGAGATAGACAACGGGTACAAGACTATTAACTTCTGGCAGGCCGAGGACACACCGGACGGCATCCTCATTAACAGAGCAAGTGACGGCGTAGAAACAGCACTTGATAACGTTATTGCGATCATGCACGACAGAGACGCGTTCGGAATCTATCAGATTGACGAAGTTGTAATGACCTCCCCCGTAAATCAGCGCGGCTTGTATTATAATCAGGCATGGCATGAGAAACAGGGCCGTTTCCTTGACACTTCAGAGAACGTTATTGTTTTCTGCCTTGATTGATAAGACGCTTTACTTCTTGTTATCTTTCTATATTCCTCTTCTTTAGGGCTTGCGGCCGGGCATATGCCCGGCCGTTATTGGTACATAATTATGACGATTAAACTATACAGAACAACTAAGCGCAGAAATTCGACCGCAACGCCGACAAGTAAACCGGCATTGTTTGAATTGCGTACAACCTTAACAGACGTAAGAATGAAAGACGAATCGAACGTTTTAACACCGTCATTCCTTTTGAATATGCAAGGACACGACGGTTCAAACTTTATTGAAGCGTTCGGCCGCTTTTACTGGGTCCGTGATGTTGTCTTAGTTCGTGCAAACTTGATACAGATAAATTGTATTATCGACGTTCTGGGGTCGTACAGGGGCCACATTTTAAACACACAAGCGTTTGTGCTTTTTGATTCAACGGCAAATAGTGAATTACCGGATAGACGTTTAGGCGTTAAGACTTCCGCGACATATTCAACAGCTACGGCCGATATGCCATGGAATTTTGCCTCCGGTCTGGGTACTAATTTAATTTGTGTAGCCGGTAACGGTAAGAACACGGACGGCGCAGGTTCCACGGGTGTATATGCTATAACGCGCAGCGGTATTGATGACTTAGGTTTTCAGATTCAAGATTTACTCGAAGAAGTAAACGACCAGGCGGAGGCATACGGCCAAGTTTATGATGATTATGTGCAACAAGCACAGTCTGAGTTAGCGGCAATTGTAACGGACCCTCAAAGAATGATTCCTCATGCTATTGTGGGTATAGGATATTTTAATGCTGCGATTGCATACGGTTTCAAAGCCTTTTTCATTGAAGGTTTAAAAAATCTATGGCAGGCCATTGTTAAGTTATTCACGGGCGGCGACGCATTAAAGAATATTCGGGCCGCCTACTGGCTCCCATTTATCGTTCCTAAAGACGGCATGCCTTACGTTTCTAAACTTGCTTTAGGCGGCTTTGTTGAAGAGATACAAGGCGGCCTTAATAAGATGATTCAACCGATATATCCGCAAACGGCGACGGTGTCCATTCCATGGCAATTTACGGACTGGCGAAATGTTGCTTGTACCGAGATACAGTTATATATCCCGTTAATAGGTAATATTTCAATTCCGGCAAGCGCTGTTAAAGGGCATAACTCGTTAACGTTATATTTTTCTTTGAATATATACAGCGGTCTTTTTTCTGTTCGTATAATGTGCGGGGATGCTACACTTGGAACGTTCGGCGTAGATTCAAAAATGCCGATAATGATCGGAGATAGTAATGTCAATGCGGGCGCGGTATTGAACACGATAGCAGCAGGCGCGGCGGCTATTGCCACAAGCGGCGCGGCAGCTATCGCGGCCACGGGTGCGGCGATTGCCTCCGGTTTTGAATCGTTAACACCGGTTAACACAACCGTTGGAGGTATCGGAGGCGGCGCGGGTAACAGCTTAGGCTCTACAATTCAATGTACTACTATTGCACACGGTACAAGCCAGGAGCCGAGCGCGTTACTCCCTATTATCGGCACGCCTACTAACCAGTTAAAGACACTCTCGAACATTTCCGGTTATTGTCAGACTATGGATGCACATATGAACATGGCAGCCGTTACGGGCGAATCATGGCCGACAGAGGGCGAAGTAACCGAAGTGGATAACTACTTAAACAGCGGCGTTTATATTGAGTAAAGGAGATAAAACACCATGGCAGAAATCGCAAACTCTAACACATGGCGTAATTTTATTACGACTAACCCGAAAATTGTTGACCCTAAGAGTTCATCATTCTTTTATTATGAATCAATGCTTTTAAGGAAAGCAATTTCCATTTATGAGTTAACAGGACTTCCGGATAACTGGGACAAAGACTATATTTTGACAAAGATCATGCGCAACGGGTTTATATGTATCACGGACACGGAGGCGGGCATATTACCTCTTGAATGTGGTATATCCGGCGTAAACGTCTTTAATCACCCGACAACGGTTAATGTAGCTAACCCGGTTATTGGTTCATTTGAACGTACTATTGATAAAGACTGCGCGCTTGTAAAACTCCAATACAATTATCATGGAATAAATGACATTTTGGCACACTATGCCACACAGCTTAGTGACTGCGATAGTTCAATAGCTGTAAACCTTATGAACAGTAAGGTTACGTTTATAGGTCTTGTCGGTTCCAAACAGCAGGCTTTAAGTATGAAAGCTATGTATGACGAGATCACAGAAGGAAAACCGGCCGTGTTCGTCCGGGGTGATCAGATAAACGGCGATAACATTCTTTATAACCACGTCAAAGAAAACTTTGTTGCAGGTGATATTCAGATGTTAAAGCGTAAGATCATGTCGGAATTTTTAACGGAAATCGGCGTAAATAATGCAAATACCGACAAGCGCGAGAGACTGACAGACGACGAAGTTCAGGCGAACGACGCGGAAATTCAGTTAAATTCATCTTATTGGCTTGAAGAACTCCGGGAGGGCTTTAATCGTGCAAATAAGATGTATAATTTAAATATCAACATCAAAGTAAAAGATGTGTACAACACGGAAACAGAAGATATTAAAATCTCAAATACCGGGAGGACTAAGGCTTTATGATAAATTTACAGCAGCTTGACCAGTTGGCAACGGCCGCCGGTGTTGATATGTGGGCAGGCTTGACCGTTCCGGCCGCTTGCGAAAAGCTCGACGCGGATATTTTAAAATCTGCATGTTTTGAACGTTGCGGCCTTAATGTCCCGATATATCCGGACCCGGACACGTTCCGTGCTGCCGTTACTCTTTGGGCAAAAAAGAATCAATATACATTCTTACATATTGACAAGATAATGTCCTCGGAGTACTCGCCTATTGAAAACGTTTTTGAAGATAAGGAAACATCCCGCAAATTTGACGGAAAGACAAACACTACTAACAACACAACCGGCGAGACTTCCGGCACAAAAGACACACTAACCGGTGATGTTCTTTCTAATGATAGAACGACCGTGCAGCATGGCAAGACAACAACCGAGGGCGGAGAAGATCATAACGACACGACGAACACAACGAGCGCATATGACGTTAACACCTATTCGCCTGATAACAAGTCAGAAAATGAGATCAGATACGGCCACACGTCCACAGAGGGCGGCACGGACACGACAACCCGCGCATATACCAGGACAGGAACCGAGGACACGGACACGACCGGCAAGACTAAGACGGACAGCACCGGCAAGGAGATCAAGGACGACACAGAGAAGATCATAGAAAAACGACACGGGAATATTGGTATTACGTCGGCCAATAAGTTACAGATCGAAGAATATAACATGCTCGCGGAGTTTAACCCCTATAACTTCCTCGCGGAATTGTTTGAACATGATTTAACATTGTGTATTTATTAAGATAAAATAACATAAGGAGGTATAATTAAATGGCTTATTTTGAGTTCCCACACACGCGTTCCTATGAGGGCGACTTAGGCTATATCATCAAGCACATGACTAAATTGATTGATGACTATAACCAGATCAAGGATGATCAGGACGCAATTAATAAGAAGTTCGCGGAAATCGAGAAATTATGGAACGATATTTTGGCCGGAGACTTCCCGGAATCGTTGAAGCAGGCTTTTTATAACTGGATGCAGGAGAACGCCGCAAACATTGTTGCGCGTATGATCAAAAATGTGTTCTTTGGTCTTA
>Ga0247611_10009646_pt1 | contig 11555 bp, 7 predicted proteins | sample 177DNAGHGhighgp2_FD_192422 | JGI IMG/M metagenome (GOLD analysis project Ga0247611, IMG submission 192422) | Sheep rumen microbial communities from Palmerston North, Manawatu-Wanganui, New Zealand - 1770 DNA GHGhigh gp2 | ecosystem: Host-associated > Mammals > Digestive system > Stomach > Rumen ... | reverse complement strand
CAACACCGAGGCAGTCGAAAAGACGATTGCGCTCAGCGTCTCCGGACAGGGCATTGCCCAGGCGGTCTCGCTGACCATCACCCAGCAGGCTTTTGTTCCGGTCACGGCGACGACCGTCGCCGAGATCCTCGCCGCGGGCGAAGGGACCTACGACCTGGTGGAGAACCTCCTTGTCTATTCGGTGGCGGGCAGTAACGCCATCGTCGGCGATGCCACGGGCAAGATGCTCCTTTATAAGAGCGGCATGACGGTCGGAGACCTCATCTCGATCAGCGGCGCCGCAGTGACGGACTTTAATGGAATCCTGGAAATCCATGGAACCAATACCACCAATGGCGGCGGCTCCTTCACGACCGTCTCCCAGGGCAATGCCATTGACCATGGCACCCCGGCCGACCTGGACGACGACAGCGTCGCCTCTTCCGTCGCCGCGACCTTCCAGGCGACGGGCTACCACTCCGCCGCCTATGTCAAGATGACGGGCGCCAAGAGCGGTGGCAAAACCGTCACCGGCAAGCTGGTTCTCTATCTGAATCAGCAGAATACCAACTACGACGGACAGGATGTCAAAGTCGAAGGTTACATCTACAGCTACGCCTCCAAGTTCTCGAACTATAACTTCCAGCTGGTTTCGCTCGCCGAAGCCGATCCGAAGCCGAGCCTGGCGGTGGATCCCGAAGCCCTTTCCTGGAACGCCGATGAATACGGCTCCGCCAAGGCCAAGACCGCGACGGTGACCCTCAACGCGGGCGCCACGGGCTACACCGTGACGGGCTCTTCCAGCGACTGGACCGTTTCCGACAACGGCGCGGGTGTCATCACCGCCTATCCCAACGCGACCAACACCAGCGAGAGCGCGGCCAAGACCCTCACCCTGACCATCGCCCACAAGGACGACGCGACCTTGACCAAGGAGCTCGTCCTTACCCAGGCCAAGGTGGAAACAACGGAAGGAAGTACGGATATTCTTACAAATGGTTTCATTGGTGTCACCGGTACTTCCTATACGGAGTGGAACGGCAAAGCAGGGACGTCTGGGGCCGTCTATGCTGGAAAGTCTGCCGGTGGAAACAATTCCATTCAGTTGCGTTCCAAGAGTAGTGATTCGGGTATCATTTCCACCACCTCCGGCGGCAAGGTGACCAAGGTAAGTGTCAAGTGGAACAGCGCTTCGCAATCTGGCCGTACGCTGAGCATCTACGGCCGAACTTCCGCCTATTCTGAGGTGGGTGAATTGTACGATAACAGTAAACAGGGAACGCTCCTGGGACAGATTGTCAATGGTACATCCACGGAACTGGAAATCACCGGCGAATATACCTATATTGGCCTCCGCAGTAAATCTGATGCGATGTATCTAGATGAAATCGCCATAACCTGGAAGTAGGGTGTAAATTTTAATCTACTGATTAGCAACGAATTATAAAAAATTGGTTAGTCCGAACGGGCTAACCAATTTTGTGTAAACTCCTATGAATCAGGTGATTAAAAATCACGCTTAATATCCCTATGGCACGGAACGATGGGGTAATTGACCGGATTAATCGATTTCACAAAGACAGATTCTCCGGACAAACTCCTTCTTCTTCTCCTGCGGCATTCCATTGAACCCTGCATCCAGGATTTCCTGGTACAGAACCTTCTTCGGTGTCACGACGTACTTGGTCTCCCGGCCGTTTACCCGTGCAAGGATGTGGATGTTCCCGGAGAATGTACGCTCGAAGCGGATGTCGTCGATATGCGTTCCGTCAGGGGTTACGAAAGAACAGATTTCCTGTCCGGGGACCTTGATTCCCAGGTCGGGGTTGAGTTCGGCGAGACGTCCTGCGATAAGTTCGATATGGAAAGCATCCAAGCCGTTGCGCCTTGCGGCCTCTTCGAAGAGGGAGATTCCCTGCCGCACTTCGCGGATGATACCGGCAGGATCCTTGACGGCATTGTTCCTCCCTAAACGGATCAAGTCTTCTTCCGTTATGCCGGTCACTTTTCCTGCAATGGACAGGCAGTGGTTTTTCTCGGCTTCATGCCCATTGGTCGCGATGATAAATGTCATGTCGTATGCGGGGGCGATGTGCCATTCACCGTCTGATTCCATCAGGAAAGAGAAGTTCTTCTCATGGTCATCCGTGTTGTTCGCAAGGACGTTGAAAGCCGCCCGGCGGAATAGTTCATCCATCTCGGGCTTGGGAATTGAGAGTTCACGGGCCGAGTGGAACAGTTCTTCGTAACTATGTGCGGCGGGGTCCATGGCTGCCAGGGTCTGGATGTAAACTTTCCGTCCGTCCCGTCGGTCGAAGCGGCGCGTCAGGAAATGACGGACCCCTTCCACCTCAATCAGCCGGCTGGGCATCATCGTGATGCCGGCGGCAACCGCCATCTCGTAATACGTCATTTCTATTTCAGAAATGGCATGCTCCGGGGTGTTGAACTTGATGATACAGTGTTCAAAAGCCGGGTCTGCCGTCGTTTGGCCACTATGATAGGAACCGTCCGGAGCGATGGAAACGATTGCTTTCATCTGCCGTCCGCCGGCGGAGGTGCCGATGGCCATGAGGGCCTTTCGCGTCAACGGCTCTCCCGGGGCGATAGAGGCGCCCGCCAGGCGTTGCTCAACGAGCTTTGCCTGTTCGTAAAGCGCATCAATCCGCACGGTCTGGGCGTCGTAGAACCCGCTGTCGATGACCGGAGCGAATTCCAAGGCTCCAATGGCGCGGCGGCCGATGAACGAAAGCTTCGTCAGCGGGGTCTTGTCTTTTTCGTGGAGGCCTTCCTCGGAGAACCATTGGTCAAAGAGGGCGTTTCCCCACCGGTCCGGAAGGGAATCCGCCAGGAAGGGCGGAAGACCCTGATAGATCTTCGGTTCCCGGAGTCCGGGAATGCCGATGGCGGGAGACTGCATCGCCTTTGGATGTGTGATGGGTGCGAGGTCATACGCCTGGGTAAAATACTCCGGAGAGAACCAGAAGGTGCTGGTCTGCGTCCGCGGATTCCACGAAAGCATACCGATGTTTGTTCCCCAAAGGGAGACCGTGATCATCTGGGTGTCACTGTTGCGCCTTGCTGCCATGTCTTACGCGTTTTCTGTTCGTGAGACGGGAATAGGGAGATTCCGGGATGTCCGGAATCAGCATGTCGAAGTTCTCAATGAGGCCGGTATAACGGAGCAGGGAAAGAAGGGTCATGGTGGATATGTTTCCTGCTGATCCGGTTTCAAACTTATGGATTGTCATCGTGGACACCCCGGCCTTCGCCGAGAGTTCCGCCTGGGTCATCCCCAGAGCAATCCGGTACTGTCGGAAGCGCTCGCCCAGCATCTGGAGAATCTCGCTGTCGGAATACCTTTTTATCATAAAGCATCATTTTCTGCAAATATAGTAAAGTTTATTTTAACGGCAAAATTTGCGGATAAAATAAACTATGCTTTATGTTTCTGGCTTATGGGTCCGGCACGGACGCCCTGAACCCTACTCGCTCAGCAGGTTGTACAGGCCGTCTTCGCTGAGGACGCCGCGCTTGAGGTCGGGGGGCAGGAGGCCGCGCTCGTCCGCTTCAAAGTCCGCTTTCCACTGTCCGGAGTCCATGTACCGGCGGAGCGTTTCGAGTTCTTCGCCGAGCTCCGGATAGGACTTTTTGGACCGGAGGGCCTTCTGGACGCGGTCGAAGAGGGTTTCCATAGCCTCGACACGCTGGATGCGCCCATGCTCCTGCTCCGCCTTTTTGCGCCAGGGGGCGAAGAATCGCTCGATCATGTGGTAGGCACTCCAGGCCTCTTCCTTGACGTTGTGGCCATACCAGCGGGTGTTGATTTTTTCGCCGGAGGCATATTCCATGTAGATCCGGTAGGAATAGCCGCCGGTGATGGCCTCTTCGAGGTTGTAGCCTGCGAGGCGGCAGACTTCCTTTTCGCGGAGCATCTTCGCCAGCGAGTCCACGACGGCCTTGTCCACAGGGTATTCGGCATGGACTTCGGGGTCTTCGAAGCGGTTTCCGACGTTCAGGGCCACGACGACTTTCGCCGCCGAGTCCGCATCGGCCACCAGTTCGCAATAGTCTTTTCCGAGGCCGGCAGCCCCGGATTTGGAATAACTGCAATAGATAAGATCCCCTTCGGGACTCTTACAGCAAAACAGTCCGGAAAGCATAAACAGCGAGAATAATAGGATGTGTTTCATGTCTTGGACAAAAGTAACGATCTACGGCTCTCAGAAAGCTTCGAACGAATAGCTGTAGCTGCCGCTGAGGGGTGCCTTCTCGCCGGAGGTGAGGGTGATTCTCCGGAGGGAGAGTCCCCAGGCGCCGCTCAGCCGCGGGTCGTCCAGCACTTTTTCTTCCACGCTGACCGTCATTTCCTTCGGGAATCGCATTCGGACGGAGGCCCCGCCTTCATTCTGGATGACGAGAACGCCCTTGCCCTGGAGGAGCACTTTGCCACGGACCAGGAAATGGGCCTGGTCGGGCGCCTTCCTTTCCAGGAGCGCATAGCGGTCGGTAATTTTTAGGGATGCCTTCCCTTTCATGGACAGTTGATAGCTGCGTTTGAGGCTCCTCAGCGCAGCCTTCTCGGGATAGGCCCCGGCGAGCTCCAGCGAGAAGCTTCCCTTCTTTGCGTCGCAGCGGGCTTCCCGGGCCTTGTACGCTCCGCCGAAGACCTGCCCGACACCGTTCGGCATCGGCAGGTTGTGCCACTGGCACTGCATGGTCCAGATCTTATAGCGGTTCTTGCCGAAAGTGTCGCGCGTGTAGGTTCCGACGCCGGCATCGACCAGCACCGGTGTGCCATCGACATAGAGGATGCAGGTGCCGATGTCGTTGTGGTTGTGGCTCTCGTTGTTGAAACCGCCCTTGGCGGCGAAGGCCCATCCCTGGGCGTTGCGGAGGAAGCATTGCTCGGTCTCGGGATACCAGGTTGCCGTCGGAACATCCCGGCGCAGGCTTTCCACGACGGCCGGATGGCCCTGGAGGGCGGCGAGCGCGTTCAGGGAGTCCACGCACGCGGCCATCCGGGGACGGAAACGGATGCATTCGATGGCCCTGTAGGCATCATTCAGCACGAGGGGAGGCATCTGGAAGCGTCCGTTCTTCTCCGGCAGGACCGACAGGCCGAAATTCGACATCTCCCGGCTGCCCAGGAGATCTCCGTAGAGCCAGATCTGTCCGGCCGGGGTCGAGAGCCGGGGCGAGCCGTCGGCGAAATTGAAGACCCATCCGTCGGCGGCATACGCGCGCGAGATGAATTCGCCCATCCGGCGGTAACGGGGCGTCCTGCTGAGGTCGCAGGCGCCGCCGGAGGCATCCTTGAGCATCTGGATGAGGTCGAAGAGCTTGCCGGCGGCGGCATCCCAGTAACCGGGGCCCTCTTCGCAGGCCCCGTCTTCGGAGATATAGCCGAGCCAGGCGTCGATGGCACCGCGTCCCAGGCGGATGGCCTCGTCGAGCCGCGCCTGGTCCTTCTCCATCAGCAGGAAGGACAGCAGCACGTCCGAGGTGCACCAGGGCGTCCAGTTGTTCAGCACGACATGGCTGGGATCCAGGCCCATCCACCAGTTCGCCCGGTGCTCCTCCTCGTTGAGGAAGCAGTCGAGGATATTCCGTTTCACGGCGTCTTCGATGGCGTAGGATATCGACGGGTCGATTTTGTCGAATTCGTCCCGGAAGAAGTACCAGGTGATGGCCATGAGGGAGCCGGTGCGCCCCGAGGCGAGGTCAATCAGCTGTTCGCGGCGGTCCGGAAGCGCCCGTTTGCTTTTCTGGCGGACCTGATGGGCCGAGAGGACCCAGGACGTCTGCTCCGCGGTGAACCAGGCGCCGTCGGCAAGGTGGGGGATGAAGCGTCCCTTCCCCTCTGCGAGCTCCGCCAGCATCAGCGAAATCATGGCGCCGCGGTTCGCACTCTCGATGCGCTGCATCACGTTCCGGTCGCCGCTGCGTTCAAATTCCAGGTAGGCCGAGGCCGGAATATGGGTCCAGGTATGTTTCAGCGCCTTTTCGCCCCGGCGGATCAGGTCGGCGGCACTGTCGCCCGTCAGTTCCGTCCAGGCGGCCCGGTCGCTCCACGCAGGCAGCGGGAACCAGTCTTTTCCGGCGACAAAAGGGGAGCTTTCCGCCCTCAGCTGGAAGGGCAGGAGGCAGGCCAGGACAAGGAGTATCTTTTTCATCTATTGGTGGTACTTCAGGTTCCAGGGGATGATGCGGGTCGGGAATTCGGTGATGCGAAGGGTCGTACAGCCGTATGGAATAAGCTCGATATCAACCGCTTCTCCCATCTCGTAACTATCTTCCGTCCAGTAGGCGACGCTGCCCGGTTCCTTCCAGGAAAGCAGGGGACGGGCGGGGACGGTCAGTGTCAGCGGTGCGTTTTCCAGGTTCCAGGGATAAGCCGCCACGCTTTCCGTCCGTGCGAGGGAACAGTTCTCTTTCTTGAATTCGTTCCGCACGAGGGCATAGTTCCATGCGGTATGGGAGCGCACCTCCCAGGCTCCCGGCCCATAATACTGGCGGTCGCTGCCTTCAAATTCTTTCCAGGACCACTGCTCGTCCATCTTCAGCGCATACACGAGCGGACCGCGTACGAAGGTCCAGGAACCCCCGTACCAGCGTTCGACTTCCAGCTCGGCGCTGAAATCGATATCGATGACGTCACTCTCGCTCCACCGTCTGTCAATCCGGCAGATACCGGCTCCGGAAGAGAGTGGCTGGGCCTTGCCGTTGATGCTTACGCTGAGCCCCTTGCTCCAGGCGGGAATGCGGAATTCCAGCGGGAACCGGGCGCTTTTTTCTTTTCCGGGGAATTCAATGAGAAAACGGATGCTCTCCCGGAAGGGATAATCCGTGCTTTCATGGATGCGGACCGTCTTGCCGCCGGAGACCGTGGCCGTCACCGTTGACGGTCCATAGACCAAGGCGGCCAATCCGCCGTCCGTGGTCCCGTACCAGAGATTCTGTACCAGCTTGGGCCAGCCCTGGTGCATGTTGCTCAGGCAGCAGGGATAACCGTTGAGGGTGCCGAAGAGCTGGTCTGTCCGGTAGTGCGGCGTAGAAAAGGGTCTCACTTCGTGGACGACGGAAACCTGGTTCACCTGCTGGTAATACTGCTTGGCACAGTAATCGTCGGTCACCTGCGTGGGCAGGGCGTTGAATGCAATCCTTTCGAGCCAGTCGGCCCAGGAGGCCTCTCCGCTCAAACGAAGGATTTCTTCCAGGGAGAACATCATCTCCACGATGGCGCAGAGTTCCGTACCCCGCTGGGGATCACCGAACTGGAGCTGCTCGTCGCCGGCCCAGAGTCCGGTAGGGAAACCGGCCGTCAGACGGAGGAAATCCATCGCTCGGCGCGGAGCCAGCCGGTCCTGCTCGTTCCCCGAATACTGCCACCACACGACGGGCGCCTTGAAGCCCTGCGCCAGGTTGACGGTATGGGTGCTTCCCTGCGTGTAGAAGATGCGGCCTTCGCGGAATAGGGCGGACCAGTCTTTGGTCTGGGAATGAATGAGTTCGCCCAGCTCCAGGAGATAGTCCTCGCCGGTGAGGTCATACAGCCAATAGACCACTTCCAGGTTGTCCGCTCCGCGCTCTTTTCCCCAATGGGACCAATGACCCAGGGGCGTGACGGGGAGTTGCCGGAGCTGGTAGCGGAAATAGTTTGAGAGGCAGTCGATGACGCGTTTGTCTCCCGTGGCGGAGTAATACTGCTGAAGGATTTTCAGCGCGACCATTTTCGGCCACCAGTCGTGGGATTTGCCCCGTTGCAGGCCATAGATGAAGGGGTGGTCTTCGGCCGGACCCAGATAACCGTCCGCTTGCTGGGAGTCCAGGATGGCATCCACCCATTTCTGCGCCTTGGCCTTCAGTCCTTCATCGTCCAGGATATAGGCCAGCGGAATCAATCCGTCAATCCAGTAAGGTCCTCTTTCCCAGGCATCTCCGTCGCCTCCGAGCCAGGCGTTGGACGGGCCCATCACCTCCGGATAGACCTCATCGAGCTGCCCGGTCAGGCCCGAAGCCTGCCGCTTCAGCTGTTCCAGCAGCCAGCCTTCGGCCTTGATGGACCCCAGGGGCAGCTGCTCGTATTTTCCTTCGGAAAGCGGCGCACGGTGTGCAGCACCGGCCGAAACGCTTATCAGCAAGGCCGCTGCAAATGTCAGGATTCTCGTTTTCATCGGGCGAGTTCTTCCAGAATGCTGCTGATCTGATAGAGGGCTCTGGGAACGTGGAAGCAGCCTTTCCACTTGCCGCCCTTGAGCGGGAGCAGCACCTCGCCGCGACGGTTCAGATAGCCGAACCATTCCGGGTATTCGCTGTCCTTGAAGTGCGTCCAGAGGTATTCGTCCAGTTTCAGGAACCATTCCAGCGCCTTTTCGTTGCCGCTGAGCCGGTAGGCCTTTATCATGGCGATGGCGCTTTCGAGATGGACCCACCAGAGCTTCTGGTCCCATTCCAGTTCCTGGGTAGGGTAGCCTTTGCGGTCCATGAAGTAGAAGATGCCGCCGTACTCCTTGTCCCATCCGTATTCGATGACGCGAAGGGCGATCTCCACGCTCTTGTCAATGATGTCCTGCCGGTGGAGGCGGATTCCCAGATTCATCATGAACCACAGTGCCTCCAGATCGTGACCCGGATTGATGCGCCGTCCTTCGAAACAATCCACCAGCGAGCCGTCTGGCGCGAGATTTTCCACCATCACGCCCAGGTCCGGCTGGTAGAAGACGTCGAAGACTTCGTGGAGCGCTTCTTCGATGGTCTTGTCCAGCAATGACTTGTCCTCGATGATAGGCTCGATTTCCAGGGCCATGTTGCAGATAATCATGGGCAGGGCGAAATCCTTCATGGGACGGGTCCCCGGAACGGCCTTGTTCCATTTCCCCTTGGGGTTCGAGCGGCGTTCCAGGATGCGCCGGAAGGTCTTGCGCGCAATGTCTGCGTAATGCTCGTTCCCGGTTGCAACCGCCAGCTGGGCGAAAGCCATGCAGGCGAAGGTGTTGGAGAAAATGTTGTACGGGGCGATGATGGGCTTCCCTTCACGGGTCAGCGAGAAGTAGAAGTCGTAGTTTCCGTCGTGGCCGAAGCGCTCCAGGAAAGCGGCGCCCTGCTCCGCGCAGGCGAGCCATGCGGGATTTTTCTCCACTTTGTTGTAGAGCATGGCGAACATCCAGATTTCCCTCCCCTGGAGCCAGACGAACTTGTCGGTGTCAAAGACACTTCCGTCACGGTTCAGACAGGTGAAATAGCCTCCGAATTCCTGATCTTGCGAACGGGTGAGCCAAAAGGGCAATATATTATCATACAATTCTTTACGATAGCGTTCCGCCATCTTTCCAAAGTCAACGGCATTCATCTTGGTCAACACATTAATCTCTGCCCGAATTGCGGGCACATACAAATGTACGAACAATCAGCCAATTATCCAACATTTTTAACGATATGTTAAGAATTTAACATTATTTTGTATAAAATGTGCAAAATACTATTGCGCATACCGCTATTAATTCGTATTTTTGCCCCAACTATGGACTCTTTTGCGACAAAACTATTCCGAGGCCGCTACGCGGCGGAGAAAAAGACCATTCTTTCGCTTTTTGACAGGGTGGACAGTTATTCTCTGTCTGAGCTCGCCCGCGAACTGGGAACCAGCATTCCGAAAATCTCCCGCATCGTGGGAGACATGGTACAGGACGGCATCCTCGCCCCCCGGGGGAAGCAGGAATCGGCCGCCGGCCGCCATCCCAGCGTATATGGCCTGAATCCTTCGGCCGGCTGTTTCCTGGGCGTCGAGGTGGGGCAGGACAGTCTCTCTGTCGCCGTGACGGATTTCCCGGGAAGGGTCCTTCTCTTTCTGGACGATATTCCCTATACGCTTTCGGGCAGCGTCGAAGCGGTCCTCGGGATGTGTGAGACCGTTATCCGGGCCGTCGGCGGTGCCGGCATCAAATTCTCGGACATCCGGGCCGTCGGTGTCAACCTGACCGGCCGTGTCAACCATGCCACCGGTTATAGCTACTCCTATTTCATCAATGAGCAGCAGCCGATTCTCGGAATCTTGGAAGAAGGTTTCGGCAAGCCGGTTTTCATCGAAAACGACTCGCGGGGCATGGCTTACGGCGAGTACATGAGCGGCATCTCCGGAGATGCGGGGACCGTCCTCTTCCTCAATGTGGGATGGGGCCTTGGCATGGGCATGGTCCTGGACGGGAAACTGTTTACCGGCAAGTCGGGTTTCTCCGGCGAGGTGGGGCATTTCCCGCTGCTGGACAACCATCAGGTCTGCCGCTGCGGCAAGGTAGGCTGTCTGGAAACCGGTGCGTCGGGCCAGGCCCTGCACCGGCTGCTGACCGAACGGCTCTCCAAAGGAGAACCTTCCATCCTGCTGGAGGCTTATCAAAGCGGAAAGGCCATTACGCTCACGGACATCCTGGATGCCGTGGCCAAGGAGGATGTGACCGCCATCGAATGCGTGGAGCAGGTCGGAGATACGCTGGGCCGAGCCGTGGCCGGGCTCATCAACATCTTCAATCCGGACATGGTGGTGATCGGCGGCCGGGTTTCCGTGACGGAGCAGTACCTGATGCCGCCGCTTCGCGCGGCTGTCCAGCGGCTCTCGCTGAACCTGGTGAGCAACGATACGGTAATCAAGGCCTCCCGCCTGGGCAAACAGGCAGGGGCCGTGGGCGGCAGCCTGCTGGCCAAAAAACGTCTTTTAAACAAGTAAGCATGGGTAATCGCCGGTCATTCCTGAAACAGTCGTTCCTGGCGGCGCTCGCCGCGCCGCTCACCTCCCTGTCCTGCGGGCGGCGGAATGAGACGGCGGCGTCTTCCGCCCCGGAACTCCTGGTTCCCAAGGCGGACGCACTGCCCATCACGGGTACTTTCCTGGACGAAATCTCCCACGACATCCCGCACCAGAACTGGGGCGAAAAAGAATGGGACCGGGATTTCCGCTACATGAAGGAAATCGGTATCGATACGGTCATCGACATCCGCTGCGGCTACCGGAAGTTCATCACTTATCCGTCCCCGTATCTCTTGAAAAAAGGCTGTTACATGCCTTCGGTGGACCTGATCGACCTGTTCTGCCGCCTCGCGCAGAAATACGGGATGAAGTTCATGCTGGGCCTGTACGACAGCGGCCGGTACTGGGATACCGGCGACATGCGCTATGAGGTGGAATCCAACCGGTACGTCATCGACGAGGTGTGGGAGCGCTATGGCCGCAAGTACAGCAGCTTCGGCGGCTGGTACATCTCCGGCGAAATATCCCGGGCTACCAAAGGTGCCATCGAGAGTTTCCGCACCATGGGACGTCAGTGCAAGGAGGTGTCCGGGGGACTGCCTACCTTCATTTCGCCCTGGATCGACGGGAAGAAAGCCGTTGCGGCGGCGGGCGGCGCCCTCAGCAAGGCGGATGCCGTCTCCGTCCAGGAACACGAACGGGAATGGGACGAAATCTTTGACGGGATCCATGACTATGTGGACGCCTGCGCCTTCCAGGATGGACATATCGACTATGATGAGCTGGACGCTTTCTTCTCGGTGAACAAGCGACTGGCCGAAAAAAAAGGAAT
>Ga0247611_10009645_pt1 | contig 11556 bp, 15 predicted proteins | sample 177DNAGHGhighgp2_FD_192422 | JGI IMG/M metagenome (GOLD analysis project Ga0247611, IMG submission 192422) | Sheep rumen microbial communities from Palmerston North, Manawatu-Wanganui, New Zealand - 1770 DNA GHGhigh gp2 | ecosystem: Host-associated > Mammals > Digestive system > Stomach > Rumen... | reverse complement strand
GTGCTTCATATGTAAACAATTATCTTATGCAGCATGATAATAAGCTGTTGTTTGAGGTGCGTGAAAAGAAAAACAATGTCTATTATGTATCAATTGTAAATGCATATTACCGTAATTGGATTAAGACAATTCAGGATGCTATAAAGCGCGAGGAAGGAATCCAGGTACATATTGATGCACTTGTACAGGGTGGATATGCATGTCACACAAATATTGTACCATTGTGTGAGCTGACAGGACGCAATTATACACAGTCTGTATTTATTCCTGGTTCATTGATTGTGCTTAACATTGAGCGTGATTTTGAGCGTTGGATTGGTGAAGATGTTGTTATTGTTCCACAGAATTTTGTTGAATTCCGCAAGAACCGCCGCACAGGTGAAACTGAAACATCATTGGTTGGATCCCGCAAGCGTGTGCTTCAGATTATTGGCAACCGCCATCTTGAAGAATATTACAATGCTTACAAGCTTGTAACAAGCACAGGTGGAAAATATGATGGTGGTGAGATTGAAGGTATTGTAACAGGTATCTTGAATTCAAGCAATAAGACAGGTGTGTTTGTTGAACTTGTTGATAAGTTCATTACTGGATTTGCATCAGTTGATGCATATGATTTGTTGGACTATAAGCCTGGTGATACGGTTTATGTAAAAATCAAAGGCTTTGAAATTCATGATGGCCATGAACCATTTGAATATAACAAACATGGCAGAATAAAGAAATGCAATACACGAATAGAATTTGAACTTGCAGAATAACAAAAAATAATGGATAGATCAATTAAATGACCTATCCATTTTTTATACTATAAATCTTTAATGATTAATTGCTACCATCATCAGAATCATCTGTAACAGTTACAACAATGATTATTTTTTCATTTTGATCTTCTGTAGACATTGCAACAACTTTAGCAACACCAGGTGCAACACCTGTTATTTCTGCATTAGTATTATTATATTCTACTCGTGCAATGCTCTTATTTGAAGATGCCCACACAACTTCACCAGTATTTACAGATGCATTAACTTCTTCAGTTTCACCAACACCAAGTGTAATGTTGTATTTATCACCTTCAATAGAAATTGTGATTATTGCATTGTTAATCTTATTTGTTGATTCAACAATTGAAGCTGTGATAGCATTGCAAGCAGCAATACCTTCATTGATGCGCTTAATAGCTGCAGCAATTCGTTTTTCAATTTCATCATTTTCTTCATTTGTTGGAAGAACGTCAAAGTCTTCAGGAAGCAATGCTTCAAATTTACCTTTCTTTTCAAGGAAATCTTTCTCTGCTGCTTCTGCATCACCTTTTGCTTTTTCTATATGTGCAAGCGCAAATGCAGCATTTTCTTTAGCATCAGCAATTAATGCTTCAATATTTGCAACATTTGCTGTCATCAAATCTTCATATCCATCATGACGGTTGTCATCCCAAAGGTCTGCATCAGTTTCAACAAGTACGTTCCATACCTGGCGTAATTCATCTGCTGCATCATCAAGAACTGCCTTAGCATTTGCAAGCTCAGCAATATCTTCGGCTGTTGGATTTTCATTAATGTTATATGCTGCTGCAAGAACATTATAAGCATCCAATGATGTATCATAATTTTGCTGTGCATTTGTGTATGCTGTCAATGCTGCAGATTTTGTTGTCTTAACATCAGCAAGTGCTGCCTGAGCACGAGTAAGAGCAGCTTCAGCATCTTCATATGCTTCATTAGATAAACCAGAAAGTGTAATAGCATCTTCAACATTTTGTAATGCTGCAAGCCAATATGCATATGCTTCAACCTTTTCAGTATATGCAGATCCAATTTCACCAACGTATATTTTTAAGTTATTTGCCATTGTATAAAATTATATAATATTTTTGATTTTTTATAATATAGTTATATTTATTCTTAATATAATTAAAAATAAACAAATTAAAAACTGAAAATGTTATAATGTACACCAACTCCTATATATGGAGTAAATTTATTTTGGCCAACAGAATATCCATATCCTGTCTGAATGCCAAGACCAAATCGCTTTTGTTTTGTCTTTGTTATTGTAAATCCTGACATTTCTCGATATTTAACATATGGATTATCTGACATTATTCGTATTTCATTGTTTTTATCAATTGCAACAGTATAGTCAAATTGCATTATATCGCGTCTGATTTTCATATTCAGTGAATCATTTTCATAAGAAACATTTCCTGATAATTCACGATATTTGTTGCTAAAATCAAAATCATGCGAAAAACCATTTGATACCGTATCATGATGTACAACAAATATTGTATCATGCTCACCATAGTCAACATCACCTGAAAAATAAGTTGCTGCTTGTGGTGTACCATGAACACCTATATCTTTAACTTTATCAAATAATGTCTTGTCAAATTCAAGCATCTCAGATATATCATCAACTTTGAATGCTTGTTTCATTGCAACGGTGTTTCCTGATTTTGATGTTGTATAGCGTATTGAATCACGCAATGCCTTCATGTTATTATCATATTTATCTTGCATTGATGAACATTGTCTCACAGATGAACCGAGTGCACTAAGCATAGTAATAATTATAAATATGTATATAACATCACGAACAGTCATCGTTGATACAAAATGTTTAAGCATGTTGAATATTGTCTTCATTGTTAATATCGTGTATTATATTTATAATTAAAAATATTTATTTAATAAAGCCTCTATATAAAATACAAAATTATTTTTAAATGTAACGATTAATTTATATTGCGATGGTGAAGAAAGATAGCATATTAAACAATGAACACATAAAACAAATGCGTCCACGAAAGAACAGCAAATATCATCAGGGATATGTGCCTGAAAGTTTATGTTCAAAATTATATAATTCAGTGCGTGATGAGCCAATTATATATCGCAGTGGATTAGAATTACAATTTATACAGTTCTGTGAAAATAATCCTAAGATATTGCATTGGGCATCTGAGCCAATAAAAATACCATATTTCAATCGCATAAGAAACAAGACACAGAATTATTATCCTGATTATGTTATTGAAAATGATAAGCATGAAAGAATCATTGTTGAAGTAAAGCCATTTAATCAGACAGTGAAGCCAGATATTGTTGATTCACGATGGTCAAAAGAGACATGGATAACAAATATTGACAAATGGACAGCTGCACGAGCATTTGCTGATGAGCATAATATGAAATTTATAATTGTTACAGAAAAATTTTTTGAATGATTTATTGAATGAAATCTATTTTAGAAAAAATATATGAAGCCACACAGCAAGAACATCACCGATATGTTGATGTGTTTATTGTTGCAGATAATAATGTATTGATATTGCAGCGTGCAAATTACATGCGCAAGTTTGGCGGATGCTGGGGTGTTGTTGGTGGTTCAATTGAAAAGACAGATAAAGACAGCCGTGCGGCAGCAATTCGTGAAACACTTGAGGAAACAGGTATAGATATCCCATATGTTGTACAGACAAAAATGCAGCATATTGATACTATGAAGCACAAAGATGGATCAACATCAGATTTCTGGGTAGTACAATTAGATGAAATGCCTGAGAAAATCAAATTATCTCGTGAACACCGACGATATATGTGGTTCAATGCAGACAAAAGAGATGCAGTTAAAAAATGGATGCCTGACATATTTCAGGCAATTCAGAAAATATTAGATGATTAATTCAGTGATATGCCAACAATATTAAAATCAACAACATCAACACTTGGTAAGACACAGCTGCGTGAAATTGATGAACATTTATATTCACCAGATGAAATAAAAGCATTCCGTATGGATGAAGCGATTTCTGAACATCCACTGAAACATCGCCCAACAAACATACGGTCTAAGCTAGCATATCGTGAATTAATGAATAATGCAAAGACAACAACAAAATATCTGTTGCCAGGCCAAATATCAATATTCAATTATTCAGAGCCAAAATATAAAGAAGAGCTTGAATATTATGACCAAACACCATTTGTGTTATATTTTGGACTAACAAGAACAAAAGATAATACTATTCGTGAGGTTGGACTGAATTTGCATTATTATCCACCACACACACGAGCACGAGTGTTAAATACAACATATGAGATATTCAAGAATTATTTTATTAAAGCTTTCAATGACCCAATACATAAGCCAAATACGTTTATATCTTGGAATGTGTTGAAACATACATTGACAAGACACAATAAAATTGCATTTGGTGTGAAAATGTACATACCTGTTCTTCGCTCACATACATTCGTTCTTCCAACTCGTTTATTGCCAACTGCATGTTATACTGAAGGACATTTCTCAAAAGCAACATTACAACAAGTGTTTCGTTTTTGGCGTCAATTTAAATAAATATTTTATAATATATGGAGAGAGATTCAAATAAAACATATTGCATTGTTATTCCGGCATACAAAGAACATCTTGATACAATGTCAACAATAGCATTACAGTCACTTGCTGAACGCACAAACTTATATGAACATACATATCTTGTGATACCTGAAGGATTGAATATTGATGAATACCGTAAGATATTTAAGAATATAAAGACAAAAGAATTTAATAAAGTATATTTTACAAACATATATACATATACACAACTATGTATTTCTTGTAATTTCTATGCTATGTTTGCTGAATATGACTATATGCTGTTATACCAATTAGACTGTTATTTGTTTCGCGATGAAATACAGCATTTTGTAAATATGGGATATGATTTCATAGGTGCACCGATTTTTACAGCAAAATCAACTTGGAAAACAGTTAAGAAAAACCAGCCAGCAATTGGCAATGGTGGCTTGTCATTGCGCCGTATAAAGAAATTTATTGAATTAACACATCCACAAGGAGCATTTAGAACATCAAATAAATTATCTGATAAAGTATTATCATCAATAATTATTGAAGATAAATATTTTTGTGATACAATTCCAAGATTATATGGTGTAAAATTATATCGTCCAACACTTGATATAGCATTACAGTTTTCATGGGACCAGTCAGTTGAATATGTTGATGCATTGTTACATAATGCAAATTTATTCAAGATGCCAATGGGAGCACATGCAATAAATAAATATCCAGATTATTGGAAACAACACATACCTGAAATAACGGATGATGTATGTGATAAGATAAAGAACAAACAATAATATTTATTTTTAATATATAAATTTATAAATTTCAAAAATGAAAAAATTTACTAACGTATTTACTGAAGCAAACATAGTACCAACATCAAAACAACAAAAGTCAGTTACAGCTGATGTGCAGCCAGGAAATGCATATCCTGGAAATGGTGTTACAAATCATTATACACCTGTAGAAAATATATTAACAAATGTTAGAAATCTATTCTGTACTCGTGCAGGTGTTGTTGCATCAATTGCTGAAGATGGTGTATCAATAAAATTGAATAGTACAAAATTCATCAATAAACAAGAAATCCAGCGTGTATTATATGAACCATTCAATACAAGTGCATTTAATAATGACATGGGTATTGCAACATATATACAGTCACAAGGATTAGATAAAATGACAATTGTGGATCTTGGCCAATATAGTGTTGTTTATTTTAGTCCATCTGATATGCCAAAACAGACAGCTATTCCAACACCAACAAAGGAAGTTGTTGGACAAGAAATAGCAGTTGAACAGCTTGTAATTGTTCCTGAAGAAATGAATCAATACAATATATTTGAAGCTGAAATTGATACAATAAATGAAGCAACAGATGATGATGAAGAAATACAAGAGACAACACGCAAACAGATTATTGAAATCATCAAATCAAAAGATAAAGTAAAAGCAGCAAAACAGCTTGCCGTATTGATTGGAAATAGTATTGAATTGCCACAAGATTATTATTTTGCAGGTGTAAATATGCAAGGTAATGAACAAGCAATTGCATTGCGCTGGCGATATTTGAAAAAGCGTCCACACAATAAGACAACAGAAATCAAGCGTTCATTGATGTATTTCTTTGATGTTGAAAAGGATGGCATATGGGTTGGTGATTTTGACAAAGATGCAATGTTCCACTTGCCAAAAGAAGTTGAAGATTTAATTCATAATATTTTGGATATTGTTGGTGCAAAAGAAACATCTGATCCGTGTGTTTGGTCACTTGCTGATGCTGAAGAAGAAGTAAAGAAAGATGACAAAAATGATGATGAAAAAAAGGATGATGACAAAAAAGATGACAAAAAGGATGATGAAAAGAAATCAGATGAAAAGCAAGATGACAATGAAGATGATAAATCACGTGGAGATAATTCAGATAGCTTATTATAAACAAACACAACAATATAAAATAATTAAATGCTCACATGAAAATGTGGGCATTTTTTATATTTTTAATTATAATTGCAATTACATATAAAATATGAAAACAATAATACAACATATTACCGAGCGTCTTGTATTGAATAAGAATCGTATCCAGCGTTATGAACATTTTCCAAAAACAAACAATGAACTTAAATATATAATATATAAAATAACTAAAGAACATAAAAATGATAAAGTCATTGATTTAAATATGATTGATACATCAGAAATAACTGATATGTCTGAAGTCTTTAGAAACAACAATCACAATTACAATATAGATAAATGGAATGTGTCAAATGTTGAAAATATGAATGCTATGTTCATGAATTCAAAATTTAATAATGATATATCACAATGGGATGTATCAAATGTTAAAGATATGTCATTTATGTTTGAAAATTCAAAGTTCACAGGAGATATATCGCAATGGGATGTGTCATCAGTTAAGAATATGTATGCTATGTTTGAAGATTCAAAATTCAATGGAGATATATCGCAATGGGATGTATCATCAATTGAAAATATGAAATTTATGTTTGCTATGTCAAAATTTAATCAGGATTTGACTCCATGGAAATCAAAGATAAAAGATAAAGAACAATTAAAATATATTCAAGATTATATAAAATGAAAACATTATCACAACATATTACAGAGCGTCTTGTATTAAATAAGGATCGTGTTCGTAAATATGAATACTATCCAAAAACAACAGATGAACTTAGAAAAATAATAAAAGAATTGGCAATAAAACATAAAGATACAAAACAAGTTTTTGACTTGAATATTATTGATACATCAGAAATAACTAGTATGTATAGATTATTTGCTGATGATGGGCATATTATAATGAAACATGCTTTGCGTAATGTACATAAAATTGATATATCACAATGGGATGTATCACATGTTGTAAAAATGGGTATGATGTTTTATGGAACACCATTTCGCTCAATTGGTGATGTATCACAATGGGATGTATCAAACGTAACAAGTATGGGACATATGTTTGCTGAAAATAAATATTTAAAACAAATTGATTTATCTAAATGGGAAACAAATTCTTTAAATTTTGTTGAGGGCATGTTTGTTAATTGTGAAACGCTTACAGACACTGGTGATTTAGATAATTGGGATATGTCACGCGTTGATAGTTTTTCAGGCATGTTTCAAGGTTGTAAAAAATTAACAAACATAGGTGATATATCAAGATGGAATGTTTCAAATGTAAAAACAATGCGTAGTATGTTTTGGGATTGTGAAAATTTAAAACAATGTGGAGATATTGAAAAATGGAATGTTAAAGTAGGGTGTAGAATAGGAAATATGTTTTATAATGCAGGTTATACATCACTTCCATCATGGGCACAATAACATTAGATATAAAATATGAAAACAATAACACAACATATTACAGAGCGTCTTCAATTAAATCGAGATCGTGTTCATAAATATCAGCCTAAGACAAAAGAAAAACTTGTTGAAATCATAGATGATATAATAAAACAACACAAAGATGATAAAGTTATTGATTTGAACATGATTGATACATCAAATATTGATGATATGGCTGAATTGTTTTCACGTAAAAAATATAATTATGACATATCACAATGGGATGTTTCAAATGTTAAAGACATGACTGCTATGTTTGCATATTCAGCATTCAATAATGATATTTCACAATGGGATGTATCACGAGTTAACTATATGAGATGCATGTTTGAGAATTCTCCATTCAATCAAGACATATCACAATGGAATGTTTCACATGTCAAAGATATGTCAAATATGTTTTATGGCTGTTCATTTAATAAAGACATATCACGATGGGATGTTTCAAATGTTGAATATATGACGCAAATGTTTGCACATTCAAAATTTAACAATGACATAAGTTCATGGGATATATCACATGTTGAAAATATGTCATATATATTTAATAAGTCAAAATTTAATCAAAATTTGCTTCCATGGGTAAATAAAATATATCATACATCATTATTAAAATATATATCTAAATACATATAAACAATATGAAATCAATCCAACAACATATTGAAGAGCGTCTTCAGTTAAACAAAGATCGTGTTCAAAAACATATGGAATATTTTCCTGAAACAAAAGAAGCTTTAAGGGATCTTTTAAAAATTTTAATTCCAAAACGCGGAACAAAAGGTGATTTAAATGATATTGATGTATCAAAAATTAAAGATATGTCATATTTATTTTCAAACATATATTCTGGTAAAGATAAATGTATAGCCCGATTCAACGGTGATATATCTGATTGGGATGTATCAAATGTTGAAAATATGGCAATGATGTTTTTTGGATCAAGCTTTAACAATGACATTTCTCACTGGGATGTATCAAATGTAAAATACATGTGGAATATGTTTGGTGATTCAAAGTTTAATAAAGATATATCTAAATGGGATGTATCACATGTTGAGATTATGGAAAAAATGTTTCGAGCATCAAAATTTGATGGTGATTTATCAGAATGGGACACGCGCCGTGTAAAGAATATGGCTTATATGTTTTATGAGTCAAATTTTACTGGAAAAAAAGGAACATTATCACGATGGAATGTACAAAATGTTGAAAACATGAATGGTATGTTTGAAAACACAGAATTCAATCAAGACTTAAATCATTGGAAAGTAAATAAAGATACACATACAGTTGATATGTTTAAAAATTCACCGTTAGCACGCAAAAAACCAGATTGGTATAAAAACACAGTTACAAAATATTAATATGAAAACAATAACACAACATATCACGGAGCGTCTTCAGCTGAACAGAGACCGTGTACGAAAGCATAATTATGAATATTTTCCAGAAACAAAGCAAGAACTTCGTGAAATCATAGATGAAAAAGCAGACAAACATATTGATAAAAAAGAAGTTTTAGATTTAAACATGATTGATACATCACAAATAACTGATATGGAATCATTATTCTATGACAGATTTGATAAATTTGCAAATGTATATAAAATTGATATATCTGATTGGAATGTTTCAAATGTTACAACAATGAGACATATGTTTTATCGCTGTAAGACTTTTCGCTCAATTGGTAATGTATCTGAATGGGATGTTTCAAATGTTGAAAACATGAGTGGTATGTTTAATCAATGCATAAATTTAAAATCAATTGATATGTCAACATGGGACACAAAATCATTAAAAACATGTTCAGGTATGTTTTTTGGGTGCCGCTCTCTTGTTGATACTGGTAATTTAAATTCATGGAATACATCACGAGTACTTGGTTTAAATAATATGTTTGATGGCTGTAAAAAATTAAAAAACATAGGAGACATATCTTCATGGGATGTTAGCAATGTTACGTCTATAACTTGTATGTTTTTATATTGTGAAAAATTAACATCAGTTGGTGATATTGATAAATGGGAACAAAAATTATCTCAAAAAAGCCATAAAACAAATGCTTTTTATAGGTCACCATTATCAGCATCTTGGTATAATAAATAAATAATATATAAATTTGAATTTTTATAAAATATTTACTATACTTAATATGTGAATAAATTAAATTTTAATATGGATAATAGCACAAACAATAAAGAATTATTTAAGATATCTTTCCCATCAATAAAAATATTATTAGCAATAAGTGCATTGTTAGTATTATTGAGATGTTGTTCAATAATTGATTGGCCTGTTTGGATTTTGTTTTTGCCAGTATATGCACCATATGTTATTGTTGCTGTGCTTGTGTTATTGTTTTATATAATTAAATATTCTGCATTAGCAATTATTTACATTATTGATTTTATAATTAAAACATTTAATAAGATTAAATATGGTATTAAGAAGTATTTTTCAGGCAATGTGTGATTATCCATGGTGTACATTTTTCTTAATGGTGTTTGTTTTGCAAGCACTAACAATTATATCCGAAATATTTAAAAAATGATTTTATGTGTAGATTTTGATGGAACTTGTGTAACTCATGAATATCCAAAAGTAGGACGAGAAATTGGTGCATCATATGTGTTGCCATTATTATATGAGCGAGGCGTTGATATTATAGTATATTCAATGCGTTGTGGGCAGGAAATGGAAGATGCTGTGCAATGGTTCACCAATAACGGTATAAGATTATTTGGTATAAATAATAATCCTGAACAGCGAATATGGACAACAAGTGTTAAGCCATATGCTCATATGTATATTGATGATGCAGCATTAGGATGTCCATTGATTAAAAATGGTTATGCATCACGTCCATTTGTTGATTGGTCATTTATTGCATATTCATTTGCAAAGCTTGGGTATATAGAATATGAAGAGGCTGCAGATATTGAGAAAAAAATACATGCATTAATGAACAAATGAAAAACATAAAACATTGGTATTATGCAATGAACATGGGGACATGTTGTAAAGACGTGTGTTTGCCACGTCTTTTTATTGTATATGGATATCGCGACCGTCATTCAATATATGGAATAACCGTATCAGGAAATGTATGTAATAATATTTTCATTGATGATGATGACTATATAAAATATGATGAGCGATATCTTGCAAAGCATACATTTTTTCCAACATATGAAGAAGCTCGTGCAGCTATATTTTTAAGTCCTGTTGGGTGTCCAAAGCCAATGTGTGAAATCCCATTACAAATAGTTCCACCAAAATGTGATAATAATTGTTAATATAACTATTATTAAATATGAAATCAATCACAACACATATCAATGAAAGATTGCAATTAAACAAGGATCGTGTCAGAAAATACGAATATCAGCCTAAGACAAAAGATGAACTTGCTAAAATCATAAATGATATAACAAAACAACATAAACATGATGAAGTTATTAATTTAAACATGATTGATACATCAAAAATTACAGATATGTCATATTTATTTTATAAATCAAAATATAATTATGATATAAGTGAATGGAATGTATCAAATGTTGAATATATGGCAGGTATGTTTTCATCATCAGAATTTAATCAGGATATATCAAATTGGGATGTGTCAAATGTGCGCGATATGGGATGTATGTTTTTTGATTCAAAGTTCAATCAAGACATAAGCAATTGGGATGTATCAAATGTTGAAGACATGGACCGTATGTTTACTAAATCAAATTTCAATCAAGATATAAATAATTGGGATGTATCAAAAGTTAAAGATATGTATTACATGTTTGA
>Ga0247611_10009644_pt1 | contig 11556 bp, 10 predicted proteins | sample 177DNAGHGhighgp2_FD_192422 | JGI IMG/M metagenome (GOLD analysis project Ga0247611, IMG submission 192422) | Sheep rumen microbial communities from Palmerston North, Manawatu-Wanganui, New Zealand - 1770 DNA GHGhigh gp2 | ecosystem: Host-associated > Mammals > Digestive system > Stomach > Rumen... | reverse complement strand
AGAACTGACTAAACTTGCCTGTGAGGCTGCCAAGCGTCATGGTGTGACGGTCAGCGTAGACCTGAATTTCCGCAAGAAACTATGGACCTCTGAGAAGGCCATCTCCATTATGCGTCCACTGATGCAGTATGTGGATGTGTGTATCGGTAATGAAGAGGATGCAGAACTTTGTCTTGGTTTCAAACCTGATGCAGATGTAGAGGGTGGACAGACAGATGCAGCTGGCTATGAGGGTATCTTCAAACAGATGATGAAGGAGTTCGGTTTCAGGTATGTGGTATCAACGCTGCGTGAATCGTATAGTGCTACCTTCAATGGTTGGAAAGCCTTGATTTACGATGGTAAGGAGTTCTATCAGTCAAAGCGTTACGAGATTAATCCTATCATTGACCGTGTGGGTGGTGGCGACTCTTTCTCTGGTGGTTTGATTCATGGTTTGTTGACGAAAGCAACGCAGGGCGAGGCTCTTGAGTTTGCTGTGGCAGCATCAGCCTTAAAACATACTATTAATGGTGATTTCAATTTGGTGAGTGCCGATGAGGTGGAGAGTCTCGCCGGTGGCAATGCAAATGGACGTGTACAACGATAAATATCTATGAAGCAATTTGAGTACAAAGTGATCAGTCGTCTCATCGGTGTAGAGAAAAGACTAAACGAGTTAGGCTATGAAGGTTGGGAACTGGTGGCAGTCGAGTGTGGAACGTTTTATTTCAAGCGTGAGTTCAAAGAATAATTATGGCAAAATTTGATAAGATAGCTGTTTTGAAGAAGATAGGGGATACTGGTATGGTGCCCGTCTTCTATCACAAGGATTTGGAAGTGTGTAAGCATGTTGTCAAGGCATGTTATGAAGGCGGTGTCCGTGCCTTTGAGTTTACGAATCGTGGTGACTTCGCTCAGGAAGTATTTGGCGAACTGGTGAAGTGGTCAGACAAGGAGTGTCCTGAACTGGCATTAGGTATCGGTTCTGTTGTTGATGCGCCTACGGCTGCCATGTATATCCAGTTAGGTGCCAATTTCGTGGTGGGTCCTTTGTTCAATCCCGATATTGCTCCCATTTGCAATCGTCGCCTGATACCATATTGTCCGGGTTGTATGACCGTCAGTGAGATTGGTAAGGCACAGGAGATGGGATGCGATTTGACAAAGGTGTTCCCTGGCGACGTGGTAGGTCCTAACATGATTAAAGGTCTGAAAGCTCCGATGCCATGGTCTAAGATTATGGTAACGGGAGGTGTGGCTCCTGAAGAGGAGAACCTGAAGAGTTGGTTCAAAGCTGGTGTCTATTGTGTCGGCATGGGCTCTAAACTCTTCCCCTCTGATAAAGTGAAGGAAGGTGACTGGCAGTATGTAACCGATAAGTGTAAGGAGGCACTCGGTTATGTGGCTAAGGCTCGCGCTTAATCTCTCCGCAGTCATTCTTATCTCGGCTTGTTCTCCGTCAGACAAGGCAGCGGTGGACAAGCTGAATTCTCTTTCTTATGCCTGTCATTATCGGAATATTGACTCTACGGAGATTTACGCTAATAAGGCATTAGCATTGTCTTCGTCGTATGACGACGGACGCGCGGAGGCCCTGAATAACCTTGCCTTTGTCAGCATGGCACGAATGGATTATGACCGTGCTGAGAAACAACTGACAGAAGCCGTTTCGTTGACAGATAATCAGATAGAACTTCTCGTAGCGGAAGTCCAGCAGATGCGCCTTTGTCAGCGTCGTTCCAAGAACCGTGAGTTTTATGAACATCGTGAACGGGCCGATGAGTGTCATAAACGTATCAATGAGGAGCGTGCCAGTTTGCCAGAGCGTATGCTGTTGCGCCTTATCTATGCTGAGTCTGAATATGCTATTGTCAATTCAACCTATTATTATTATGTAGGTCTGGAACGTCAGTCCATTCAGGCCTTAATGGAAATCAACAGGGATGAGATACACCGTGATACGGCTCAATATCTGAATTTCCTTTATAACATTGGTGCGGGTGGTATTATTACTGAGGGAACGGCCGATGAGGTCTTTCAGGAAGAGGTTGAGAGTTTAGATCGTTGTCTGAATCTCTCCCAGCGATATCATTATCCTTATTTTGAGGCGAATGCCCAAGAAGCATTAGCGGATCATTTGGGTGATGTGGAGTTTGCTCGGGAAGCGTTGAAGGGATTTAAGGCTTATGGCGATGTCTATCAGATAGCAGGTGCATATCGTACGCTTGCCTCTTGTTATCATGTTATGGGTGATGATGTACAAGCACTGGAACATCTGCATCATGCGTTGGAAGACAAACACATCAGTCAGGCTCCTGACTTGGTAGCAAGTATTCGTGAACAGATGAGTGTCGCCTATTCCGCTATTAACGACAAACAAAATAGTGACTATAACCGAAACATCTACATCGACTTGCAGGAGCAGACGCGTCAGGACAGGGAACTAGAGGCTCGTGCAGCCATGTACGACCAAACTGCTACGCAACTAAACTGGATGATAGGTGCTGTCGTGGTGGCTATCATTTTGTTGCTATTCCTTCTTTGGCTCTTCAATCGTCTGCATCAACGTGAGAAACAAAATAGTCAGTATGACGACTTGTTAGAACAGAAAGCAGAGGAGGTCAATGAAGCCCTGTTGCATGTGGAGAAGAATGAGCGTCGCCATTTGGAACAGCGTGCTAAGGTGTCATTGGTGGTTGGCATTACCCCTTTGATAGACCGTATTATCCATGAAGTGAAGAAAATCTCTGAGAACTCCGAGGACTCAGAGAACTCCGAAAGATTAGAATATATCCGTGAACTCACTGATAACATCAATGAACAGAACGACGTACTGACACAATGGATACAGTTGCGACAGGGTGAACTGAGTCTGCATATTGAGAGTTTCCCCATTCAGCCATTATTTAAGATCTTAGGAAGGGGTAAGACGAGTTTTCACATGAAGGGAGTTGATTTAGAGGTTCATCCCACCAATGCCATTGTTAAGGCAGACCGTGTATTGACCCTCTTCATGTTGAACACGCTTGCCGACAATGCACGTAAGTTTACAGAGAAAGGGGGCAGGGTGGATATCTCTGCAGAGGAGACTGCCGACTATGTGGAACTCTCTGTGACGGATACAGGAAAGGGTATGAGTGAGGAAGAATTGGTCCATGTTTTCGACCATAAGACTATCAATGACAAGTCACAAGGTTCTCATGGCTTTGGTTTGATGAACTGTAAGGGTATCATCGAGAAATACCGTAAGATTAGTCAGATATTCAGTGTCTGTCTGTTAGATGCGGAGAGCCAGGAAGGGAAGGGTAGTCGCTTTTATTTCCGTTTGCCTATTGGAAAGTTGATGGTTATTTGTTTCTGGTTATTGACTTTTAGTGTACCCTTATTTGCTAACGGCCAACCGCGAACAGGTAATAGTAACTTAGACCAAGCACATATATATGCTGATTCTGCCTATTTCTCTAATGTCAACGGCAATTATGCTCGTACATTGGAGTTTGCAGACTCTTGCAGAAAATACTTGAATAACCATTATTTATCACAGTGCCCTCATGGTCGTCTGCTGATGCATCGTCAGGGAGAGTCTGCTTTGTTAGCACCGGAGATACAATGGTTGCATGACAGTATCTCGACGAACTATCAGATTATTCTTGATATGCGTAACGAGAGTGCAGTGGCTGCGCTGGCACTTCATGAGTGGGAGTTATACGCTTATAATAATAAAGTTTATACGCAACTTTTCAAAGAACTGTCAGCAGACAACACCCTTGCAGATTATTGTCGTATGATGCAGCAGTCACAGTCAAATAAGCGTATTGCTGTCATATTGCTGATACTCATCCTGTTGTTTATCCTTCCTGCCTATTATATGCTTTACTATCGTCATCGTCTCTACAACAGATTTCGTAGGGAGAGTATGCAGCAGACGAATCTTGAACTGGCAGAAGATGAACTGCGTAAGGCAGAACTGGAAGACAACAACCTGCATGTGGCGAATGCAGTCCTTGATAACTGTCTGTCAACCTTGAAACACGAGACTATGTATTATCCCAGCCGTATCCGTCAATTAGCGGATGGTGGAGATATTCAGTCGATGCATGAAGTGGCAGACTACTATCGTGAACTTTATGGTATTCTCAGTGAGCAGGCTATACGTCAAGTGGAACGGGCTCAATTGCATCTGAAACCTGTTGCTATGTATGGCGTGATAATATTGGGTGACGAGAATATGCTTCGCTATCTCTTTGAGTTGTTGAAAGGCGAGGTATCAGTTGAGTCGAAAGACACCCAGTATCTGCTCTTTACAATACGTCGTGACGATCTCCATCTGAATGAAGAGGAGGCTGCACGCTTGTTTGTTCCTCAGAAGGATCATATCAACTATCTGCTCTGCCGACAGATAGTACGAGACCATGGTGAGGCAACCAATCGCCGAGGATGTGGTATCTGGGCGGAAGTAGCGGATGGTGTCACTTATATAAAACTAACATTACCAAGATATGGAAAACTTTAAACTGATTATCGTAGAGGATGTTCCCTTGGAACTGAAAGGAACGGAAGGTATTGTCCGTCATGATATCCCTGAAGCGGAAGTCATTGGTACGGCAAGCAATGAGATGGAATATTGGAAACTCATTAAGCAACAACAGCCTGACCTCGTATTACTCGACCTCGGTTTGGGAGGCTCTACCACTATTGGTGTGGAGATTTGCCGTCATACCAAAGAGACTTATCCAGAGGTGAAGGTATTAATCTTCACGGGTGAGATTCTGAACGAGAAGTTATGGGTTGACGTGTTGGATGCAGGTGCTGATGGTATTATCCTGAAGAGTGGTGAGATGCTGACTCGCGCGGATGTACGTGCCGTAATGGAAGGCAAACAGTTAGTCTTCAACGAGCCGATTCTAAAGAAGATTGTGGAGCGTTTCAAGTCTGCAGTCTCTTCACAGTTAGTACGTCAGGAGGCACTTGTCAACTATGAGATTGATGAGTACGACGAGCGCTTTCTACGCCATCTGGCTTTGGGCTATACGAAGGAACAAATCACGAACCTGCGTGGCATGCCCTTTGGCGTAAAGAGTCTGGAGAAGCGTCAGAATGAGTTGGTACACAAACTTTTTCCCAATGGAGAGAGTGTCAATGCCACCCGTCTGGTAGTACGTGCATTTGAATTGCGTATCCTGGACATCGATAATCTGATGCCTGATATGGAATGAAGAAGATACTTCCATATATAGCCCTCTCTTTAGCATTAGCAGAAATCGTGTTGATGCTATTGTCATGGTTGCTCAGTGCAGCCCTGCCAGCCAGTGGAGTCCGTTCGATGTTGTCAAGTGAAGGACTTCGATGGCTGATGGGACAGTTTTCCATGATGTTGTCAACGACTTTATTGTCATGCCTGTTATTGGCAGTCATCGCCATTGGTTGTTTTCTGCGTTGTGGCATTACCAAGATATTTCAGACTTCTCGCGTCTCCTACCGTTCTCAGAGAGCATTATTGTTGGGAGTGGCAGTATTATTGGCTTGTATAGGAGTGATGTTGTTGTTGACGGTCACTCCTCATGCAATCCTGCTTAGTGCGACAGGTGATTTGTTTCCGTCTCCGTTCTCTGCGAGTCTGATACCTGTCTGTGCCTTTTCTGTCTGTGTTTCCTGTATAGTCTATGGTGTCATAGCAGGTACTTTCCAATCACTGAAAGATGTCTACGATGCCTTGTTATATGGTATCCGTTGGGCAGCCCCAGTTTTTCTCTTCTACATTTTAATCATACAGTTATATGAGTCGTTAAGATTCGTTTTTGGGTAAGAAATTAATAGTAATCAATAAAAATCAAACCGTTATGAAAAGAATCATGTTTTTATTTGCCACGTTATTTGTTTGTGGCGCACTCTGGTCACAGACTAAAATGAAGACAGTGTCACCAAGTGAATTGACAGTCGTATTTGCTACCTCTGACGATGGATTCCTGAATGTCCGTGAACGTCCTTCAAGTAAAGCCAAGATATTAGGCACCCTGCCGTTATGTTTCCATGGACTGGGTCGTGGCATCTTACTCGAAAGTGGAGAGCGTTGGAGTAAGGTCAGAGTCGATAATAGTATCGAAGGATGGGTATATAATAAGTATTTAGGTTATCAGTCATGGTATGAGGGCAATGGCAAGCCCAAACTCATTGCCAAGTTAGCCTATACTCCTCTCTATACCGATAACTATGCTGATGATGGTCCCAAATACCTTCCTTTCGGTACTGTGCCTAAAGGAACGATCATAGCCGATGAATATGAGTTGCTGGATGACGGCTACTATGTCCTTAAGACAGGTCATGACTACATCTTCATCAAGAAAGAGGATGTGATAATTGAATAGTTTCAAAATGCAGCATATATGTCTTTTTACAGGAGCACGACCGAATTTCGTAAAGGTGGCTCCCATTATCCGTGCCATCAAGAATACAGAAGGTATTGAGGAACGGTTGGTGTATGCAGGCAGAGAGGATGATCCTACACTGGAGGACTCGCTGTTTGATGACTTGCAAATGCCACGTCCTGATGTGTTCTTGGATGTTGACTGTGAGAACCTGAATGAGTTGACGGGTAGGGTGATGTCTGCTTTCGAGCAATATCTTGAGCATAATGCGACTGATACTGTTATCGTCGTGGATGATCTCGCCTCCACAATGGCAGCGGCTATCGTGACAAAGAAACGAGGCTTGCGATTGGCTCACATGGTGGCAGGAACACGTTCTTTTGATATCAATATGCCAAAGGAAATCAATCGCTTGGTGATTGATGGTCTAAGTGATCTGTTGTTTACGGCAGGAGCCAGTTCAAATAGTATTGCTACCCGTGAAGGGGCAGAGATGCATAAGATATATATGGTTGGGAATATCCTCATGGACTCCCTGCGTTTTAATCATGACCGTTGGCAGCGTCCGACCTGTTTAGACGGCATAGAAGACGGGAAATATCTGGTTTTCACTATCAACCGTAAGGTACTCCTTGCCGACAAGGAGAATTTGCAGTGCATGCTCTCTGTCATCAGCGAGGTTGCAGGCAACATTCCTGTCATAGCCCCCCTGCGCGGCAATTCGCAGTTCATAGTTCGTGGTTCGCAGTTCATGGTTCTGGACTCCCTTCCTTATCTTGAGTTTGGCTATCTCACCTCTCATGCAATGGGTATCATCACCGATTCGGGTAATGTTGCAGAGGAAGCAACATTTAATCATGTGCCATGTATTACACTCAATAGTTATACCGAGCATATAGAGACTGTCAAACAGGGTACTAACGTACTGGTAGGAGAGGATGCCGACCAGTTGCGCACAGCCTTGCAAGAGATGATATCAGGTCAATGGAAGACGGGCTCGCTGCCTGATCGCTGGGACGGTCGTTCTGCAGAGCGTATTGTACAGATTCTACTTAATGTTTAATCTTCATTCTTCATTCTCCATTGAACTCACTTATCATAGGATGGCTACTTGACTTGTTGTTTGGTGACCCTGCGTGGTTGCCCCATCCTGTTGTGGGTTATGGAAAGGTAATTGCTCATGGTGAACATTGGTTGAATCGTGGCATGGGACGCAAGGTAAAAGGTGCTGTCATGTCTATCCTACTGATAACCCTCGTCTATATCGCCACATGGCTACTCTTATATATCTCGTCTTTCAGTTTTCAATTTTCAGTTTTCACTATTGAATTCTCCACACTCCTTTCGGCTCTTCTTATTTTCTTCTGCCTTGCTGGTACAACCTTGATACGCGAGGTAAAGGCAGTGTTTCATGCCCTTGATTCGTCATTAGAAGAGGGTAGAAGACAAGTAGCACGAATTGTGGGACGTGACACTTCAAAACTCAGTGCCCAAGAGGTACGAACTGCTGCGTTGGAGACTCTTGCCGAGAATCTGAACGACGGTGTGATAGCTCCTTTGTTCTGGCTTGCTCTCTTGGGTGTGCCCGGCATGATGGCATATAAGATGGTGAATACCCTCGATTCGATGATAGGCTACAAGACTGTGCGATATAAGGATTTTGGTTGTTGGGCGGCACATATCGATGATATTGCCAACTATATTCCTGCCCGTCTCACCGCCTTACTGATGTTGTTAGCCAATGGCAAGAAGCTCATAGCCAACAGCCGTTTCGTTTGGCATAATGGACGAAACCATGCCTCGCCCAACAGTGGATATCCTGAGGCAGCCCTTGCCGCCATCCTCAACTGTCGTTTCGGCGGTCCTCATGAGTATTTTGGAGAAGTTGTGGACAAACCCTATATTGGCACCAATGACCGCCTTTTAACTAATACTGATATGCGAAAGGCTATTCGTATCAACCGTATTGCAGAGGTTATCATGGTTTTGTTAGTGTGCCTTCTGTTCTTTATTTTAGAATCATATAATAATATTATATAGGCTTATGAAAAGAATAACGATGTTGACATGCCTACTGACAATAAGTATTGTCATGTGGGCAGAAGGGTATCAGACGAAGACGGATATTCGTTATACTAACAAGACGGATGCGTATGCACAGGAACGACTGAAACTGGATGTGTATTACCCTGAGGACAAAATGGACTGTCCTGTCATTGTGTGGTTCCACGGCGGTGGAATCGAGGCAGGAAATAAAGAGATTCCAGAACAACTGAAAAACAAAGGATATGTGGTGGTAGGGGCTAACTATCGCCTTTTACCGAAGGTGACCATCAAGGAGACGATGGACGATGCCGCTGAGGCTGTGGCATGGGTGTTTAAGCATATAGCAGAATATGGCGGCGATACGAAGAAAATCGTGGTGACAGGTCATTCGGCCGGCGGTTATCTTGCTATGTTACTGTGCCTGAACAAGGCGTGGCTTGCCAACTATCAAGTGGATGCCGATGATGTGCTGTTGTATGTCCCTTTCAGTGGTCAGGCAGTGACGCATTATAATGTCAGGAAGATGCAAGGTTTATCCCCATTACAAGTGACGATTGATGAGTATGCCCCCATCTATTGGGTTCGTAAGGATTGTCCTCCGTTGGTGCTGATATGTGGAGACCGTGAACTGGAGTTATTTGGTCGTTATGACGAAAACCAGTATCTGGCAAGGATGATGAAACTGGTGGGCCATCAGCAGACATACCTTTATGAGATAGATGGTCATGATCATGGTACGATGGTTGGTCCGTCGTTCCATATTCTGGAGACTCATCTCCGCAAGGCGCTGAAAGAAGAGAAATAAAAACCTTTAAAACTTAAAATATGATGACTTGGATGTTAATTACTTTGATTAGTGGATGGTTAGGATCGGTGTCAGTAGAGGGAATCTTCTCAAGGATGCCGAAAGGTGAACTCATCAGTGTGGAATATCACGTGAGTGGAACGGCGGCAGGATATCAGTATTATTATCTGGTGGAGCGCCAGAAGGACGGCACCGTCGTGCTGAAGGCGATGAAGGAGAACTATGGTGAAATCATTGAAAAGAAGGTCGATGCGAAAGTACTTTCGCATATACAGGACATCATCAAGTCGTACAAGATGTATAAGTATAAGGAGCGCTACCTCCCATACTTCGACGTACGGGACGGTTATATGTGGGACTTTTACGCGAGATTCTCTGAAGGGGAGAGTATCAGCTCAGGAGGCTCCAATGCGTGGCCCAAGAATGACGGTTTAGGCGCCATCCGGGCCTACGTTACGGAAGTTCTTATTGCTGATTCGCAGTGATGCGTGTCTTAATCTTATCGACGTAAGCATCAATGGTAGCGATAGCCACGATATTGACGACATCACGGACACCTGCACCAAAGTCGATGAAGTGGATGGGTTTGTTCAATCCCATCTGAATCGGACCGATAATCTCGACATCTGCATCGAGCATCTGCAACATCTTATAAGAAGAGCGTGCAGAGGTCAGGTTGGGGAATACGAAAGTATTCGCATCTTTGCCAAACAGACGAGTAAACGGATATTGCTCATCACGCAGTTCACGGTCGAGAGCAAAGCCTAACTGCAACTCGCCATCGATGGCAAGATCAGGATATTGCTCCTGCATAATCTCTGTAGCACGACGTACCTTCAGTGCTCCCTGTGTAGTGGAACTTCCGAAGTTAGAGTGGGAAATCATGGAGACTACAGGTTTCTCGTTAAAGAAACGTACACTTGTGGCTGCAAGTTTGGCAAGGTCTACCAAAGCCTCTGTATCAGGATTCTCATTGACCATCGTATCGGCGAGATAGAACGTACCTTTCTGGGAGTTGATGATGTGCATGGCACCGAAATGCTGGTATTCAGGACGAATACCGATGACCTCCTTGGCAACCTTAATCGTGTTAGAGTATTTGGTGTAAAGACCTGTGATAAAGGCATCTGCATCACCCGTCTCTACCATCATCATACCAAAGTAGTTACGTTCGAACATCTTATCATTTGCCTCTTGGAACGTATAACCGTCACGCTGGCGCTTCTCGGTGAGGATGCGGGCGTAACGCTCACGACGCTCCTGCTCAGAAGGATGACGCAGGTTGACAATCTCGATGCCTTCCAAATTCAGATCGAGCGAGTCAGCCAACTTACCGATAAACTCGTCATTACCCAGCAGGATTGGTTGACAGATACCTTCTGCTTTAGCCTGTACGGCTGCCTTCAGCATAGTAGGATGGACAGCCTCAGCGAAGACAACACGCTGCGGATGAGCAGCAGCTGTAGCATAGAGTTTCTGGGTCAGTTTCGTTTCCTGACCTAAAAGGACGCTCAGTGAGTTCTTATACTCGTCCCAATCCTCGATATTCTTACGAGCCACACCACTATCAATAGCAGCTTTTGCCACAGCAGCACTGACTTCTGAGATAAGACGTGGGTCAACGGGTTTTGGGATGAAATAATCACGTCCGAATTTCAAGTTGTTGACTTTATAGACATCGTTTACCACATCAGGAACAGGTTGCTTGGCAAGATCGGCAATGGCATAGACAGCAGCCAGTTTCATTTCTTCGTTGATAGCTGTGGCATGAACATCCAAAGCTCCACGGAAGATATAAGGGAAGCCAATGACGTTATTGATTTGGTTAGGATAGTCAGTACGACCAGTAGACATCAAAGTGTCAGGACGTGCCTCCATAGCATCTTCGTAAGAAATCTCTGGAACAGGGTTGGCGAGGGCGAAGATGACAGGGTCTTTTGCCATCGTCTTTACCATCTCCTTGGAGAGCACATTACCTTTTGAGAGACCTACGAAGACATCAGCTCCGTTGACAGCCTCCTCTAAGGTGTGGATATCCGTACGCTCTGTAGCGAAGAACTTCTTCTGTTCGTTCAGATCCTGACGGGTAACACTGATAACACCCTTTGAGTCGAGCATGACAATATTCTCTTTCTGGGCACCGATAGCCATATAGAGTTTGGTACATGAGATAGCAGCGGCACCAGCACCATTGACAACAATCTTAACTTTCTTGATATCCTTGCCAATAACCTCCAAAGCATTCTTCAGACCTGCTGCCGAGATGATGGCAGTTCCATGCTGGTCATCGTGCATCACAGGGATGTCTAGGCTTTTCTTCAGACGCTCCTCAATATAAAAGCACTCAGGAGCCTTGAT
>Ga0247611_10009643_pt1 | contig 11559 bp, 7 predicted proteins | sample 177DNAGHGhighgp2_FD_192422 | JGI IMG/M metagenome (GOLD analysis project Ga0247611, IMG submission 192422) | Sheep rumen microbial communities from Palmerston North, Manawatu-Wanganui, New Zealand - 1770 DNA GHGhigh gp2 | ecosystem: Host-associated > Mammals > Digestive system > Stomach > Rumen ... | reverse complement strand
CCCTTGATATCTCGATTATCTCAATCGCCATCGGCGTTTGCCTCTATGGCTTCGTCCATTCGACCATTGGCAACCTCGGCCTTGCTCTTACCTTAACTTCCGCTTTCGGCTTAGTCCTCAACCTCATTATGCTTCGCATCGAAGGCTGGCTTCTTGCCAATGATCCAGACAGCGAAAAGCATCTCAAAGGTTTCTTGGGTGTTGACCCAACTAAGGTTCCAAATGCCTTAAAGGATGAAAAACAGACCTATTATGGCGCTTTCGCCAACAAAGACTTCGAGAAGCCAAAGCGTCCATTCATGATTGCTGCTCTCGCTCTTCTTGTTGCGGCTATCGCTGGCGTCTCCATCATGAGTGCCACAGTCGGTGCCTTCAACTACAGCGGCGCTTACGACAACACAACCTCCATCAACGTCGAATACTGGATCAACAAAGAATCCTATTCCACCAAGAAACTTGCTGATAAGCAGCAGATGATGGACGATTTCCTCCCTCTTATCCAATACAACGACAAGAGCCTTGGAGAACTCACCACCGAAGAATCTATCACGCTCGAGACCAGAGAGGTTTACCTCAACGAGGATGAGATCACTTACACCGTTTACAATTTCGAGATCCCTCTCAGCGTTTACTTCGATGAGAAGGACACTTCTAAGACCTTCACCGTTAACGGAACTACCTTCAACAGCCTCAACCAGGCTGTCAAAGAAGCCGTTGATACATTCACTGCCGACAATAGCGTTTACGCTAGCGCCAACACCGTCTTCTACCAGGCTGGCACACCAAACCTTGGAACCGTCTACCTTGGAATCGGCGTCGGTGTCGCTATCGCCTTCGTCTATCTCGTCGCAAGATTTGGCCTAGCCCGCGCCTTCACTGCCTCGGTTATCTCCCTTGGCTCAAGCGTCTTGGTCGTCGCCTTCTTCGCTCTTACGAGAATCCCAGTGACACCGCTTGCCTCAATCGGTGCCGCCTTGGCCGCCTTGGCTGCCTTATACGTCGCTCTCTTCACTCTTAATAGAGCGAAGGAAATCGTCAAAGATTCCCGTGAGCGTGATAAGAACGCCCTCGAGTTCAAGAATCAGTGCCTTGTCAAAGCCAACGCTGAAGAGGCCCTTGAGATTCTTATCTTCTCTTCGATCATGGCTGTGCTTTGCTTAGCTCTTGCCATCTTCGGACCACGTGAATACGCAGTCATCTTCGTCGGCGCCATCCTTGGCTTAGCCTTCGCGGTTGCCGCTTCCTTATTCGTTCTTGTTCCAGTCAGCAAGTTCCTCAGCGTCTACATCAAGAGAGCTGGCGATTCCGTCGCTGCTAGCCGCAAGAAGGCTCAGGAAGAAAGACGCGCCAACGAAAAGAACGCCCGCCGTAAAAACAGCGAACCAGAAGAGGCCATTTTCATCGGTATCAACGATTAATGGAAGGCTTACTCGAGCGTTTGCTCAATTACTACAGTCTTTCGAGGGAGGAGTATGAGAAACTCATACTTCCTCCTTCTTTTCGTTCAATCCCTTTGATCGACGATCATCCAATCGTCAAGAAAGCCATAGAGCGTCTTATCAAAGCCCGCGATAACCACGAAAAGGTTCTCATCTATGGCGACTATGACGCGGACGGTGTTTGCAGTACCTCAATCCTCCTTAGGTCTTTTAAGGAATTCGGAATCGACGCTAGCGGCTATCTCCCTTCAAGATATCTTGATGGATACGGATTAACCGTCGAGAACGTCAAGAAGATCGCCGCTAAGGGATTCACGTTCATTTTCACATGCGACAATGGCGTGACCGCGCACGATGCGCTTAAATGCGCCAAAGAGCTTGGCGTTGACGTTGTTGTCCTCGATCACCACGAATTCGATGACGTAGAACCAGAATGCGATATCGTTATTCATCCTGAGACTCTCTCCTATGGAGAATACCCAATCAGCGCCGGTTATCTTTCCTTTTTGTTCAGTATCGCTCTTTTAGGAAAGGTTGACGATTATCTCCTTGTCCTTGGCGCTATCTCGACAATCAGCGACATGATGCCTATAAGAGGGCATAACCGTGAGTTAGTCAGGCTTATGCTTGATATTGTCAACAAAGAGCCTCCAGAGGTTTTGACGCTTCTTACCGATAAACGCTACTTTGACGTCTCAACCTTCCAAATGGAGATCTGCCCGAAGATCAATGCGGTGGGAAGATTAGAAAAAGGAACTGAAGTTAATAGGCTTCTCCATTATTTCGCTAATGACTTAACCGATAGAACTGCGCTTGCTCGCTATCTTAACGATGTTAATGAGCGCAGAAAAGAAGTCACCAAAGAAGCAGAGGAGACGATTGAGGTAAACGAGAATGACGGAGCCATAATCGTCAAAGCGAACATGCCCGAAGGCCTTAATGGCCTTTTGGCTTCGAAGCTGCTCGCTATGTATAAAAAGCCGGTCTGCGTTTTCTCTGAGATGAATAAGAATCCAGATGTTCTTGTTGGATCATTAAGAAGCGAAGAAGGCTTTGATGTCGTTAAAGCTTTAGATGAAGTAAGAGTCCCGTTGCTTAGCAAAGGCGGTCATCCGTTTGCGGCAGGGGTCAGCATTAACAAGAATGATTTCGAGGCTTTTAAGAAGGATATTCTCTTCTCTGCCTTAAAACATAAACTATCGCCAAAGAAACAAAACGGCATTCCGTTGCTTTTGAGCGAATGTAACATGCAAAGTTACCGTTTAATCGAATCTTTTGGTCCATTTGGTTTCAACTGGGAATCTCCTAAATTTCTACTAAAAGATTTAGATCCGAAGACCTTCACTTATATCAAAGACGGAAGGTTCTTATCGGTTAAGCTAGCGTCTGATGTGAGGCTTTTCTCATTCGGTCTAAGCGAGGATTCCTTTGACTTAGACACTAAAGTGGATCTTATTTGTTCTTTTAGGATTAATGAGTTCAGAGGAAGGCGCTCATTAGATATTTTGTGTGAAAAGACCTTCTAAACTTGTTTAGAATCTAATCTTTTGGAGTATAATCAACTTGTTATGGATAACAAAGTTGAGGCCAAAACAGCTAAAGAAAGCAAGAAATTGCTGCCTAATGGCGGCTATCCTATGCATTCTTTTGACGATGTCAAAGAGCTTTACTTTACCTATATTAAGAACCAAAAAGATAGAGACATGATCGAGAAAGCCTATCTTTTTGCGGCAAATAAACACAAAGGGGTTTTCCGTAAAAGCGGAGAACCTTATATACAGCACCCAATTGAAGTGGCCTATATCTTGGCTTCTCTTCAGGGTGGTCCTGAGACTATCGCAGCCGGTCTTCTTCACGACGTTGTCGAAGACACCGATGCGACAATCCAGGATATCGAAAGAGAATTTACTCCCGATGTCGCGCTTATCGTTGATTCTTTAACTAAGATCCAACGCATGAAGCTTTCCCATAGAACCGAGCAGGATTTCGAAGCGGAGGATCACCGTAAGATTTTCCTTGGTATGGCGAAAGATGTCCGTGTCATCATCGTAAAACTAGCAGACCGTCTGCATAATTTGCGCACGCTTGATGCTTTGAAACCAGAGAGGCAGCAGGCTCTTGCCAAAGAAACACTCGATGTTTTTACTCCAATCGCCCATCGTCTTGGTATCTACAAGATGCAAAGCGAGATGGAAGATTTATCCCTTAAATATCTCGAGCCTGAGAAATATAACGAGATCCTTGCCTTGCTTAATGCAAGGGAGGCAAACCGCCAAGGCTCGCTCGACGCGCTTCAGAAACGTATCGCGGATCTTCTTTTCGAAAACAAGATCAAGTTCCGTATGGAATCTCGTATTAAATCGATTTATTCGATTTATCGCAAGATGTATCTGAAGCATTATAACTTCGATGAACTCTACGATATTCTCGCTGTTCGTATCATCACCGACAGCGTCATGAACTGTTACACAATCCTTGGTATCATCCACGCGACATATAAGCCGGTTCCTGGGCGTCTTAAAGATTACATCGCCATGCCTAAGCCGAACCTTTATCAGTCTCTCCATACAACAATCGTCTCCGGCGACGGAAACATCTATGAGGTTCAGATTAGAACCGAAGAGATGGACGAAGTCGCTGAAAGCGGTGTTGCCGCACACTGGAGATATAAGGAAGGCGAGCACTATAACGCCAGAGAAGAACAGCGTGACATCGAGGAAAAACTCCATTGGTTCCGTGATTTCGTCTCTATGAGCGCCGAAAACGAGAGCAGTGATGCGAAAGAATACATCGCCGCCCTTGAGCACGACGTCTTCAACGCGAACGTTTATGTCTTCACCCCATTGGGCAAGGTCATCGATCTTCCAGCAGGGGCGACCGTCCTCGACTTCGCTTATCGCATCCATACCAAAGTCGCAGAAAGTGCGATTGGCGCTGTTGTTAATGGCGCTAACGCAGCCTTGTCAACGGTCCTAAAGACCGGTGATGTCTGCGAAATCAGAACCGCCAAAAACGCGCCAGGACCGAATGATTCCTGGCTTGAGATTGCTAAAACATCTTCTGCCAAAGCCCATATCAGGCGTTTCTTACAGAAGAAGAACGACTTCCTCCGCGAAGACCTCATCAATAAAGGCAAGGAAAACTGCCTTGAGGCCTTTGGCCAGCAGGGAATCGGACCTGGCGAGATGGAAAAGCTCCTCAACGATTCGAAGACGCTCGAACACTTCAACGCTAAGAGCCTTGAGAACCTTTATGAGCTTGTGGCCAACAGGAATCCTGCGCCTCTTTCGATAGTTGATTTCCTTGGAGTTCGTAAGAAATCCTCGAAACCAAACCTCGTATCCGTCGTTAGAACCGATTCCAAAACTCCGGTTTTGGTCGATGGTGTCGAAAATATCGCGATCTCTCTCGCAAAATGCTGCACACCAGTTCCTGGAGATGACATTGTCGGTTATGTCGTAAATGGCAAGGGAATCGTCGTCCATAGAGCGTCATGCGCTAACGTTACCAAAGGAAAACCACGTCTCATCGACGTCCATTGGAATCCAGACCTGGGTGTTACATCTAAATTCCCAGCGCTTATCAGGATTTACGCCAACGACCGTCCGAATCTTCTTGTCGATATCATGAGTGCGCTCTCTACCAGAGGCGTCCTCGTCACCGACTTAAAGATCCATTTAATGGAAAAAACGATGAATGACGTAGTCAACCTCACCATTTATGTCAGCGATAGTGCTACAATCTTACAGGTCTTCCAAACCATTCTCGAAATCAAAGGCGTTTACAACGTTGAACGCGTCATGAAATAGAAAGGAAAGTTACATGCCAAATTACCAGCCAGTCAAAGGTACCCACGATATCTATGGCAAAGAAGCCATTGGTATGCGTTATATCGAAGCCGTTTTAGGGGCGGCTTGCGAACTCTACGGTTATAAGGAAATAATCGTCCCATCGATGGAATACACCGAAGTCTTTGCTCGCGGAACGGGCGAAGGCAGCGATATCGTCCGCAAAGAGATGTACACATTCCTTGATAAAGGAGACCGCAGCATCACCCTCCGTCCTGAATTCACCGCCGGTGTCATGCGTGCCATCATCTCCAACAAGCTTTATGCAGGGGACCTTCCTCTCAAACTTTATTACCAAGGCCCAGCTTTCCGTTATGAAAGACCACAGCTTGGCCGTTATCGCCAGTTCCACCAGTTTGGTGTCGAAGAAGTTGGTTTAGATAGCTCAAGAGCCGATGCCGAGTGCATTTGCTTAGCTGTCAGCGCCCTTCAGATGCTTGGTTTTGAGAACGTCAAACTCAAGATCAACTCCTTAGGAGACAACGAAACCAGAGCCGCTTACCGCGAAGCTTTGGTCAAATACTTCAGCGCCCACATCGATGAGATGTGTGACGATTGCAAAGAGCGTATCAAGCTCAATCCTCTTCGTATCCTCGATTGCAAAGTCGAGCACGACCAGGAAATCGCCAAAGGCGCTCCAAAAATCAAAGACTATCTCAGCGAAGCGAGTGAGAAGCGTTTCTATGAAACCTTAAATATCATCAACTCGATGGGAATCGATTATGAGATCGACGAGAATCTTGTCCGCGGACTCGATTACTACAGCGAAGTCGTCTTCGAGATCCATCTTACGAGCCCAGAAAACAAAGACTACGGCGCAGTTTGCGGCGGTGGTCACTATGGCGGACTCATCAAAGGTCTTGGCGGACCTGACTTAGCCGGCGTTGGCTTTGCCATGGGCTTAGAGCGCGTCTATAGCCTTATGGAAGACAGCCATCTCCTTGATCACATCGAAGAAGGCGTTGACCTTTATGTTATGCCTGTCGGAGACAAAGTCCTCGATGCTGCCTTCGAAATCACGATGGCCTGCCGTTCCTTCGGTTATTCAACCGAGACCCCATTGGCCGCTCTTAAATTTGGCGCCATGTTCAAGAAAGCCGAACACTTAGGAGCGAAGTACGCCCTCATCGTTGGCGAGGAAGAAATGGCCAACGGCATCCTTAAGATCAAGAATCTCCAAAGCCAAGAGCAGAAGGAGATTTCATTAGAAAACCTCCAGGAAGAGCTCGATAGCATCTTCCACGAAGGACACGAAGAACACCATCATCACTGTCATTGCCACGAAGAGTAATTGGAAAGGAGAAAAAATGGAAAGAACAGATTACAATGGCGAGCTACGTTTATCTGACGTTGGCCGCGAAGTAAAGCTTGTTGGCTGGGTTTCTACAAGAAGAAGACTCGGTGCCATCGAGTTTATTGACTTACGCGACAACACCGGAATCGTTCAGCTCATGATTAAAGAAGGGGTTGAAGTCCCTGACGTCAGAAACGAGTATGTCATTTCTGTCACCGGAACCGTCTCCAAGAAAGAAGTTCCAAATCCAAAGCTTCCTACTGGCGATATCGAAGTCATCGTCAAAGAGCTTAAAGTGGTCAACAAGGCCGAGAACCCGCCTTTCATAATTGCCGATAAGACCGATGCTTTGGAGGAAACCCGCCTTCAGTATCGTTATCTTGATCTTCGCCGCCCAGAGATGCAGCGTCGTCTCCGCGTCAGAGCCAAGATCGTTCAGCTTACCCATGAGTATCTCGATAAGAACCGTTTCTTAGAAGTGGAAACCCCAATCCTTAACTTGGCGACTCCAGAAGGCGCGCGCGACTATATCGTCCCATCCCGTCTTCACCATGGTTCCTTCTATGCTCTTCCGCAGTCTCCTCAGCTCTTCAAACAGCTCCTTATGATCGGCGGAATCGAGCGTTATTACCAAATTGCAAAGTGCTTCCGTGACGAAGATTTACGTGCTGACCGTCAGCCTGAGTTCACTCAGATCGACGTCGAGTGCTCCTTCATGGAACAAGATGACATCCTTACCCTTTGCGAAGGAATGCTTCAGAGATATTTCAAAGAAATCGTCAACTTTGATGTCCAGCTTCCTCTCCGTCGTATCAATTATTGGGATGCCATGGACACTTATGGCAGCGACAAGCCAGACACCCGTTATGGCTTAACCTTAAAAGATGTTTACGCCATCATGAAAAAAACCAGCTTTGCTGGATTCGATGACGCCAAATACATCCGTGCCATCGTCATTCCTAACCATGCTACCGAAACAAGCCGCAAGGTTCTTGATGAACTTCAGGTCGAAGCCAGAAAGTTCGGTCTTAAGGGCGTTATGTCCCTTAAATACAATGGTGGAGCCTTAAGCGGTTCCTTCACCAAGTTCATGGATGAAGCCGCTCAGAAAGAATTGATTGAGACCTTATCCCTCAATGAGGATGATCTCGTCTTATTCGCTGGCTCTCCATATCGCCGTGATGTCGACTTCGGTCTTGGTGCTTTAAGAACCCGCTTCGCCAAAGAGATGGGCTTAATCAAACCAGGCACCTATGATCTCCTTTGGGTCATCAACTTCCCAATGTTCGATAAAATCGAAGGAACTGAAGACCAGTACACAGCCGAGCATCACCCATTCACCCGTCCACGCGATGAGGATCTCCCATACCTTGATACCGATCCAGAGAAAGTCCTCGCCTATGCTTACGATATCTGCATCAACGGATACGAAGCCGGCGGTGGAACCCTAAGAATCTACGACCACGATACCCAGTGGAAGATCTTCAAACTTCTCGGTCTTTCCGATGAAGACGTTGCCAAGAAGTTCGGTTGGTTCATCGATGCCTTCAAGTACGGCGCGCCGCCACACGGTGGATTCGCCCTTGGCCTCGATCGTTTATCCATGATCCTCTCTGGCACCGACAATATCCGCGATGTTGAGGCGTTCCCAAAGAACCTTCAGGCCGTGGATCCTATGTCCAAAGCCCCAGCTGGCGTCAGCCAAGAGGCACTCGATACTGTTGGTATCGAATTAAAGAAGGAGTAAATAATATTCTTAAGAATATTAATGAAACTATAAATTGACTAAAAATCTACTAAGGAGAATTACATGATTAGTCACTTCAATGAAAAGGATGCGCTCGCAGTCAGCGCTATCCGTGCTCTCGTAATCGACGAGATCAACAAGGCCAACAGTGGTCACCCAGGCATGGCGCTTGATATCGCTCCAGCCCTCTATGTTCTTTATAAGAACCATCTTGTCGCCGATCCTAAGCACCCAGAATGGATCAACCGCGACCGCTTCGTTCTCTCGAGTGGACACAACAGCGCTCTTCTCTACGCTATGCTCCACGTTGCCGGTTACGAAGTAAGCCTCGACGATATCAAACAGTTCCGTCAGCTTAACTCCCGCACCCCAGGCCACCCAGAATTTGGTTGGACCAAAGGTGTCGATGCCACCGGTGGTCCTTTAGGACAGGGCGTTGCCCAAGCCGTTGGTATGGCTATGGCCGAAGAAAAGATTCGTGGTTCCTACGCTGAAGGCGAGAAGATCATGAATCACTATACCTACTGTCTCTGCGGCGATGGCTGCTTAGAAGAAGGTATTGCCCAGGAAGCCATCTCTCTTGCCGGCATGCAGAAGCTTGGCAAGCTCATCCTTATCTATGATAAGAACACTTCCACCCTTGATGGTCCAACCAGCAACTCCATGACCGAAGATGAGATCCTTCGCTTCAAGGCCATGCAGTGGAACGTCCTCGAAGTCAAAGATGGCAACGACCTCGATGAGATCGACGCCGCTTTAACCGAAGCCCGTAAGCATTCCGATGCTCCTACCATGATTCTTATCAACACCGTCATCGGTTATGGTTCTCCAAAAGCCGGAAGCCACACCACCCACGGCTCTCCTTTAGGAGAGGAATTAGGCGCTGCCACCAAGAAAGCCCTTGGTTTCGATTTCCCTCCATTCACTGTTCCAGAATCCACCTACGCCGAGTTCGATGAGAACCTTGGCAAGCGTGGTGCCAAAGCTTATGCCGATTACAAGGCCGCTTATGCTGCCTATGGCAAAGCCCATCCAGAAGAGCTCAAAGTCTTCGAAGCTGCCTTCAAACGCGATATCACCAGCTTCAAGTTCGCCGATCCATCCGTTGCCGAGAAACCAGAAGCCACCCGTAATTCAAGTGGCCGTATGCTTGTCGAAGTCGCTGCCAACATCCCATTCACCTTTGGTGGAAGTGCCGACGTTGCCTCCAGCGTCAAGACCGCTATCCCAGGCGACCCAGGCTTCGATGCCGAACACCGTTCCGCCAAGAACGTCAACTGGGGCATCCGTGAATTCGCCATGGCCGCTGCCCAGAACGGCATCTTGCTCCATGGTGGTTTGACCACCTACGTTGGCTGCTTCTTAGTCTTCAGCGACTACATGAAGAACGCCATCCGTATGAGCGCCATCCAGCACTTACCAGCCATTTATCTCTTCTCCCACGACAGCATCGCCGTTGGCGAAGATGGTCCAACCCACGAACCAATCGAGCAGCTTGTTGCTCTTAGAAGCATCCCAGGCGTCGAGGTTCTCCGTCCAGCCGATACCAAAGAGTGCTTCGCCGCTTGGCGTTTAGCCCTTGAGACCAAAGATCACCCAGTCTGCCTTATCCTTTCCCGTCAGAACCTCCGCAACCTCGAGAATTCTTCTCTCAAGACCGTTGCCGATGGTGCCTACGTCGAAAAGAAAGAAGAGAATGCCGATCTTGAGCTCATTGCCACCGGTAGTGAAGTGGGCCTTGCCCTTGATGCTGCCGCTCTTCTCAAAGAGAAAGGCATCAAAGCTAGCGTCATCTCCATGCCAAGCTGCGAGCGTTTCGATAAGCTCCCACAGGAAAAGAAGGATGCCATCATCACCCTTCCAAAAGCCAAGCGCGTTGCTATCGAGATGTTAAGCGGGCTTTCCTGGTACAAATATGCCGACAATGTCATCTCTCAAGATGAATTCGGCTACAGCGCTCCAGCCGAGCAAGTCATGGATGTCTGTGGCTTCACCGCTGAGAAAGTCGCGGCCAAGATTGCCAAACTTATTGCCTAATACTTCCTTTGTAACAGCGATTTAAGTACAATAATCACATGAGCGATTTCTACTATCTCAACAATTACCAGCAAGCTGGAAAGATGGGTATCAACCGAAAAGCTTTCGAGAATATCGTCACCATCGCGAGCAACAATCTCCAAAACGTTAAGATCAACAACTATGGAGAAGCGCTTACCCGCCTTGGCAACATCATCTCAGCTGTCCGTCCGGTCAAAGCCTTCTTTAAGAAGGATGGCCGCGTGGATTTCATGCTGGACGTTGTGGTGGGAGATAACGTGACTGCGATCGCTGATCTTTGCACCTCGATTCAGGAAGAGGTTTCCAACAGCGTCTCGATGATGTGCGAAACCGTCCCTGTCTCTGTTGAGATTCGCGTCTCAAGAGAGAAGCCAAAAAAGAAGTCTTCGAAAAAGAAGGCCAAGGCTGAGTAACCAGAAAGATTACAAAGTAATAGTGGGCGCTACCAAAAAAGGTGGCGCCCTTTTTGTTTCCTCTTTCTCTTTTCGATAGATGTGATAAACTAAGACGCCTTTATTAGGAGGCTTGATCTTTATGGAAAAAACACTATCTCGCAACAAAGCTCATGAAGTCGCGCTCTTCGCGATTTATGACGTCCTGACCTATTCCCAAGCGAAGTTACCAGCTCCAATCGAGGATATCGTCAGCGGTTTGACCGAAAAGTGTTTTGCGGATAGTGACTTTTTTGTTAAGGAAATGGTTTTGGCCATGGTCAAGCATTACCAAGAGATCATCCCGATTTTTGAGAAAAACATGAGAAAGTGGACGTTTGATCGTCTTAACCTTCTCGAGCAAGCTTTGCTTTTGCTTGCGTATTGCCAGTCTTATTACAGTGTCGAGAAAACAGATAAAGCCATCATCATCAATGTTTCAGTTGAGTTGGCCAAGAAGTATCTGAGCGATAACGACTATAAATTCGTTAATGCGATCCTGGATAAGGTTTTGGCCTAATGGAACAGAATAAGTATTTCAGCGTTACAGCGCTTAACACCCTCATCAAATCCAAGATCGATGGTGATGAGGAACTGCATAACGTTTACGTTAAAGGGGAGATTAGCAATTGGAAAAGCTATAACTCCGGCTTTTTCTTTGACCTCGTGGACGAGAAAAAGAGCGTGATTCCATGCATCCTTTGGAGCGACAACTATCTCTATTTGCCATTCGAACCTAAAA
>Ga0247611_10009641_pt1 | contig 11560 bp, 4 predicted proteins | sample 177DNAGHGhighgp2_FD_192422 | JGI IMG/M metagenome (GOLD analysis project Ga0247611, IMG submission 192422) | Sheep rumen microbial communities from Palmerston North, Manawatu-Wanganui, New Zealand - 1770 DNA GHGhigh gp2 | ecosystem: Host-associated > Mammals > Digestive system > Stomach > Rumen ... | reverse complement strand
TTATCTACAATGGTAGTTGATGCAGATAGAATGTCTGGATATTATCTTAATATTGCAGCATCAGAAGGAACAAGTTTTTTAGCTTCTCGTACAGCTGATACTAAAACACTTACTGCTACCGTTTATCTTAATGGTAATGTAACTAATATTAAAAATTTTACTTGTTATTGGTTTAAAGAAAATTCTGCTATAGACAATACTAATGAAAAATTTCAGAAGTTTGGTGGTATTGGTTGGGAAATATTAAATAAAGTAAGTCAAAAGAATGTATCAGATGATGGTGTAATTAACTATCAGTATGTAACTAATATTTATACTCAATCAATTCTTCAATCAGAATTGCATTGTGATACTAGATTTAAATGTGTGTTAGTTAAAGGAGAAACAGTGGTTTCTGATATTATCACTATCAGGAATCTAGCATCTACCGCAACACTTGAATTAACCTCATTAACAGGCTCTAATGTTTATTCAGCAGGGACCGGATCTGTACAACTTCAGATTAAATATTATGAATTAGGAATTACAGATGTAGCTAATCCTAATTTTACTGTAGGTTATGCTTGGCAGAGATTAGATAAAGAAGGTAATTATCTAGATAATGATTTTTATGAAATGACTGAATATAACACTAAAATAGATAATACTTTTTATACTAAAATAAAATATCCTACTAACATGATTGATGAATCAAATACAATAGCTTGTACTGCATATATAGATACTCCAGCGGATGGTGGTTCTTTTGTTAAGAGACAAACAATAGGAACAGTGTGGATAAATATTGTTATTGGAGAATCTTCTAATGGTAGTATTATAGTAGAAAATGGAGACAAACTTTATAAATATGATGCGGATGGTGATTCTCCTATGGTGGCAGATTATGACGGTCCTTTGTCTAGTGTCTTAACAGAGATTGAACCATTATCTTTGACATTATATAAAGAAGATGGAACTCAGTTTACAGATGCTGAATATGCAGTAGCTACAGTAACATGGCTTGTTCCTATAAAAAGTATGATAACAATAGCAAGTCAATATAGAACAGATATTATAAGTAATCCCGGTTATTATACTATTAAAGGTAATTATAAATTAGGCTATTCAACTTTAGCTTATGGAATTGCTGATAGATATAATAAAACTAAGTTAGATAATACTATTATTGTACGAGTAGATGCACCTGCCGCAGTTTTATCTAATACTATTTCTACTGTTATTAATATCAGATTTTTAAAAGATGGTGAATCTGGTACAAATGGTACTAAGTATTCTGCTATTTTAACTTATGGCGGGAAGGGGTATGGAGAGAAAAATATTGATGGAAAACCGTATAAACTACAATTAATTTATGTAGGAGATAATAGAACTTGGTATTTATATAATCCAGCATATCCTGATAATTATGTAAAATTTACTTCTGCTAAAATAAGTGCCTCTTTATATGCAGATGGTAGTCTTGTAAGTACAGCACCTTCCGCAGTTTGGAGTATTTTTGATAATAATTACAATAATGCAGAAGATAATATTGTTTGTCCTATTAATATTAATAATAATGGTGTAATTACTTTGAATGGAAATAATTGGACAGATACTACTAAAAATTTCTGTGCTACTGTTCAAGCTAGAGTTTCAGCAAGACAAACTGCGACATTAAATTCGCAGACTAATAGTGATGAATACGTTTATGCTTATTATCCTATTGAATGTACATATATAACAAGACAGTCTTATTTTTCAAGTTGTTTACCAACTATGGAAGGTGGTTTTTCTAAAGTTTTATATGCATCTGATGGAACTAATCCACAATATGATAACAGCGAAGATTTTTATGTTAATGATTATTTATATGATGAAGATATTGGAGATTTATATAATTATAAATGGTCAACAAGTTCTAATATGAAGCCTAAAACTATTAATGGTATTACTTGTTCTGTTATTCCTAGTTCAAAGTATGATAATGGTGTTGCTAAAAATTATGTAAGAGCACAATTAACTCGAGATTCTTCTCAAACTAGTTTGATTAGCAGAAAGCTTGCTCAACTTAGAACGACAAAAGAAAATGCTTTAAATAGGTATAATTATTACACTTTATTAAATAGAAATCTTGACTTTTTTAAAAGTTTTGAGTATAATAGTTATATAGAAGAATTAACATCTGCCGCAAGTTTTTATAAAATTAAAACAAATCTTATTAATGCAGTAAATAAGATGTTAACACAATTAGATTTAGTAGATGATACTTGTAATACTTATTTATATAACGGTTCTTCTGTTGATATTAAAGTTAAAAATATATTAATAGAAATTAAACCTATTTTAAATAAGTTAAATAAATTAATAAACTTAACTTATAAATTAGGAACTGAAATTGGTGTTATTACAAAAATTAAAGCTGTGACTCCATCTGATATTACTATTAATAATAAAATTTCATTTACTGATGGTTTACCAAATAGAGGTTGCTATTTCTCTATTAATGATGCAATTTCTACTTATAATAATATAGTTAATTCTATTTATAAAACATATTATAATATGCTTATTAGTAGTACAGAAGTATTAGAAAAAGAAGAAATTGTTAGATTAGTAATGGATGAATTAAAATCTTTTGTAAATAATAATAAATTAAATATTCTATCTTCTAGTCATTATAACTGCAATGAACAAGTATATAGATATAGTTCTTTATCTTCTGTTTTAAAAGCTAGAGTTGAAAGTGCTTCTCAGCAATTAGATACTTATAGTTATGCTCTTGTTTTAGATAATGTAATTATTCCTATGTATGAAGATATTACTTGGTATATAAATTTTTATAATAATGGTGGTTATGGAGAAGAAATTAATTCTATTATAGAAGATATTGAATTATTAAATAAAAAAATATTAGCTTTAGAAAATATATTATTGCCTCAAAATAATGTTTATGTTGTTCATGTTAAACCAATTATTATGTTATATAACAGATATGAAATGAGTAATATAAATGGATGGGATGGTAATAAGTTAGAAACAGGAGATGGATATTTATTAGCTCCTCAAGTAGGTGCTGGAACTAAAAATAATGCTAATCAATTTACTGGCATTGTGATGGGTATTAAACAGGTTAATGAAAAAACAACTACCAATCAGCAAATTGGTTTATTTGGTTACTCTTCTGGTATACAAAGTATCTTTTTAAATGCACAGAATGGTTCTGCTACCTTTGGTGTTAGCGGAAAAGGGCAGGTAATTATTGATCCTAGTAATAATAGAGCAATTATTAAATCTGGTAATTATTCTACTTCTAGTAAGACTGGTATGCAGATAGATTTGACTACCCCAGAGATTAGATTCGGTTCTGGTAATTTTGTTGTAACAAAAGAAGGATATCTTACAGCTAAAGGCGGTGGTAGTATTGGTGGTTGGAATATCACTGATAGTAAACTATATAGTAATGTATCTGAATCAAATGGAAGAATTACTCTAGAATCTGCGGGAACTGGTAAAATATTTAGCCATTCTCATAATACTTTAGCTAGTACGAATAAGGGGTTTTATCTTAGTTCAGATGGTATGTCTATTGGAAATACTATAAAAATTACTTCTGATGAAGGTGGTAAAGTAGAAGTTGGTAGGCTTAATAGCCAAAGACATTGGATTATTAATGGTAATTCTAATGATTCTTATATTAGTTTTAACACTGATAGTTTTAATACGAAAGATTCTTCTGTATATATCGGTACAAATGGTATTTCTTTGGGAGTTAATAAATTTTATGTAAATAACCAAGGAGAACTAAGATCTAATAGTGGGTATATTGGAGGTATTAAAATTGAAAATAATAGCCTTCATACTAATAACAAAACTTTTTTAACAGCTAATGCTTCTGGTTTTTATTTAGGAAGTGATGGACATTTTGAATTATCTAATAGTGATAGAAGTAAATATTTACAATGGAACGGAGATGATTTAGTAATTACAGGAACAGTTAATGCTCTTAGAGGAACTATTGGAGGTATTATAATTGAAAATAATAGCATTCACACTGATAATAAGACTTTTTTGACAACTAATGCTCCGGGTTTTTATTTAGGAAGTAATGGACATTTTGAATTATCCAACGGTGATAGAAGTAAATATTTACAATGGAATGGAGACGATTTATCAATTACAGGAACGATTAATGCTCTTGAAGGAACTATTGGTCAAGGCAATAATAAGTGGACTATTGGTGGTACCGAAAATCCAGACGTAGCTTATATTTATACAAGAAGTAAAGATATGAGTGGTGAAAATCTTTATTTTGGTACTGATGGAATGTATATGGGTCGAGATAATGCTCACTACTTTAAATATACTTCTGAAGATGGTTTAAGAATTAGAGGTGGAGATATCACTGGTAGTATAATCAATGGTAGTGAGATCAATGGTAGTAGAATCTATGGCGGTGATGATATTCCTTTTAGTGTAGACGAAGAAAAGATTGAATTGGGAGATTTTTCAGTTACTTGGTACAATGGGCGTCATATTATTGAATCCTATGATGAAATGAATGGTTTTAGCACTGGAGACGTAGATGATGATGAATTACAAATGTGGGCTGGTTATTATGATGATAGTGATTTTGCTCTCGGAGTCAGAGGAGACCAAACTGTTATTATAAATCATTTGCTTGCAGTACATGGTTCTATACAATATCAAGGAAAAGATTTAGAAGATTGGGTTATTGATTTAATTGAACAATATGCACCAGAGCCAGAACCAGAAGATGATGATGACGATGATGAAGGCGGAGGAGGACCTAGTGGAACTCCTAGCGATGACACGAATGGACCTACTGGAGGACCAGGCTAATAAATATAAAAAGGAGATAAAAGGATGGAAGAGTTAAAAAATAAAATTGTTAATCTTTGTAATGAAAGCGGAATTCCGCTTGAAGCAATCGTATTTGTACTAAAAGATGCTTGGCGAGATGCTCAAGATTCTTTTGAAATATACAAGAAACAGCAAGAGAAAAATAAACAAGAAGATACAAAAAAAGAATAATACAAATGGGAGGTGATGAAATATGCGCCTCCCGCATTTTCTATTTTAAGGACAAAATAAATTAACTTTTTTATTAGATTTTTTATCTATAAAAGATAGAAATAAGTTAATAATATTTAACATTAGAGAGAAAAGGAGGTAGTGAGAAATGGCAAGTCGTAATTTATTTCCTCCAATAGTGAATTCCTATGAGCCTGCTTTTGTTGTAGGCACCAATTCATCATTGAAGGTTTATTTTTCTTTAAGTAGCTTGTCAAATATTTCATTGGATACTACTTTAACTGTTCATGCTCAGATATATAGACAAGATGGAGTTAAGGTTTTAAATACAAGTAATGATGCTATAAATGCAAGATATAGAGCTACAGGTATTATTTTGAATTTAGTACCAGTAAAAAGTGATATAAAAGACAATTATTATTATATAACGATTAATAATTCTGATTTAAAATCGAATGTTACTTTAAGTGGAGACACGTATCATGGATGGATTCCAGGCTGGACCTATAAGATTCAATTAAGACTTAGTACAGTTATTTATGATCCAGTGACTTATCCAAAACAATCTGTATGGTTACAAGAGTTCTCAGATAGCTTTTCTGAGTGGTCTACTGTTTGTTATACAAAAGCTATTGGTCCTATGAGAGTAAAAATTCCTTTATTTGATTATGACAGTTTAGACCCAGCTCAAATATATAATGAAGAATCTGTTTATACATTATCTAAAATGGATTTTTTTGGGACAATAGAAAATCTTTTACCAGAGTCAAATGAATATTTTGAAAATGTCACACTTTCTCTATATCAAGGTGAAAGATTGCTTGAAGAAAGTGGCGAAATTTATAAAATAGAACAAAGTGATAGTTATTTTAGTTATCATTTTAAAACAAATTTTATTGAAGATATGACTTATACTCTATATTTGAATTATATAACAGAAAATAATTATATGCCTTTAAATCCTATTAAATTTAATTTTATTATTTCAGATGTAGTTTCAGCTCCAATGAATATTCAATTAATTACTATTGATACTAATTATTTAGAGATCTTATCCGATTTAACGTGTCTTGATGAAGAGGAAGACGAGGGTAGAATAGCTTTAAAGGTATATTCTCCTGAAACTGATAATTGGTCTGGTAATATTTGTATTCGAAGAGCTAGTCAAGAAGATAACTTTCAAACTTGGTCTGATATAAAAATAATAACAGTTAAACAACAAAATTTAAATACATTAGATTTAATATATGATTATACTATTGAAAGTGGAGTATGGTATAAATATGGTATTCAAAGTATCGAAAAAGATGGTACTAGAAGTGAATTAGTTGAAATACAGCATCCTATTCAAAGATTATTTAATTATTCTTATTTAGTTGGACAGGGTGGGAAACAATTGAAATTACCTTTTGATAATACAATATCTAGTTTTAAACATCAAATATATGAAAGCAGAATTGATACTATTGGAAGTAAATATCCTTTTATTAATAGAAATGCTTCAGTAAATTATAGAACATTTCCAATTAGTGCATTGATTTCTTTTAATATGGATGATAAAAATACTTTTTTAAAAAATAAAAAAGAATTATATAATTATCAGTCTATTGTTAATTTATATGAAGATTATGCTTTAAAAAATAATAGGTATCAATATGATTATACTTATGAAAGAGATTTTAGAAAAGCAGTTTTAAATTTTTTACAAGATGGCAAACCAAAATTATTTAAATCTCCAACTGAAGGAAATATTATTGTTCGTCTTACAGATATTGATTGTACTCCAAATCAGACATTAGATAGAATGATTTATTCTTTGAGTATGAATGCTAGTGAAATAGATGATAATACTTTAGAAAATTATTTAAAATATGGATTTTTTGAAGTAGGTGTTTATAGTACAGATTTTTCTGTACATACTTTGTATATTGGACAAATTGATGGTGATTTTTATCCGACTGATAATATTTTTAAAAAGATTTATGAAAAATATGATAGCAAAGGTAAAAATTATGGCGGTTATACAAGAAGACTTAGATCTATTCAAAAGGTATGCATAACAATTAATGGTTATAATTATTTTGATCCAAGAAATAATACAACAAAATTTATGCCTGGTCATCAACTTAGGATTTACAATAATCAAGGCTCTCTTGTTTTAGGCAATAATTTAAAATTAAATTATAGTGGAAGTATCGGTGAACAATTAATTACTATATATAATCCTCGTGGGTTATATGAATTTGATAATTTATTATCTTTTTATTATACTGGAGAACCTCTTGGTAATGATAGTTTATACTTATTAGGTGATGCTGAAGGTACTGTAGTTTCAGTAAATGCTACTATAGATTTTATTTATGAATTATTAGTTGAACCATATGAAGAGCAGGAGATCTTGAAAAGACGTAATATTAAAGGTCTTAGTCAATTTTATGGAGAAGTTAAACCAGATACTTCAATTTATAATATTATTTATTATCAACATTATCTTAATTCAGATAAAATTTTTAGATATTTATCTACAATTTCTAGTATTGAGATTGAGGCAAATCCGCATACAGTTTTTGCTATTATGGATTCGACTGATAATACTTTTCATTATCACGAAGTTAATGAAACTGGTATTCTTTCTTTTTATGAAATAAGTAATATTAGAGGACTTAAATATATTGGTAAAAGATACTTAAAGACACCTTATGATGAAAATACAGTATCTTCAGAAATAATTACAGAAGATGTACTAGATGATGAAAATCATTATATTTTAAAAGCTTCTACGGATGTTTCTATTACTTATATTTTTAAAGATCTTCAAGGCACATATAAAACAAAATTATGAGGGGGTAAAAAGAATGACTACACAGGATAAAGATTTTCTCAAAACCCTAGATAATGAAAGAAATAAATTTTACTATGCAAGGATTATTGTTTTAGATAAATTAGATAAACAAATTAAATCAATAGAAGGGAGGATTCAGCAAGGCTCTTCCATTTCTATTAATGGGAATTCTAATGTTAGAAGAACATGTAATATTACTTTAATTGCTGATAAAACAGAGAATGATTTAACTAATATTGAGAATTTTTTATCTATTAATAAAAAAATTAAAATTGCTGTTGGTATTGAAAGATGGATAGATTATTCTAAAGATCTTTATTATTATGAAAATAAAGAAGATACTATTTGGAATCCTGAAAAACCTTTTTCTCATGGATTTCCTACTATTGGAGAACAAGGAAAAATTTATATAGATAGAAAAACTCTGACTTATTGGAAATGGAACGGCAGATCTTATCAACAAATAAATTCTTTGTATGAATATGAGAAAGATATAATATGGTTCCCACTAGGTGTATTTATTATTAATCAACCTAGTTTGAGTCATACTCTTAATGGTTGCGTAATTACATTAAGCTGTAAAGATAAAATGTGCTTATTAAATGGAGAAATGGGCGGGAATCTACCTACTAGTGTAACATTTCATGAATATGAGCAAATTATAGGAGAACTTATTTGTAATAAAGACCCTAGAAAAGATGTTGAATTAAAACCAAATAATTACACTATTTATAATTATAATGGGAAATATTATAAATGGACAAAAGAGTACGGATGGGAAGAAACTGATAATTCTTCTATAGGAGAAGTAATAACAGTTCCACAAAAAATCTATGATATTATTCAGACTTCTGTTATTAATTATGGCGGAGAAAGCGCTTCCCGCATTATTATAAACAATGTTCCAGAAGAAATTAAACAAATTGTAAGATATATAGGAGATAGTCCTTTGTATCATAATACTTCAACTGGACAATATGTTTTAGATGAATTATATTTAACTGAAGATGGAACTTGGCAGACTTTTGGATATAATGAAGATGTTGGTTATGTATATACTGATTTTGTTTATCCCGGTGAATTGGTTACTAATATAGGAGATAATGTTTGTACTGTATTAGATAGAATTAAAGAAGCTTTAGGTAATTATGAATACTTTTATGATATAGATGGAAATTTTGTATTTCAAGAAATTAAAAATTATTTAAATACTTCATATGTTCCAACAGAAGTAGAGAATGGAACTCAAACTTTTTATTTAGATAATAATAGAGATTATGATATAGATACAAATAGTTTAAGATTATTAGGTACAGATAATTATAGGATTGATTATTGCGCAGATCAAAAATCTATTTATAATTTTGAAGAAGGTAATGGTTTGATAACTTCGTATAATAATTCACCAAATTTTATTAATCTAAAAAATGATTATCATATTTGGGGAAAAAATGAAGATGGACTCGCTATTCATTATCATTTAGTTTTAAAAGACAAGCCAACAGAGATGCAAACACGTAAAGTAGTTTTTTTAAAAGACGATAATAGTGGAGAATATACAGGCGGGATTCGGTTAGCTAAAGAAGGAGAAACAGGTGAATTTTATACTCCAAATGATTGGCGAGCTGAATTATATTTACAAGGACTTGAAGTAGCGCAAGGCGGCGGCCGCCCAGATATTTATCAACAAGAACTTTTAGATTTATTTGATAGTATTTATGAATGGGGATACTATGATTCAACAGGTTCTTTTGTTAAAAAAGGTAGATTTAAAACAGATGTTGTAAATAAACCTAATGAATTAAAATATTTTATTGATTATCTTGAACCTACTGATAAATTATATGGAATTACTGTAGATGATATTAATCCAAGAATTTATTCTATTCAAGAAGATAAAATTAATAAATTATATACTAATTCAATTCCTAATTTTGTAGTTTTAGACCAATCAATGGATAATAATTATAAAATAACTATAGCAGAAAAATGTGATGCAGAAGGGCAACCCTATTCTACTATAGAAAATGAAGTTTATGCTCATTTTGCTATTGGTACTTCAGGGTATTCCGCACAAGAAACTGCTAGACAGTTATTATATCAATATACAACTTATAATGAAACAATTTCTATTCAATGTTTACCTATTTATTATTTGGATGTAAATAAAAGAATAACTATTAGAGATAAACAATCTAATATAAAAGGAGATTATATAATTAATTCAATGACAGTTCCTCTTACGCCAGATAATACAATGAGTATTACAGCAACAAGAGCATTAAATAGAATTTAGAGATTAAAAGGAGGAAAAATATGGCTTATATTATTGGACAATATAATCACAATAATGCAAGTTCAGATGATGCATCTTTTATTACACCTATAACAACAGGAGTAGTCAGAAGAAAAGAAGAATCTGGTGATTTAGGAACTAATATAGATTCTATTTCACCTTTTTCTAATGAATGTGTTTCTGGATTAAATCTTAATTCAACTAATTATTATTATTTTAGAGGGCAAATAAAAAGAATGACTTCTCCTCAAATTTTTAATATTAAATTAGTTAATTATGATAATGAAGAAACAAAAATAGAACAATTTGTTAAACAAGTTAGTATTAAAGGCGGAGACCGTGAAGAATGGGTCAGTATTGAATGTGTATTCCATCCTATTGTTTCTTTTGATACAATTTTGTTTCAATTACAAAGAACAATAGAAGATTATAGAATTTTTGCAAGGTATCCTAAAATAGTTTATCAGCAGTTGGGGATTATTAATAATATTATTCCAGATAAAGTTGGTACAGAACGGCCTTTATTAAAAATTGGCGTACAAAGCAGACCTGGACTCGTAATGTGTATAAATGGAGAAGAAATACACACTTCTAGAAGTGGTGTTTTTGAAGTAAGAAATGGTATTATTCCAGTTCAATCTTTTTCTGTTGTTAATGCAGCGAAAGAAAAAACACCAGAAGTAGAAAACTGGAAAATTAATATTAATGAACAAATTGAAATTATTGAAAATTCTTCTATGTCAATAGAAGAAAAAGAAACAGCTTATTCTAATATTCAATCTAAATGTTTTTTTGGAACTGAGAAAGAATATTTAATTGATTCATTTACTTTAGATTATATGTATAGTAATAATTAAAAGGAGGAAGAATTATGAATGAGATGAATTCATTTTATGGAGGTCGTCAAGGAGCTTCCTTCGTAATTGTAAAAAGATTTGATGGGATAGATATACCAGAAAATTCTGTTTATAAAGTAGGTTGGTTTGCAAAAGATAATGATGGATATTTTTATGTCCCATTAATAGAAAAGACCTCTAAAAATTATGGGGAGTATCCAGCTTGGGATACAATATTAAGAGATGGTACTACAACGGTTACTTCAAAAGAAGGTGCAGTTTCAGAACCATTACCTATTGAATATGCGGAAGGCATGAAACAATGTTTTGCAAAAGGAGGAATTACTGCCTCTGAAGCGGGATATGGAGAATATGTCATAATTGATACTATATTTGGTTTAGGTCAACAAAATAATCCAGATAATGGTAAAGTATATCGTAGAGGTATGAATTATGATGATGATTTAGGTGGTGCTGAATATATTGGACAAGTAATAGGTCCAAAAGGAGATTCTCCAAGATTAGATATGTCTACTATAGATCATATTCTTGAAC
>Ga0247611_10009640_pt1 | contig 11561 bp, 9 predicted proteins | sample 177DNAGHGhighgp2_FD_192422 | JGI IMG/M metagenome (GOLD analysis project Ga0247611, IMG submission 192422) | Sheep rumen microbial communities from Palmerston North, Manawatu-Wanganui, New Zealand - 1770 DNA GHGhigh gp2 | ecosystem: Host-associated > Mammals > Digestive system > Stomach > Rumen ... | reverse complement strand
GCCTTAAGTTTTGCCATTTTTCCAGAAACCTTTCCAAGACCACCTCGTATTATCTGAGTTTTGATGATGGAAGACGCTTCATCTACCAGGACTGGAATAAATCTAAAAATAATTTCGATTACTAAGATCAGGTAGCGGACCGGTATCTTTATCAGGCTAAGTGGAAATAAAAGAATTTTTAAGCCATCGATTAAATCGTACTCAGGTGTTGAAACAAAGAAGGCAGAAATACAGGCCAAAGATGAATAGGTTCTTAAAATTGAATTTAAGCAGAACCAGAGTTTTGATGGAGTAATAGTTAGATATTTCCAGTTTGTAAAATGAACTTCGCCGCTTTGAGGTGCGTGGAAAATCAACTGGAAGACTGTAAATATGAGTAGGAATGGCAGAATTTTAAGCCAGGCCTTACACAACTTAGAAAACTTGAAACCGCTTAAAAGACAATAGATTACCGAAATGGCCAAAAAGCCTGCTGTCATATAAATCTTTCTTAAAAGAAGGGAAAAAACAAATAAAACAAGGAAAAGTATAATTCTGAGAGCTGGAGGGATTTTTTCCACAGGAGATTTTTTTTCTCGTCTGGCACCAGAAAGACTTGCCGAAGTATTTCTAAGCATAGACAAAAGTCCCACCGATGAAGAAACTTCTACATTTTTCAAATCCTGCTTGTTTTGATTAGAATCCATTGCACAGCTATCTTCTATGATTTTACCATTTTGTATTTTAATTTCGCGGTCGGCAAAATCGGCTTCATCCCTTTTGTGGGTAGAAAACAAAACTGTCTTACCCTGATCTGCAAGCTTTTTAAAAAGATTCAAAACTTCATTTCTAGCCCTGCTATCCAAACCGGCAGTTGGTTCATCAAAGAAAACAATTTCTGAATCCAAGGCAAGTATACCTGCAATTGAAAGGCGTCTTTGTTCCCCTCCAGAAAGAGCAAAAGTTTTTCGTTCGCCAAAAGTACTAAATGGTAAAGCCGCATTATCCATTGATTTTTTTACAAGTTCTTTAAGTTCTGAACCAGATTTCCCCTGGTTTCTAGGACCAAAGGCAACATCATCTGCGGCAAAAGCTTCAAAAAGAGCTGCTTTGGCATTTTGCAGGGCTAAAGTTGGATGATCTTGGGATGAAATTATTGTTTCTGGATTTTTGTCTGGGGTTAGAAGGCCTGAGCAAAGTTCAAGAATTGTTGATTTTCCTGAACCAGAAGGCCCTGTCAAGGCTGTAACAGTCCCCTTGTAAAGATCAAAATTTATATCGCTGACTCCATGAGACTTTGTTACTTTTTCAGCTTTATCATAAGAAAAACTAAGATTTCGAACTCTAAGACTTACAACTTTTTCTGTAGATTCAGCAAGAATTTTTTTGTCAATTACCGGAAGAGGCTGTCCCTCCAGCCTTTTTACATTTTCTGGATCTTTAATAAAGGAATTTTTTGTTCCGTAGAAGAATATTTTTCCATCTTCCATTCCAATTACAGTATCTGCATCCTTTAGAACTTCAAGATCATGGGTAATTTGGATAATGGTATTTCCACATTTGTGCCAGTATCTTACAAAATCAAGAATATCTGAACGAGACTGAGGATCCAACATGGAAATTGCTTCATCAAGAATTAAGATTTCGGGTCTAAGGGCAAGAACACCGCTCAGAGCAATTTTTTGAGTTTGTCCCAAAGAAAGTGCAGATGTAGAAGACCCCGCCCTATCCAGCATATCTACAATATTCAAAGATTCAATTGTACGCAGTTCAACTTCACTATTAGAAAGTCCCAGATTTTGAGGACCAAAGGCTGTATCCCGGGAAACAAGGCCACTCACCAGCTGATCTTTAGGATGTTGAAATACGATTCCAATCTGCTGATTTTCTTTTATTTCTACAGTGCCCGATTCAGGATTTTCCAAACCACACAAAAGTCTTGCCAGGGTAGATTTTCCACTTCCATTGTAGCCAACAATTGCTGTATAAGAGCCTCTTTCAATTACAAAAGAAAGATTATCCACGACATTTTTATTACTTTCGGGATATTTATATACCAGGTTTTTAACAGAAATTACACTCAATTTTCCAGCTCATTACATATAAGATTCTGAAAGGCCTTAAAACAGCTTTTTCATAGCGACATTTTAATCAACATTTTGACAGTTGTCTACTTTAGACATTATACTTATTCAGATGATAACTCTAAAAGAAATTGCTGCTCAGTGTAACGTTTCAATTGCAACCGTATCCAATATTTTAAACGGAAAAGATAAGGTCTCAAAAGAAACAAAAGAAAAAGTTTTAAATTTAATAAAGGCAACCGGTTACAAACCAAATTATATGGCCAGAGGTTTAAGAGCCAGTAAGACTCGAACCATAGGCCTCTTAATAGATGACCTAACCGAATTCTCTTCTCCTCTTATTGTAGACGGAATTATGACTTATCTGGAAGAAATCAATTATAAGTCTATTCTTGAAAACCTCCGTTTCTATTCAAAATGGGGATATGACTGGCACCAGAACAAAGCTTACAAAAAGGCTGTTTATGATGCTTTTCAGGAATTTTCTGCCATAAAGGTAGACGGCATTATTTACGTTTCTGGTCACGAAAGAAATATTAATATTATTCCAGAGGATTTTTCCATTCCAACTATAATCAGCTATGCCTTTTCGGACAGCCCAAATATATCCTCAGTTATGATTGATGATGTTGATGCTGCATACAAACTAACAGAACACCTTATAAAAAATGGTCATAAAAGAATTGCAGTTATAAAAGGCGAAAATGGAAATATTCATACAGAAAAACGTCTTGAAGGTTATAAAAAAGCCCTGAAAGATTATGGAATTGACCTGGATCCAAGCCTAATTTGTGACGGAAACTGGCGTTCTAAATCTGGCTATGACGTCTGTAAAATAATACTTCAATCTAAAAAAGACGTTTCCGCCATCTTCTGCTTTAATGACCTTATGGCTGCGGGGGCCTACAAGTGCATGGCAGAAAATAATTTAATAGTTGGAAAAGACCTTTCTGTTGTTGGCTTTGATAACAGAACCATTTCGCAGGAACTTATTCCACCTCTTACAACAATGGAAATTCCACTTGCCGAAATTGGAAAAGCAACCGCACAAGAACTAATTAAGCAAATTACAACCGAAGAAGATTTCAAAAAACAGGAACTTTTTATAAAATGTAACTTGATTGAACGAAATTCGGTTTCAAAAAAATAAAAAATCGAAGGAGAAATTTATGAATGAAACATTAATCGTTGATTACAAAAATTTTTTGAACAACGGAAAAACAGAACGCGAATGTGTTGCTCAAATAATCAAATCAGCCGAAAAAAAAGGCTATAAGGATATTTCAAAGTTCAAAAAACTTAAGCCTGGCGATAAAGTTTATATTACCAAAATGAACAAGGCAATTGCCCTCTTCCATATTGGACTTGAACCTATTGATAAGGGACTTAACATTCTTGGAGCCCATATCGATTCCCCTCGCCTGGATGCAAAACAAAATCCACTTTACGAAAAAGACAATATCACTTATCTCAATACTCACTACTACGGTGGAATTAAAAAGTACCAGTGGACAACAACACCTCTGGCAATTCACGGAATTATATGTAAAAAGGACGGAAAAACTGTAAACGTTGTTATTGGCGAAAACAATGATGAACCAGTTTTCTGTATCTCTGATATTCTTCCTCACCTTGCTCAGGACCAAATGAAAGATAAAGCCAGTGATTTTATAAAAGGCGAAGATCTAGATGTTTTAATGGGTTCAGTTGGTCCTCAAAAGCCAGGCGATGATAAAGATAAAAAGGCTGATAAAGAAAAGAGCAAAAAAGTTATTCTTGGTCTCTTAAAAGAAATGTACGGGGTAGAAGAAGAAGATCTTCAGTCTGCTGAACTTGAAATTGTACCAGCCGGAAAAGCCCGCGACATGGGTCTGGACCGCTCAATGATTTTAGGTTATGGCCAGGATGACCGTTCTTGTGCCTTTTCTTCAGTAGCTGCTATGCTGGAAGTAAATGCTGGAGCTAGAACTACCTGCTGTCTTTGTGTTGATAAAGAAGAAATTGGTTCTGTTGGTGCTACAGGTATGGCTTCAAACCTTTTTGAAAACATGGTTTCTGAAATAATTCTAAGAGCAAACGACAGTTATAGTGATATTGATTTACGCCGCTGCCTTGCAAATTCTTATATGCTTTCTTCAGATGTAAATGCCGCTTACGACCCATTAAATGCCGGACTTTATGATAAAGATAATGCAAGCTTCCTGGGTGGTGGAGTTACTTTCCAGAAATACACAGGAAGTCGTGGAAAATCTGGTGCTTCAGATGCAAATCCAGAATTTGTTGCAAAAGTTAGAGCTGCCATGTACGATGCAAATGTAAACTACCAGATGGCAGAACTTGGAAAAGTGGACCAGGGTGGTGGAGGAACAATTGCTTACCATGCCGCCCGCTACGGAATGAATGTTCTTGATGCAGGAGTTGCAGTTTTAAGCATGCATGCTCCATGGGAAATTACCAGCAAGGAAGACATTTGCCAGATGTTCGAATGCTGCAAGGCATTTTTAATTATTAAATAAACAAAAAAAGGGATTTTGAAGACTGCTTCAAAATCCCTTTTTTCTTGCTATAAGAAAAACCTATAAGAAAAACTTATTTTTTAGACATCAAAACATCGTAAATACGGTCAAAATCTTTTCGATTATCAAAACCAATTACAATAGAACCCTTATTTATATCGCCTTTAAGATTTACTGAACGGGTTCCAAAAATATTTCTAAGCTCCTGTTCAAACTTCAAAACATCGGCATCCTTTTTTTCTACAGCTTTTTCAGTTTTATTCTTTTTAGCAGCACGACCACCGCCGTTGTATTCATCTGCCATAGCCTCTGCTTCGCGAACAGAAAGACCATTTCCTATAATTTTGCCGTACATAACGCGCATATCTGCATCATTCTTAACCATAAGAAGGGCACGGGCATGACCAGAAGTTATCTGTCCGCTGGAAAGGGAACGCTGAATATCTTCTGGAAGTTTTAACAAACGAATTGAATTGGCAACTGTAGCACGAGCTTTTCCAACTCTTTTAGCAACTTCTTCCTGAGTCAAATCACCCATCTGAATTAAATTATAATAAGCAGTAGCTTCTTCTATAGGATTTAAGTCGGCACGCTGAATATTTTCTATAAGAGCCATTTCAAGTTTCTGCTGTTCATCAAACTTTCTAAGCTGAACAGGAACCTGAGTAAGGCCAGCCATTTTTGCAGCACGAGTACGACGTTCACCTGCAATAATGTAGAAGGTACCATCACCCGCATCTTCAATAATAATTGGCTGAAGAATTCCGTTCATCTTAATAGAATCGCAAAGTTCTTCAAGCCTTTTAGGATCAAACTCTATACGAGGTTGTTTTGGATTAGGACGTAAAAGAGCTGGATCTATCCACAAACTACCGTCTGCTTCAGAAGTAATTGCAGAAGGTAAATCTCTAGTATCCTGTTTTGTTGCCCCTGTAACTATTGCAACTTCTTCTGCAGCTTTGGAATTATCACCTAATAAAGCACCAAGGCCTTTTCCTAATGCATTTTTAGCCACGACGAATCACCTCTTCTGCTAATTTTGCATAACTACGGGCACCTACACATGCTGGATCATACTTACAAATTGGGAGTCCGTGAGATGGAGCTTCAGAAAGTCTAACATTTCTTGGGATAATTGTATTGAAAACTACATCTTTGAAATAAGATTTAACCTGCATAACAACATCTTGGGCAAGACGAGTGCGGGAATCATACATTGTAAAGAAAATTCCACCAATCTTAAGATCAGGATTAATCCCCTTCTGCACCTTCTGCACAGTCTGGAGCAAAAGAGTAATTCCTTCAAGAGCGAAATATTCACACTGCATAGGAACAAGAACTGAATCTGCAGCAGCAAGTCCATTCAAGGTAAGAATACCAAGTGATGGTGGACAGTCTATTAAAATATAGTCATATTTAGATTTAAGTGGTTCAAGTGCATTTTTTAGATAAAATTCACGATCTTCCTGATCTGCAAGTTCGATTGAAACACCAGACAAATCAATGGAAGCAGAAATTGCATCTAAATTATCAACAGGAGTATGCTTAACACATTTTTCAGCTTCAATCTGACCTGCAAGTAATTCATAAACTGTAGGCTTATCTTTAGAAACACCCACACCAGAAGACATATTTCCCTGTGAGTCAAAATCTACTAAAAGAACTTTTTTACCAGCGAGAGCGATGTAAGCTCCAATATTAATGGCAGAAGTGGTTTTTCCAACTCCACCTTTCTGATTAACAAATACAATACACTTTCCCATATCTTCTAATATATCATTTTTAAGGAAAATAGTATACTCTGAGAAAGGTGGTCCTATGTTAATTTCTGTTACACTTTCTAAACCAAATTCAAATGTTGAAGAAGAACTCGGAAAAGCTTTTGAAAAAATAAAGATTAAGATAGAGAATTCTGCCCAGGGAACTGGCTATTTTGCAGAAATGTTCACAAAAACCCAGGTTTTTCACCAGCATTTCACAGAAGCTCAACTCCAGGATTTTCTTGAAAAACACGCCGGAAAGACTTTTAAAAATTGTGTAGAAAGAAGTGACTCCAGCGAAATTACAATAATGGCCAACAAAAAAGGAAAAATCACCAGACTTGAAAGGCCTTTACCTCAAAATCAAAAAAGCTCTGCATCTTCGAACAGCTTAAAAATCCTGCCTGCTGCTAAAAAGAAAAATTATCTTTTGCCAGAAGGAAATCCTGTTCCATTTTTAGTTTTACTAGGCCTTATGACCAGCGACGGAAAGGTTATTAAATCAAAATATGATAAATTCCGCCAGATAAACCGTTTTTTGGAATTTGTGGACGATATTTTACAACCTGTTCTGGAGCTTAAACAAAAAGCTGGTGAAGGGCCTGACTCTCCTGTAAGAATTGCAGATTTTGGATGCGGAAAGTCTTATTTAACATTTGCAGTCCATTATCTTCTTACTCAAATAAGGGGGATAGCCTGCCAGATAGAGGGCCTGGACTTAAAGGAAGATGTAATTAAATACTGTAATGATATTACAAACAAACTTGACCTTAAAAACTTAATCTTCCACACAGGAAACATTTCTGACTATTCTGGAAAAGATAATCCTGATATCGTTATCACTCTACACGCATGCGACACAGCTACCGATTTTGCCTTGCAATATGCCGTAGAAAGAGGGGCCAAGGCTATTTTGAGTGTTCCATGCTGCCAGCACCAGGTAAATCAGGAACTTGGCAAACAAAAAACAGATAATCTGCCACAGGCCTTTGAGCCACTTTTAAAATGGGGAATTATAAGGGAAAAATTTTCTTCTCTTGTAACAGATGCTCTTAGGGGCCAATGGCTTGAAAATCAAGGCTATAAAGTTCAGATGCTGGAATTTATTGATATGGAGCATACTCCTAAGAACATTTTAATAAGAGCAATAAAAAGTGATGGAGAAAAGAAAAAGATGCAGGACCTGAAAAAACCTGAACTTTTGCAGGCCCTGAATATTAATCCTCAGATTTGGAAGTAGGAAGTTCTAAAAGTTTTATTCAGCTTTTTTCCAGGCGTCTATAAACTCAATCATAAACTGCTGAACATCACCGAACCATTTCTGCTGGAACTTAACTGCTTCAAGACCAATGTAACGGAAGTGCCAGCTTTCCCAACGGTAACCAGTAACATCTTCATAACCATGAGGGAAACTTAAAGACCAGCCATATTTTGCCGCATTTTGGTAAACCCACTTGCCAGCTTTAGTATCAGCAAAGGCATCGTCAACTGGAGCAAAGTCTAAAGCCATTCCAAGCTGATGTTGACTTGTTCCAGGCCGAGCACTTTCTCTTTCTGCCTCTTCAAGTCCATCTACCTTTACCCAGTAATTAAAAAGATTATCCTGATACTCATAAGAACGATAAGTTGAACTGACAGTTAGTGTTACTCCATCAGCTTTTGCAGCAGCTCCAAGCTCTTTCAAAGCTTCAAAGGCTTCTGGACGCAGACTTAAATTATTTTTATTAATTGCAAAATAATCATTTTTTTCAAGATGAATAAGATTTTTAGGTTCATAAGATGAAGAAACCTTGTGAGTTTTGTCGATTAAGAAAAACGGACTTAAATCTTCGGAAGAAAAATCCTTTTCTGAATCCAAAACCCTATGAAGATCTGCCAAAAATTCTTCAGGATCGCCGTTTGGAATTGCCTGCTTACATCGCTCTGACATTTGAACTAAAACTTTATTCAATTTTAAAATTTCTGGATTTACAGGTTTTGATTCAGAAGTCTTTTTTGAAGGTTTGGCACAAGCTGTTAATGATAAAAATATAAATGCTGTCGAAGTTAAAACGATTTTTTTTAAGATAACTTTCATAATCCCCTCTTTAATATTCCCTATTTTGTATTTTATTTTTTTATTACAACAAGATTTCTCTGACTATCCTCAAGGCCTGGAACAAAAAGCTCCTGAACCTTATATTCAGGAACAAGATTCTTTATCCCCTGCATTTCTTCTGTAATACTGTCCATTTTAGCCTTATAAGCACACAGGTAAGCTCCATCCTTGACCATTTTAAGCAGAGTTTTAGTCATAGCCTGATCCAAAGGACGAAAGGCACGAAAGGTAATAAGGTCATATTTTTTTTCAGGAACTTTTTCTGCTTCTGAACAAATGACTTCTACATTTTTTAAGCCTAAAAGTGCAGCACAGTTTTCCAAAAATGCACAACGCTTACTCATTCTTTCTACCAGATTAAATTTATACTGGGGAAAGGCTACCGCAAGTGGAATGCCTGGTAAACCGCCGCCAGATCCTATATCAGCAATAAGCAAGTCTGATGAAGATGTTTGATCCTCCAATTCCTGCAGCAATGCTTTAATTGGACCATAAGCCGCAAGAGAGTCTAAAATATGACGGACAACCAGTTCGTCATGGTCACTTGTATTAGTAAGATTATAGGCTGAATTAAAAAGAATAATTTCGTTGATGTAGGAATCCATTTTTCCTTCAAGAGTTGAAATTACATCCGAAGCAAGACCGCATTTTTCCAATCCCATAGAAAGTAAAGACATGATCTACCTCTTATCAATATCCAAAAGCATATCTGCAGTTAGATTATCGTCATTAACATGCATTACAACAAGATTTCCTGTTTTTTCGGCAGTCAAATCATGCTTGGACATAAGTTTATAAACAAAGGAATTTTCGTTTTTGCTGCTCTGAACAATTGAAGGCTGAACCTTGTAAGAAACAGAAGATCCCGCAGAAGAAACTGTCTTAAAAAGCATATAAAAAGTTTCTGTCATTAACTTTTGATTAAGATAGTATTTTCGGTCGCCTGTAAGAAGAAAACTTCCATCAGCTTCTGGCTCAGAAAAGAAAACTTCAACCAGGGAATCTGCAATATTGTAGCCGTTTACCTTAAAACGCAGAATGGCAGGTTCTCTCTGTTTAAAAGTCTTAGAATCAGTTTTTACATCCGAAAGGGCTTCTTTTTCGGCAACAGAAGTTTTTTTCTGATCTTCTTTTAAATCGTTCAGGCTATTTAAAACCTGCTGGAGTAAAACATTTGTCGAAGTTGAAGTTATATAGTTAGAAAGACTTGATGAAGTATTCAAACCTGAAATCGAAGAAAACAAACCTGAATCATAAAGAGAAGAAATATCTGAGGCAGTCAAAGTTGAAGTATCTGTACCCAAAAGAGCCGAAACAACATCTTCTGATGAAGTTGCATCTGACAGCAGAACTTCTTTTGTATCACCGGTAGTTTCTTTTTTATTGCTTGTAACTTTTCTACTTAATGATGTATTTGGAAAGCTTGGTGTATAAAAAGAAGAATCTGTAGAAATTGTCGGCATTGAAGGCATTTCTGGCATAGATGGCATTGACAGTGACTGTGCAGTTAGCTGGAATGCCAGGAAAGCGGAAAGTGAAATTAGGGCTGTTGAGATAATTTTCTTACTACAAGCTGGCAAGACTTTCCTCCACATATTCAAGACGCTGGGTCAACTGTGCGATTGTTTTTTCAAGTCTGGATTTTTCTTTTTCCAATTTTGTTTTCGGATCCTGACCACGAGATTCTGCTGACTTTTGCTTCATCATTTCGCGCACTGTAGAAGGACTTTTTCCACCCTGCAAAAACTCCTGTTCAATCTGAGCTCTATCATCCTTCTTTTTTACAGATGCCACAACTTTCATATTTTCAAAACCAATTGCAGGATTTACTTCAATTGCAGCAACCTTACGAATATCTTTTGCAGTATTTCTTGGTAAACACAAAACACGATCTATATAATCTTCATAACGGATATCTGCTTCGCTACAAAGGTCAAAAGCTCTTGCAAGTTTTTTTCCAAATTCCTGCATAAGCTGTCCGTTTTTGGCAAGATAATTGGTTTTTATATCTTCTGTAAGTTCTTTAAGTTCAGCATTGTTTTCCCAACCAATTGAATAATAGCCTTTTTCTTCTGCTATTTTTAGAAGACCACCAAATCTGGCCCAAAATTCCTGGGTATGAACTTTACAGGCACGTCCATAAGAAGGATCGTTTTCCTGTTTTTCAATTGTAACAAGGTGGTGGGTATATTCATGAATAGCTGTATAAATCAGCATATTATCAGTTTTTAAATTAAGATTATGGATAAAAATTTCATGAGTATCAGGTTTATAAAAACCGTTTACCCTCTTACTTTCTTTTCCTGTCTGAGTAACTGTAAAATCTATTTCACAAGATTCCAAATCAAGCAGAATCTCTTTAATTCTTTCGTTTGTCATTTATATAACCTCACTCTAATCCAAATAACCAAGTTTATTTAAGATGATGGAACCAGCTACCGTAGCAGCAGTTTCTGTTCTCATAATTCTAGAGCCCATTCCGCAACGAATAAACCCGTAATCTTCCAACATTTTCCTTTCTTTATCGGTCCAGCCCCTTTCACTACCAATTGCAGCATAAACTGGTTTTTCCTTGCAAGATGATGAAGAATCGCAAGTCTGAGTCAGAGCATTTTGTAAACTTGCCTTAGGATTTATATTATCCAAAGCAAATTTTACAGAATCTTCATTCTGGCACTGACAGGCCTCCAAACACTCTTTAAGTGTTTTATGCAAAAAGAGTTGAGGAATATGGGTCGACCCCGCCTGAACACTTCCATCTAGAAGCATTTTATAGGCAGAACCCTTTTCTACCAAATTAGACTGCATATAAGATTTTTCGCCAAGTTCTGTTCCTGTAAGATGAACCTGCGAAACTCCAAGGGCTGCAATATCTCTTAGTAATCTTTTTAACTGTATTGGACGGGGAAAGCCAATAATCATTCTAAGGCAGGTTAAAGGTTTTCCTTCTCCATCAGCATTAAAAACAAAGGTAATTGTTGAATCATCAATTGATGTAATTTTTGCAAGACCACTTTTACCATCTATAATTCCAGCGGTAAAGGAATCTCCAACTTTTTTATGAAGGACTTTTATTATATGCTGACCTCTTTCATCTTTTATAGAAAGAGGCTGATTTATTTCT
>Ga0247611_10009639_pt1 | contig 11561 bp, 4 predicted proteins | sample 177DNAGHGhighgp2_FD_192422 | JGI IMG/M metagenome (GOLD analysis project Ga0247611, IMG submission 192422) | Sheep rumen microbial communities from Palmerston North, Manawatu-Wanganui, New Zealand - 1770 DNA GHGhigh gp2 | ecosystem: Host-associated > Mammals > Digestive system > Stomach > Rumen ... | reverse complement strand
ATGCGCATGGGACCGCCGCAAATGCCGTTGCCGATATCGGCGCGTTTCCAGTGCTTGACATCGTAGTAGCGGTGTCCGCCTTCCTGGAAGAACTCCACTGCGCATTCGCGTTGGATGATGGCCCTGAGTTTGGCCTGGTCGGTTTCGGTGATGGCCGGGAGACCGGCACGGTTGTGCACCTTGTTCAGATTCTCCAGGGCCTTGGTCGTGTTCCCGTATTCGTTATAGGCTTCGGCCAGGTAGAGATAGGTCTCGGCCAGACGGAAAAGCGGTGGTTCGAACCAGGTACGGCTGCCAGCCTTGTAGAAGAATTTGGTGCGTTCGCCGCAACCCTTATCGCCGTCGATGGCGTTGGGGAAGACGTCTCCCTTGTTCTTGTCGGCCGAATAGCCGCCGCGGCCCCAACCGATGTTCTGCCAGTAGTAATCGTCGGGATTGTTGGCGGAATCGTGGCCGCCGAATTTGATATCGGCCTTGGCGCGGGGCTCGATGCTGGCTACGCGGGCTACCCAGTCGGAGCCGCTGCGGGGAGCCGCATCACCCACCTTGGGCCAGCTGATGTCGCTGCCGTCGGCGGCCCAGTACTGTTCCAGATGGTTGGTAAGCACGCCGCTGCAGTCGGTGTCGTAGCGGTTGTTGCCCTGATGGGCCGAGCAGTTCATGAAGTTGACCAGGGCGTCCCAGCCGCCGGTGTCGTCAAACTTATAGGCCAGGATGAGTTCCGGGTTGTTGGGCGTGGAAGTGGCCGTGGCATAATCCACAAATGCATTGGGATTGGGCACTCCGGCGGCGGCACCGCCCGTGTTGATCAGGGCCACGCCGTTGGCTGCGGCCCAGGAGAGGACGGCTTCGTTGGCGTCAATGGCGTCTTTCCAGCGTTCTTTATCGGCATTGCCGAAACTCACCATCTTGTTGTTCTCGGGATCCTTCATGGCCACCACGGGCGCTGCACTGTTGAACAGCGGACGGGCGGCAAACTGCAGGGTGCGTGCCTTGATGGCCAGGGCGGCACCTTTGGTCATTCGGCCGGTATTGGCGGCATCCCACTTGGCGGGAAGGTACTTGGCCGCTTCGTCGCACAGCTCGCAGATGAATGCCACGGTTTCGGCAACGCTCATGCGGCCGGCGGTGAGGTCGTCATCCGAGGAAAAGGCCTTGGTGACCTTGGGCACGCCGCCGTAACGGTAAAACATGCCCATATAACGGTAGGCGATGAGTGCAGTGGCTTCGGCCTTGTAAACAGCCTTGTTATCTTCGCTCATATCGGCTACCTGGCCGATGTTCTCGACAATCATGTAGCAAGCGCGGATGAAACGCCAGTTGTTGCCATAGTTTTCGGCGCCGGCGTCAGATCCGTCGGTTCCGTTGACGGACAGGCCCTGCTGGACGATGTTATAGCTGCCGTGCCAGTTATAGCCGCGGCCTACTTCGCCGGAGATGGCTCCCAGCGTGGTGTGGCCTATGCCGATTCCGCCCGGCCAGCCGTGACGCAATACGTTGCGGTAGCAGCTCATCAGTGCAGCCTTTGCATTCTTCTCGGTAGAGAAGACGTCCCCCTGTCCTACGGTACCCGTCGTGTCCGGCTTCTCCAGGAAGAAGCTGCAGGATGCCAGGGACAGTGCCGCTATCAGTATGATAAATATTTTTTTCATAGACTTGGAGTATTAGAAACGGAAGCTCAGGCCAGCCATGAAGATGCGGGTGAGCGGGTAAACATAGGTGCTGCCGTCAGTTGTTTCCGGGTCTATCCCGTACGGAGTGAGGGCATTGCGGAAAGTAAACACATTGTTGGCGTTCGCGTATACGCGGATGGCCTGCAATATGCTGTTGGGGTGTTTCTTGGCCAGGTCAAAGGTGTAGCCCACCTCAATGTTCTTCAGCTTGATATGGTTGGTGGATATCATCCAGTAGTCGCTGACAAGATAGTTGTTGTGGCTGCTGGTGGCGGCATAGGTGGCACGCGGGTAGGTGATGGGCACGCCGGCGTCCACCTTGTCCTGCGTCCAGCGTCCGTCATACTGCCATTTCCAGGCGTTGCCGGCGTTCTTGAAGAACGGGATGGTGAAGCCGCTGGGCAGGTAGTAGGAACCGTCCATGGATCCCGTGAAGAGCATCTTGAAGTCGAAGCCCTTGTAGCCCAGCTGGATCTTCAGGTTGAAGTGATACAGGGCATAGTTGGGAAAGCCGATGGGACCGACGTCGTTCTGGTCAATCTTGTTGTCGCCGTCCAGATCCTTGTATCGGATGTCGCCCAGGGTGGCCTGGTTGCCGGTGTAGGTGTTGTAAGGACGGGCATCCAGCTCTTCCTGGGTGTTGAACAGGCCCAGGCTGGTGAGACCGTAGCGCTGGCCAATCATATGGCCGGTCTTGTTCATCCATTCATACGGATTTTTGGCCTCGGCCATATAAATGATCTTGTTGCGGGCATAGCTGAGATCGGCGCCAAGGGTATAGATGAAATTTCCCACCTTGTCGGTCCAGTTCAGGACCAGTTCGTAGCCTCTGTTCATGGTAATACCCACGTTGGCCGGAGGTACATCGCTCTGGCTCACACCATAGATTCCGGGGATGGTGCCCAGTGTGGTGAGGATGTTGTCACGTTTCTCGTAGAACCAGTCGAAGTCGATGGACAGGCGGTTGCGGAAGAACTTGGACTCCACGCCCACATCGTATTTGCGGGCTCTTTCCCAGGTGATGACCGGGTTGCCGATGCTGCCTTCGGTGGCACCTGCGAAGTACGTGTCGGGGGCCGATCCGTTCCCGTTGCCCAACCAGTATCCGCCCTGGTCCAGATTCCAGGTACTGGGCAGGTAATAGTAGCGGCGGGATGCTCCCAGCTGGTCGTTACCCACTTCACCGTAAGAGGCGCGGATCTTCAGGAAGGTCAGGATGTCATTCTTGGGGAACCAGGGCTCCAGGGTGGGGACCCAGCCGGCCGAAAAAGCCGGGAACAGACCGAAGCGGCGTCCCTCTGCGAACTGCTCGGTGCCGTTGTAACCTACGTTCACTTCGGCCATATAGCGGTCGGCGTAGTTATAGGTGGCGCGGCCTACGAAACCCATGATGCCGGAAGGCACGTGGAAGGAGTCGGACGGCATGGTGAATTTGGATGCTTTTCCCAAAAGGAGGGCGCTCACATTGTGCTGGCCGAAGGATTGGGCCCAGTCAAAGCCGGCGTCAATATAGAATTTGTTCCAGTTGGAATATCCCCAGGAGTCAAAGCTGCCGGCCCCGACGGATCCGCCGAAGAAATCGTAAACCAGCGGATTCTTGGCGTTCCTCTGAATGGTGTAGGACGGAAGGGAAGGGGAGTGCCGCACGTAGCGGTTATAATTGTCCTGATAGGAAACGGTGACGTGAGCCTGCAGGTTGGGGAGCAGGTAGTCCATCTTGTGGTTCAGTTTGATGGCATTGTCCAACAGGCTGTTGTAGATGGTGGCCGTTCCCGACATCAGCAGGTTGTATACGGCGTTCTGGTTGCCGATGGAACTGTTGGTCTTAGCGGCCAGCGGGTTCTGCTCGCTTCCGGCTACACCGGCGAAGCCGCTGATCAGATGCCCGTCTACGATACCCGGCGAAATGAAGGGGTTGGAGTCGTAGATGTACTGCATGATGATCTTGTAACGGGCCGACAGGTCATAGGCATCGGCACCGTTGCCGGGGCCGGTGGTTTCGCCGAACTGCCCGGCCGAGTTGATGGTGAGGGTGGTCCGGGGAGTGATCTGAATGTCGAAGTTGGAACGGAAGTTATAACGGTTGAACAGGGAACGGGTATCGGCGCCATGGTACTGGACACCGGTAGTGATACCCTCCTGGCGGAAATAACCGAACGATACGAAATATTTCACCCGGTCGGTGCCGCCGGAGACGTTCAGGTTCACCTGGTACTGGGGCGCAACCTTGTTGAACTGCTCCTTGTAAAGATTATGGCTGGCATAATACAGGGCCGGGGCATTCTTGAGCGCTTCCTTCTGCTCGTTGGTGAGGCCGGTCATGGCATCTACCTCCTGCGGAGTGAAGTCGCGGTTGTTCTTGAATTTCCACAGGTCGTAGTCATCGTAGATGTACGAGGACAGGCCTTCGTTTCCGGGATAGGCCTTCTGTTCATTACGGATGGCCTCGTTGCGGAAGAGGGCGTATTCATAGGCCGTAGTGCCTTCCTGCAGCAGGGTGGCCTGCGTGAGACCGTAGTTGGCCGAGAAGTTGATGACCGGTTTGCCCTTGGAACCGCGTTTGGTGGTGACGATGATAACACCGTTAGCACCTCGCACACCGTATACGGCAGTGGAGGCGGCATCCTTCAAAATGCTGATACCTTGGATTTCATTGGGGTCCATGGCATTGAATTCGGCAAATGCCTGTTCCGACGCCTGCTCCACACCGTCGATGATGATGAGCGGGGTTGAAACGCCGTAGGTGGACACGCCACGTACAAAGATGTTGGCGGCATTGCGTCCCGGCTCACCGGAAGTTTGCAGGCCGGCCACACCGGGCGTATTGCCGATGAGGGCGTTGGAAATGTTGGATACGGGAGCGGACAGAATGTCGCTGCCGTTGACCGAAGAGATGGCTCCCGTTACATTGACTTTCTTCTGGGTGGCAAAGGCGGTAACGACCACCTCGTCCAGAAGGGCGTTGTCGGGGGAGAGGGCTACATCTACCACACGCTGTCCGGCAGGAACGCTTTCCTGGCGGGTGAGGTAGCCTACAAATTGGAATTCCAGCACCGTTTCCCGGGCGGGAATGGTAATGGAATAGTGACCGTCCAGGTCGGTGATTACACCGTTGGACGTTCCGCTCTGGAGGACGAAGGCGCCGGCCAGCGGCTGCCCCTGCTCGTCCACCACCGTTCCGCCGACATTCCTGGTCTCCTGTGCATAGAGGGAGGTTCCGGCGCACCCGAGCCATGCGGTCAGAGCGCAGGCAAGGAGGTGTTTCAGTGTTTTTCTCATAGAGCTATCGTTTTATTTGATTACATATCCGGCAGGCAGCGTATACATGTCGGGAAGGTCGCGGCTGAAAAGGCTGCGCGCATCGTTGTACATGGTACGGAAGTCATCCTCTGAGGGATGGCCCGGGTATACGCTGTAATAATGTTTGTCACTTTCGTTGTCACCCACGTATTTGTTACGCCACATGGTAACCATGCTCACGCGTTTTCCTTCCAGCGGGGCCAGAACGTGACGTGTCCAGAAATTGGTTTCTGTGAAGGCTTCTTTGCCGTCCTCGGTGACGCCGCAGGGCTTTTTCTTGTCCTTTGATACGGCCGAAAGGGCTTCCAGGTTGGAGGTGAAAGCGTTGTCGTTGGTCCCGTGATAGCAGTCCATCCCAATGAAGTCCACCCAGTCGTCGCCGGGCCAGCGGAACAGGATCCGCTGCTTGGCATTGGCATAAACGGCATCCATCTGGGGTGAAACGCTGTACAGGAAATTGTGTACTCCTTTGGTATCTCTGAGGTACTGTACGGTCATCTGCCAGAACTGGACGAATTCCTGGTCTGTGGTGCAGGACGAGCCCCACCAGGACCAGCCTTGTGTGTGTTCGTGATAGATGCGCAGAATCATGGGGACCTGATTCCCGCGCGCGTCCTTTAAGTTAATGGCAAAATCGGCCAGGCGGTCCAGCCAGCCGAGATATTTGCTGCGGGTGGCCGTTCCTTCCGTAAGGATTTCCTTTACCACTACGTTCGAAGAGTTGTCCCAGGAATCCCCGCCCGTCTTGGGGTTGTTCAGGTGGGCGCAGGCCAGGATCACTTCTCCTCTTTCGCGGGCTTCCAGGATGACGCGGCGGCGGATGGCATTGGCCGATGAGCCATGACGGTCGTCCATTATCTCGGCCAAGTCTACGCTGAATACGCCGGGATAGTCGCCGCATACGGCCTTGGTGTCGGAGTTGCCGGCTTCATTGTACCAGTAGCGTCCATACCAGAGATCGTCGTGGTGACCGAACATCCAACCGGTGTCGGCAATGGCCCACAGGTTGGCCAACAGGGCCTTGGTTTCCGCGGTGGCGTCCTTGTCCACTATGGTCAGGACTGTTTCCGTGGCGGGGTTGGCGGCCTGTTTTACGGTGACCTCTTTAAAATAATAGCGGTCTTTTTTGTCCGAAATGCGGATCTTGCCTTCGCGGGGCGCATTGCCCGGATTTTTCGAGGCGGTGAAGCAGCGTAGAGTGGAAGTGGATTCTTTGGACTGGTCTTCCTGTATCCACTCTTCCTCTTCGTCTACCTTGTACTCGAAATTGGCCGTGATTCTCAGTTCGAAGGCCGCTTGGTCCCATCCCAGTTCAACCGTCATGGGTTCGATGCCCAGGGAACGGGTGTCTTGGGGAGTGGGGTCGGGCTCTGCACCCTTGCAGGACCACAGGCCTGCCAGGGTGATGACCAGGAGTAGGTTACTAAGCATGTGGGCTAATTTCATTGCAGGAGGTCGGAGTGGTTGGGAAGGGGAGTATCGGAATCTTTCTTCACTAGCCAGAAAGTGTTGCGCACGTTGTCCGTGAACCAACGGGTATCCGGCCAGTTCCAGTCAATGACATTGAAGGGGCCTTCGAAACTGCGCCCGAACGCCAGATTGGGAACGGAGAAACTCACGCCCGCGTAGGTGTGTTCGCCTGCTTCAAGGAGCTCCACGGAGTAGAGCGGTTGGGCGTAGTCGGTATCGTCATAGTCGTAAACGACGATGCTGCCGTCTCCGGGCTTGCCCCAGCGGCTCTTGCCGGCCGGGAAAATCCTGTACTTGGAGTTCACGTCAATGCTATTGTTATACATGTAATTGGCATATTTCCCATCATCGCCCGCCGTGTTGACCAGGGTGCCGAAGGTGGCACCGGTTTCGGCATCGGCCTTCTCCAGGCGGAAGCTGAGGATGTTGTCATCCTCGTCGGTGGGCATATAGCCCTCGCCCCAATGCCACCACTTGTCCATGACCGTGGAGCGGACAACCGCGTCGTCCCAGCCGCCTACGATGATAAAGGCGCATTTGGGTGCCGATCCGTCCAGGAGTCCGCCGATGGGAGTGAAGGTATACGTACCTTCCAGCGGGTCGACGAACTGGGAATAGGTGACGGTGTATGTGCGCGTTTCGCCGTTGAAGGCGGTGACAGTGAAACTGGCACTGCCGTTGGACAGGTCCAGGGTACTTCCCTTGGAGATGTTGGCCGTAGGGCAGAACTCGCTTTGCGGGAACTTGAAATCCAGGGCTTCCACTTTGACTTTCGTCAAGTCCAGGCCACCGGTAATGATGCTCACAGTGATGCTGCCTACGGCGTCGTTTCTCCAGTCGTTGGAAATGACGGCAGCACCAATCTGCGATTCCAGTCTGAAATTGACGGGGGTGCGCTCGCGCAGCCACGGGTCAATCAGTTCTTCCGTGTTGCGGGGCTCGGTTTTGCAGGACGCCAGAAGGGCTACTGCACCGGCAACAAAGAAGAATCGGGAAATGAATCTGCTGTGTACCATAAATAATATAATTGGTTAGTTTATTGTGGCAATTTATGACGTTACAAAGTTCGCCTAAAAAGAAGACCCGAAAAAATACTATTCCATCAATGTATGATACTATTTTCCAATCCGTTTGTCATTCTCGATTCCGTTTAATATATTTGTGAAGAGATTATATCGTATGAAAAAGTTAACTGCCGTACTTTTACCTATATTTCTGGCCTTTGCCAGTTGTACTAACACTTCGGAAAATAGTATTAGTATGTCCTGTGATTATGCACCTGGGCTTGTTCCCGGAAATACCCTGTACCGGAATATTGCAAGGGGGAGACAGACTTCCCAGTCTTCAGCCGCCAATATGGAACAGACCTCCCAGCTGGCCACCGACGGCGTAATGGCAGAGGCCCGGGACTACCGCAGCAGCTGGAAAAGCGCTACGGGGAAAGCGGAATGGATCTGCGTAGACCTGGGCGCTCCGTCCAGTTTCGACAAACTGGTCTTTTGCTGGCTCAATGCCCCCGCTTCCGGAAAGGTATGTGTCTCGGACGACGGAAAACAGTGGAAGGAGATCATTCCTTTGGACGCCAGCCGTGAGTATTCCTTTGCTTCCGTGAAAGGCCGATATGTGAAGGCGGTGCTGGATGCCAGCGCCGACGGTGAACCCTTTGAATTGGAAGAATGGGAAATCTGGGGAAGTGGTTCCGTTGAGGTACGGCCTGCCGAAGCGCCCGCACGCAAAGATGGGGAGCAGGAACTGGCCGGAGGAAACTGGAAGCTGATCCGGGCATCGGAAGTGGAAGGTGGGGAGCATTTGGGGGAAGTTCTCTCTTCTTCCGGATACGACGATGCCGCCTGGATGGTAGCTACCGTACCGGGTACTGTCCTGGGTTCGTATATCAATGCCGGAGCTGTTCCCGACCCCAATTTTGCCGATAACCAGCTCGTTATTTCGGATTCCTATTTCAAGAGTGATTTCTGGTACAGAAACCGTTTTGAGGCGCATCCCGATACACCCCGCCAGTTCCTGAACTTTGACGGAATCAATTTCAAGGCCCGTATCTGGCTCAATGGAAAATATGTCGGCGGTATAGAGAGCGCTTTCGATGCGGCCCGTTTTGACGTAAGCGGTATCCTGCAGGAGGGAACCAATGATCTGGCTGTCCTGATTGTGATGAATCCCCACTATGGAGAGGCCAAGCTCCAGAATGCCTATACGCCTCAGCAGAATGGCGGTATCCTGGGGGCCGATAATCCCACTATGCACGCAACCATCGGCTGGGACTGGCTGCCCACGGTGCGCGGACGCAATATCGGCATCTACGACCGCGTATATCTTACGTATAAAGGAGACGTGACGGTGGACGATCCCTTCGTCCGTACGGAACTGCCGCTGCCGGATACCACCCGTGCCACGGTCTTTGCCAGCGCCACCCTCACCAACCACGGAACGGAGCCGGTTTCCGGCGTGTTGAAGGCTACTTTCGGCCCCTTGTCATTTGAGCAGGAAGAAAGCCTGGCTCCCGGTGAAAGCCGGCAGGTGTCCTTGAAACCCGCCATCCTGGAGAATCCCCGCCTGTGGTGGCCGAACGGGTATGGGAAGCCGGAACTGTATCCGGTTTCGTTCTGTTTTGAAACCGCCGAAGGCGTGTCGGACCATACTTCCTTCTGCTCTGGCGTCCGCCAGATGGACTATCAGATGGAACCGTATAAATCCATGAGCGGCAACGTCTTTGACGAAAGGCATCCCGACCAGCGCCTGAGTATATATATCAATGGTCGCCGTTTCATCGGCTTTGGTGGAAACTGGGGTTACCCGGAGCATCTGCTCAGGTACCGGGCAAGGGAATATGACATTGCGGTCGGTCACCATGCCGCCATGAACTTCACCATGATCCGCAACTGGGTGGGTATGACCGACAGCAAGGCTTTCTACGAGGCCTGCGACCGCTACGGCATCCTCATCTGGCAGGACTTCTGGCTGGCCAACCCCTGGGACGGACCGGATCCGGCCCATCCCGCTCAGTTCAACGAGGTGGCCACACGCTATGTCCGGCGCATCCGCAATCACCCTTCCGTCGGCCTGTATGTGGGACGCAATGAGGGATATCCTCCCCAGGCCATCGACGCTCACCTGCAGACCATGGTTCCGCAGGAGCACCCGGGCCTGTATTACATTCCCCATTCGGCGGCCGACGGCGTGACGGGTGGCGGCCCCTACAGGGCACTGCCGGTCAAGGATTACTTCCATTTGCACGGCCACGACAAGATGCACAGTGAACGGGGTATGCCCGCCGTTATGAATTATGAGAATATGGTCCGTGCGATGGGCGTGGAGAATGTGGAGCCCGTGAGTACGCTGGCGCATCCCAATCCTATGTACGGGCTGCACGATTACACCCTGGGCGTGGAAGCCAATGCCGCCCAGTGGGCCCACAGTTTCAACCAACTGCTGGAGAATGCATTCGGTGAACCGTCCGATGCCCGCGAATTCGCTTATCTGGCACAGTGGATCAATTACGACGGATATCGGGCCATGTTCGAATCCCGCAGCGAGTACCGCCGCGGTCTCCTGCTGTGGATGAGTCACCCCGCCTGGCCCTCCATGGTATGGCAAACCTACGACTATTACTTCGAGCCCACCGGCGCTTATTTCGGTTGCAAGAAGGCCTGTGAACCGCTCCATATCCAGCTCAACAGCTACAAGGGGAACGTGGAAGTGGTGAATTACCGTTCCGGCCATCAGGAGAACCTTTCTGCCACCGCCCGTATCCTGGATATGTACGGCAACGAATCTCACGTTCAAAGCTGCGTGCTGGATATTGCCGAAGACAGTACCGTGACCTGTTTCCCTCTGGAAGTTCCCGAGGGCATTACAGACGCCTACTTCGTGAAACTGGAACTGAAAGACGCCGATGGGGCGCTTCTGTCGGACAACTTCTATTGGCAGGGGCGGGAAGAGGGGAATGTGAAAGCCCTCCGCTCCCTGGAAAGCACCACCTTGAACTGCCGCCTCCGCCGAATCGCGGCCGGACAGTACAGGGCCCAGGTTCAGAACACGGGCAAAGTACCCGCTCTGATGATACGCCTGAAAGCCGTGGATTCCGCTACCGGAGACCTTATTCTTCCGGTCATGTATTCCGACAATTACTTCTTCCTGATGCCAGGAGAGAGCAAGGAGGTAGAGATCGGTTTTGAAACCTGTCGCGGACAGGTTGTCCTGGAGGCGGATTACCTTAATAAATGATTGCTATGGTCTTTCACGAGATAACGCCGCTTTCCGAAAGGGATTGCCTGTACATTATCAACCGTCAGAAAAACGAGTTCAACTATCCGGTCCACTGCCATAATGAACTGGAACTGAATTTTGTGGAAAACGCTTCCGGAGCCCAACGCATCGTGGGCGATTCCGTGGAGGCTATCGGCAACCTGGATTTGGTACTGATTGGCGGAAAGAACCTGGAGCATACCTGGGCGCAGGGAGAATGCGGTTCGTCCCTCATCCGGGAGATTACTATCCAGTTCCCGGCGGGACTGCTGTCGCAGGAACTGCTGGGAAAGACGCAGTTTTTGGCTATCGGTGAAATGCTCAAGCGGGCCGAACACGGACTTTCCTTTTCCAGTACCACCATTTTTCGCGTGTATGCGGCACTGGAGCAATTGGTGGCCGAGCAGGACCGCTTTCAGCAGTACCTGATGTTCCTTTCCCTGTTGAACGTCCTCGCCCACGATACCGACAGCCGCGTATTGGCGAGCAGTTCCTTCGCGCACGCGGTGGATAGCTCTGACAGCCGTCGTATCCGGAAGATTGAAGCCTATATCAACGAGCATCTGACCGATTCCCTGCGTCAGCCCGACCTGGCCAGGATGGTGGATATGAGCCCGTCGGCGTTCAGCGTTTTCTTTAAAATGCATACGGGACGCACGCTGTCCGATTATATCATAGATGTCAAACTGGGGAAGGCCGGCCGGCTGCTGATAGATTCCAACAAATCCATCGCCGAAATCTGCTACGAATGCGGTTTTAACAATCTGTCCAACTTTAACCGGCTTTTCAAGGCAAAAAGAGGATATACGCCCCGAGATTTCCGCATTCTGTATAAGAAAAACAAAATTCTGGTTT
>Ga0247611_10009638_pt1 | contig 11562 bp, 10 predicted proteins | sample 177DNAGHGhighgp2_FD_192422 | JGI IMG/M metagenome (GOLD analysis project Ga0247611, IMG submission 192422) | Sheep rumen microbial communities from Palmerston North, Manawatu-Wanganui, New Zealand - 1770 DNA GHGhigh gp2 | ecosystem: Host-associated > Mammals > Digestive system > Stomach > Rumen... | reverse complement strand
ACAATTTTTCTTGCAAATGGCGGAACAAAATAATCGACGCGGTTTGAATACTTGGCACAACGCCGGCACCCATACAGTGCGGACACGCAACATACGAAGATTCGATAAAACTGCTGCGCAATCTTTGACGCGACAACATCAAAACACCGAACGCGTTTATTTTTGCAACCTGGGTCCGGGCGCGGTCATGTTTCATCACTTCGCGCATTTTCATTTCCAATTTGCGATTGTTGCGTTCTTCTTCCATATCGATAAAGTCAATCGCGACAATCCCCGCCAAATCACGCAGGCGTAATTGAAGGGCGATTTCCTCTGCCGCTTCTAAATTAGTATTCAGTGCGGTTTGTTCGATATCTTTTTCCTTTATCGCGCGCGAAGAATTGACGTCAATTGTCACCATCGCTTCGGTTTGATTTATAACAATCGAACCGCCGGACGGCAATTGCACATACGGGCCATGCAAACCTTCCAATTGTTTTTCAACACCTGCCTTGACCATGAGTGGCACCGCGTCATCCTTGTAAAGGACCAATTGTTTCCGTGGCGCGTGGCCGTACATTTGTTGGAAATAATTTTTTGCGGCTTCGAACGCTTCTTCGCCTTGGATGGTTAAAACATCATCTTTGTCCGAAAGAAAATCGCGAACAACACGGCGCAAAAGTGAATCTTCGGTATGAATTATCACCGGCGCAACCGATTCCAATGTGGTCTTGCGAATTTCGTTCCAAAGGTTCACCAGGTAATCATAGTCCGCCGAAATTTCCGCCGCCGTTGCACCCATTGCCGCCGTGCGCAAAACAACCGTCATGCCCTTTGGAATTTTAAGTGTGTGCAAAATTTCACGCAAACGCGCGCGTTCCGGTCGGTCCGAAATCTTTTTTGAAATACCATAACTGTTGCGTTTGCGCGAATTCGGCATCAAAACCGCAAAGCGACCCGCCAATGACAAATATGTTGTCATCGACGCGCCTTTTTGTCCGCGTTCTTCCTTAACCCCCTGGACCAGCAGGATTTGTTTCGGTTTAATCACATCTTGGATTTTGAATTCGCGTGCGCGTTTTTCAAATTCCTTGTTATCTTCGCCCGCGCTGTGGTCGTCATAGTCGGCGACTTCGTCCCCTTCGTCATCGGGGTCTTCGTCATCATCAACGATGTTCGCATGCGCAAGTTCGATAAGTTTCTTTTTCTGTTCCGGCGTTATTTGGTAATAGTCCGGGTGAATTTCCGAAAACGGCAAAAAACCATTTTTCCCCGTTCCGTAATCAACAAATGCGGCCTGAAGCGACGGTTCAACCCGAATAACCTTGGCCAGATAAATGTTCCCTTTTATCTGGGGTTTAGTCGTGGTTTCAACGTCAAAATCAGAAACGCGATTATTGGTGGAATCAACGACGACAACGCGTGTTTCTTCCGGGTGGACCGCGTCCACATATATCCTTTTTGACATTCGATAATCCTTTTATGTTTATTGCGTATAAATGGCCATTAATCCGTCCCCGTGGGGCGTCCAAGCCCATGCCAAGGGAATACGCCACGATAAGACCCAGCGCCAATCGAATCAAAGGAAATAAAAACAACATGTTTTACAACCCCATATTATACGTTGGGTAAAAGTTTATCATGCCCCCAATCATTTGGCAAGGATATTTTATTCGGTTGCATTTTTATTCTTTGAAAATCCCGGGAAATGAGGAATTCGCTGCTTTGCTTCGGCAAGCCACCGCTTCATACGCGCGCGCAACCAACGTTCATAAATAAAGAATAACCCACCAACGCCAATTAACGGCAAAACATAATAAATTATACGATAGGCCAGCAACGCACCAAAGATACTTGCCTTGTCAATATCGTCGGGCAGGGCGATCAGGAAAACACTTTCAAACACGCCAATTCCGCCGGGAACCTGGCTAAAAACACCGGTTGTTTGTGCCACAACAAAAAGTCCGATAAATGTTCCAAACGGAATTTGCACAAACGGCGTCATACAAAAATACAGCACGAGCCCTGCCAAAACACTGTCCGTCATACCAAGTAGTGTTTGTAAAAACGCCATTTTTGTTGACGGAACATCAAATTTAAGTTGCCCGATTTTTACACTTTTGTTGCGGAAAAACACCGTAATCGCGAAATAGGCCAACAACGCCGCCAAACAGAATATAAATAGGGTATTAAGGCCCACCGACGCACCGACCGATTCGGCAAAAATATCATGCGGTATAAGGAAATAACCAACGACCGCAATCGCCGTTGCACCCAAAAAATATGTGAACCCGTTGATTGTCACGATTTTAACGATATCGCCACCACGAATGCGCCACCGCGTATAAAGCCGATAACGAATTGCGCCACCAGACACCACCGCGTGACCGGCATTGTTGCTTATTGCGAACCCAAGCATCCCGGCCAACATCCATTTCCACCAAGAAACCTTGCCCACCGCGCCAACATAATGCAGTGCCAAATAATCATACAATGCCAACGCGACATATCCCGCAAAGCACGCAAGCGACGCCGCAACCAAATTCACAAATGGAATATCCAGTAGCGCCCGTGCAATATCGCCCAGTGAATAATTGCGTAATTGCCACCAAAGCATCCCGGCCGCAACACAGAAAAACACCAAACCCGAATAACCAATTAGTTTTTTGAAAAATTTCTTTGCCTTTACTGACATCATAAACCTTCCACGAGTTCACAGAATAACACCCAAGGAAACAAAAAGCAAACGTTTTTAGTGGAGAGTGTTAGTGATTAGTGGTTAGTGGCGTCTGGAAGTTGTTCATAATTACGGACTTATTCCAGAGAACAAAGTTCCCCTCTGTCGCGCCTTTGGCGCGACGAAGAGAGGGGTGCCGGGTAGCACCCGGCGGGGTGTGGTTCTCTACCCATTATCCCGCCCCTTGCACCGCGGAATTTTTTTTGATATAATACCCACCGAAATGAAGGTATCCAGACGTCATATTTTGCAAATTACCGGAATCGGTATAGTTATTGCGGGCGCGTTTCCGCGCATGGCATTTGCGGCGCGTAATTCCATTAAATCTATGCGCACCGGCGCGCAACCCGGAAACAAGACGCGTTTTGTTGTTGAAACGGCGAACCGCCCGTCATATACATTGGTCTATGGTGAAAACACACTTACGGTGAAATTATCAAACACGCCGGCAAATGATTCTGTGAAGTCGAAATTGGCATCGGGAACATTGGTTCGTAATGTGTCCCAGACCCAAATTGGCGATTCTGTAAACATTGTTCTGGATTTGAAAAAGCCGGTTGCCGAAATTCCAAAGAACCAGATTATGGTTTTGGAACCGAACGGCGACAACGATTATCGACTTGTGCTGGACTTTGTTGCCGGCACGACCAAGGCAAATGCGGCGGCGGCAACCACAACAACCACGGCCCCGACCGAAAAAAAACACATAATCGTCATTGATGCCGGCCACGGTGGCAAAGACCCGGGTTGCATCGGGCGGGGCGGAACCAAGGAAAAAACGGTTGTGCTATCGGTTGCACAAAAATTGCGCACCGCACTTAAAAACGCCGGTTTTACGGTATATATGACGCGCAGTGACGATAATTATTTGAAATTGAACGAACGTGCGGAAATTGCGGAAAAACGCCACGCGGATTTGTTCCTTTCAATTCACGCAAATGCAAACCCAAGTCGTTCGGTCAAGGGATTTTCAATTTATACCCTTTCGGAAAAGGCATCGGACGAAGAAGCACAAAAACTTGCGGATGCCGAAAATGCGGCTGATAAAATCGATGTGACCGGTTTTGAAAGTTTTTCCAAGGATATTCGCATCGCGCTTTCGTCATTGCAACAACACGCGGTTGCGGAAATGAGTGTGGAATACGCAAATGGTTGCGCGCGCGCATTTAATCGTGCGGGCATAGAGCAACAGGCCGGCCCCGCCGTTCGCCATGCGCCACTTGCGGTGTTGCGTTCAACCGTTCCGGGCGCACTGATTGAATGCGGGCATTTGTCGAACAAGGCCGAAGAAAAATTGCTAAAAAGTTCCGCGCACCAAGATAAACTGGTTGCCGCCATCGTCAAATCCATTAAAAATTACGATTTTGAAGTATAAAGCCCTTGCAAAACGTATAAACCAATGTAATAATACCAGCACCGGAGATATGGCAGAGCTGGTTGAATGCGCACGACTCGAAATCGTGTATACAGGAAACTGTATCGAGGGTTCGAATCCCCCTATCTCCGCCAAAATAAAATCAAAAAAATTCGCATTTGGCGAATTTTTTTGATTTATGAATTTCCCCCATTGAAAAACATGGCGCATTTCCTATATAATATATGTCAGAGCCAAAAGGTGTCATCATGATGAATCAAAATTCTAAACCACAAATCACTGAAATCATAAACGCAATGCAATCGCCCACTAAATGGAACACATATAGGGTGACACAGGCACGTAAAATCGCCGGCAAAATCGAAAAAACAAAATCCGAACAATTTGCGGAATACGTTGATGGTGTTTTTATGTCTGTATGCGAAGAGTTAAATGTTTTTGATATGGCGCGCGATTGGGCGAAAAAAACGGCCCCCGAAAAATTGGCTGTGGCGGGCAACATTATCAAACGTTTTGTCGAACGCGTGCAATCTGATTCAAAAAACGGTCGTGCAAAAAAGTATAACGATAAAGTGGTGGAATCCGTGCCAAAAATTTCTGTGTCGCACGTGACCGACGGCCAAATGTCGGTATCGCCGCGGGGCACGGTCAATGTGAACCCGAATTTTCGGTATTATGATAATTTGATAAATTTTCTTATGGACCTGCGGCACGAAAGCACCCATATCGTTGATATGTTTTTCCCGTCAATTAGTCCACTTGATACGGATATTCGTGACCTTTCGATGGCGTTTTATATAAATCCACGCGAAGATATGAATTTATACAAACAAAATCCATTGGAATTAAACGCGAATATGCGCCGCCGCGAATTTGGAAATAAATTACAGGAAAAAATCGCGCTATGCGAATATGCGCGGGTGCAAAGGTTGGTTGGCAATGCGGTTGCACGCGGAATTCCACGGGGGCGCTAATGTCGGAAAAGGGTTTTAATGAAAGTGTTTATGAAATTGTGGCGAAAATTCCCGCCGGTCGTGTTGCGACATTTGGTCAAATTGCGCGTATGATTGGCCGGCCGAAAATGGCGCGCTTTGTGGGCTATGCATCAAATAATAAAAAAAGTTGGCATCTTCCGTGGCATCGCGTTGTGTTCAAAGATGGCAGTATTTGCAGTCAACAATTTTTTGACCAGTCATACAAGGTATTAAAGGCCGAAGGTGTAAAATTTACCAAGGACAAACGCGTAAAAATGCCGGATTTTCAATGGCAACCGGAATCCGAATCCATGCCCGCCGATATTCGCGATTGGCCATTAAAGTTTTAAAAACGGGCGCAACCGCGCCCAAAATTATTTCTTTTTTGATTTTGGTCGTTTTTTTTCATTATCAATAAGTTTCCTGTTCGTGATTTTATTTAGAATCATTTCGGGACTTATCGATTTGAATTTCAAAAACCAATCGCGTTCGCCGGCATGCCGAATATCAGAAATTTTGCCAGGGGCGGGCACAATAACGTCTTCGCCGGGAATCCATTCTGCGGGCGTTGCGACATGAAACGCGTCTGATGTTTGCAACGCGATAACAACGCGCTTTATTTCCGTGATATTGCGCCCGACCGATTTTGGGTAATAAAGAATTGTTCTAATAATCCCACGCGGGTCAATTATAAATACGGCACGCACGGTATCTGTATTGCCAACGGCATCATGAATCATACCATATTTGCGCGCAACATCGCCGGACGCGTCCGCCACGATCGGAAAGGTTATTTCCATATTCTTCCAACCCTGATAGTTTATATCGTTGCGAATCGTTTGAATCCACGCCATATGCGATGCGTTTGAATCAACAGATAACCCAACCAATTCCGTATTTAGTGCGCGAAATTCATCCGCCATCGATTGAAATGTCATAAATTCAGTCGTGCAAACCGGCGTAAAATCACCTGGGTGCGAAAAGAATACAACCCAATGCCCGCGATAATCGTGCGGAAAGTGAATATAGCCGTTTGTCGTATTTGCACCAAATTCCGGCGCCGGTTCACCAATAAGCGGTATATTGCTTTCATAATCACAGTCAAATTCATTTAAAAAATCTTTCATATTTTCCCCCTTTGGTTGATTGCATGGTATCAAATACGCGCCCATTTTTCCCCAAGATAGAATTCTTATGCACCATAAATCGCCCGATTTTTGCGCATGTTTTTTTGGGGGCGGGATTTTACGCAAGCCCGCGGAATTCGTGGGGTTTTGGTGGTAAAAAGTGTATAAAAAAAACCAAGGTTTTTAGTCAACACTTTTTTTCAAAAAATCAAAATTTTTATTTCCCGTAAAATCAATGACTTACGAATTTCCGAATTTTGGCTTGACAAGGTGTCAAAAAACCTTGGTTTTTGTTACACTTTTATCAGCGAATTTGTATGCAGAAAATCAAAGGAAAAAGGAGAGTAAATCATGCGAATCGGATTTGGTTGTTATGTTGCAAAAAATACGCCGTCATACCGGCGCAGGCCGGTATCTGGTGGTTTCAACCGTGGCGGGGGGATCCCGCTTTTCAGCGGGATGACGGGGAAAATATGCGGGATGACCGCGGTTATTGTTGCGTTATTTATCGCCATGCCGGCGTTTGCGGATGACGTCGCGGACCGTAAAACCGTCACATCAAAAAAATATGTTGATGACCAAATCGCAACCAAGCAACCAATATTAAACGCAGACGAAGCCGATTTAAGCAACAATGTCGTTATGTATACGAATCAGGCGGGAACTGTTGCGGCAAAGCCGATATCGGCAACACTTTCGGGAACCGGTATCGATAATGATTTACCAACGGTTGGTGCGGTGAATACTGGACTTGCCACCAAGCAAGATGAAATATCCGGGACATCGGGCAATGTTGTGACATACACATCAAACGCGGGAACACTGGGTGAACATGCGGTGTATAAAACAACGACCACATACGACACCACAAACGCGGGTGCATTGGTAGAGGCAAATCATGCAAACAGTGCGATAGCAAAAGGATTAAATGAACATTTAACATGTGCGCCCAATGGCATTGACCCGGTTAGTAATAATTGTTGGCTGTGGCAAATAAATGACCAGGCGGCGAACAGTGTTTATACCGAACATCAATAAAAAAAGAGAGAGATTCCCAATGAAAAAATTACTATCGTTATTGCTGATAATCTGTTCGATTGGTGTTGCGTATGCGGATGACAAAAGCACGGTGACATCGTTAAAGTACGTGACGGATGAACTGAACACGCGCCAGGATAAGTTCGGTGCGAACGATGGCAAGGCGATGACATTTACAAATGTTGCGGGTGGAAATTTACCACGCGATGTAAAAGCAAGTTTGGGAACAAGTACAACTGATAGTGGCCTGCCGACGGTAAGTGCGGTGAACACGGGATTAGAAAACAAACAAGATGAAATCGGTGCAGTAAACACGAATACTGTCGTCACATATACCGGCACACCGGGGACATTGGGACAGAAAGGAATATATCAAGACACCGGCACATATGCCACGCAGAGTGATAACCTGATAAAGGCATCAACATTTAACGCGGCATTGCGTAACGGATTGGAAAATGAGTTTGTGTGCGCAGACCGCGACCCAGTGTCAAATCAATGTTGGTTGTGGACGATACATAACGAAGAAAATGTCGGAAAGAATTTGTTTGATAAAAATTCTTCGCTTGTCAATGGGTACATCAATTCATCGGGCGCAATTACATCGGGTGGCCAATTAAAAATTTCCCCATTTATTGAAATTAAACCAAATACAACCTATACGCTTTCGGGAACAGGTGATGTAAAAGCGTTGACATACGACCGCTATGCTTACACTTATACGGCGGAACAGACGCCTATTGCACAAGTTCCAAGCCAAACTGGTGGTGCAAGCGCAACATTTACTACTGCACAAAATGCAAAATATATAAGAATACAAATGACCACTGATGCCGTGAATACTTGCCAACTTGAACTCGGTTCAACCGCAACACCATACGAACCGTATAACTCTAACTCGATTCAGGTACCAGGGAAGAATTTGTTTGATGTGAATACAATGCTGGTTGAAAAGAAAGCAGTCCGTGCGGGCGCCGTGTCCGCCGATAAACCACTTGGCAGTGAAATGGATAATGATAATTGGAATTGCACAGATTACATATCGGTATTGCCTGATACAACTTATACCTATACTATACCCAGGTCTACAAGTGCTGCCGCGGCAGGTACGGTGTTTTATAGCGATAAATCTGTTGATGGCGCAATAAGCGGAATAACACAAAGTTCGTCTTTAACAAGGACTTTTACTACGCCACCAAACTGCCGATACGTGCGTTTTTCCTGGGTACGCGGTAATGGTAATGATGTTCAACTTGAACTTGGGTCAACCGCAACACCATACGAACCATATGTTGGCGAAACGGTAAATGTTTACATCCCACAAAATCAGTAAATGGTGCGCTTGATAAAAATCACTGGACATTAGAATTTAATTTCTATACAATGAACGCGCAAAACAAAAAGGAAGGAAAATGCAAAAAAAATCATCTGTTAAAAAGGTTACAAAACGTACCACAAAACGCCCGGTTATGGCCGAAGTCCCGGCACCTGAAATGCACGAATGCCAATGCGGCGCATCTTGTGGATGCGGTTGTCATTGTGGTAAATTTAAAAAGTTTATCGTGCTTTTGATTGTGTTCGCCCTGGGGTTTGCGGTCGCGAAAATTACATGTTGCCGCGGTCACCGTATGCCAAAAATGCAGCCAAAGTTTGAAAATGGTTGTTTGGTTATGGATTCTGTTAAATGTCCGAAAATGCAGTCTGAATTGGTTTTTGCCGATACCGATATGAACGGTTGTATTACACATGCGGAATTTGATTCAATGAAAAAATCTATGCACAAAAAAATGCGTGAACATCGCATGGAACGCGAAGATCGTGATGATGATTAATCCGAATTTATTTGAAAATTGCACCGCCCAAATGGGCGGTGTTTTTATTATTATTTTTGATTTTCAAATATGCGTTTCGGCAAAAACTTTGTTCTTACTTACCGCGCCGAATTGTCGCGACGGACAAATTGTTCCCATGGGTATTCATATTTGGCCTCAGGGACAATTTTCGCAAATTCGTGCAGTGCGATATTTATTATCATTTGTCGCGCATAGGTTGGCAACCCATTCGTGATTAATTTCATAACCAATTCAACCCCATCACGCAGATTGGCCTTGTAATCCGGAATTTTTGGTTCAACCGATGTGGGCGTAAATGACCATCCCGTCCAATTTATACACAATTCATAAAAAGCCGATATAAATTCAACATCTGTATACCTTTGCGCAATGTTCCGAATAATGCCCGCGTTTTCGCCAAAGAAACGAAAAACATCGCATGCATATTGTATATTTTGCATACGGATTTTTGGCTTTATTTTTTCACCGTCTGTACGCGAAATAACATTATTTCCACCATAATCCTGATATCCTGTTGTCAATCGCAGTAAACGTTTTATATTAATTCCGTCACTTGTAACACAACGTGTTAGCACCGCCGATATTTTTTCGTTTGATTCATATATTTCTTTTCGCCAAGCGATAAATTCAATACCGGCGCGATAAAATCTATCGTTACCCGCAGCGCACATATCGACCAGGTCTTTAATTTTATCCTTTATCATTCCGATGTGTTGGTATATTTCGTTCATTCCGCGCGCACCGATTGTTTCGCGGGCATATTTTTCCATTTCGTCATCGAATTGTATAATATCTTTGATAATTTGATCTTTTGTAAAACCAAACAGTGTTGCCAACGGCCCAAGTTCGCGAAAAAAACGATAAACATTTAATATATTTGCGCTTGTATTTGAATTGCCAAAAATCGTTTTGATTTGTTCGGCGCGCATGCCGTTCCGCCAAAGGGACAGTGCATAGTTCACAACATTTTCCGGAACCATTAAATGCCACGCAATCGCACTGGTCAAATCCTCTGGCATTCCGGCATCGATTAAAGTCTTGCGTGCGACCCGACCATCAATCATTTGCATAAGTGGCACCTATTTGAAACTAACGCGCGGATTTGCACGTTCAGATTCGTCAATTTCAAACAACTTTTCGTGTGAAAAACCAAACATACGCGCAACGATATTACTTGGAAATTGATCGATTTGCGTATTAAGTCCCATAACCACGGTATTATAAAATTGACGCGCAGATTGAATTTTCGTTTCCGTGTCGGTCAATTCGCGTTGCAATTCAAGAAAATTTTCGTTCGCTTTCAAGGCGGGATATGACTCGCCCAAGGCGAACAATTTATTTAACGCACTGGCCAGTCCGGTTTCCGCGCTTGATTTCCCATCAACCCCGTGCGCGGACATCGCGGCGTTGCGCGCACTAATAACCGCGGCAAGCGTATCTTTTTCATGTGCCGCCGCCCCGCGCACGGTTTCAACCAAATTCGGAATTAAATCATACCGTCGTTTAAGTTGCGTATCAATCGTTGCCCACGCTTCGCGTACCTGATTCCGTCGCGCGGCCAGGCCGTTATAAACCGCAATAAAATACAAAACCAAAACCGCAACAACACCAATCGCCGTCCACATATAAAACTCCTTTTGTTTATATGTGATTATTTTACACAAATAAAACCTTAAAATCAATTACTGATTCTGCGCCGTTTGATTTTGCGGGATATAAAGATTATAAGGTTCGTATGGGGTCGCGACAGAACCTTCCTCCATTTGATATTCAGTCAAAGTTAGATATTTGTCGCTGCTGCCGACAAAATATACCAGATACGCCGCATTGTCCGTTGCGGTAAATCTGCATGTCTTTTTTTGAGGGTTAAAAGTGGTTGCGCCATTATTATTCCACATATAAGGACATGGACCATTAGTTATGCCTGGCGATGTGCCATCTGGTAAGACTTTCATAAGATAGTAATAATAAAAATGTCCTTGGGCTGGTGTTACTATGGCGGACAATGTATATGTTTTACCGTTTTCGGTTGGCAATATTTTGGCTAAGTTTACGTTTCTGCCGTTTACCGTAACCGTTTTGTATGTCGAAATGTCCATAAATGATGGGTCAAGCAAGTTTTTTGTATGATTGGTTGTATTATTATCAATCGTCCACAACCAACATTGGTTGGATACTGGGTCGCGGTCGGCACACACAAATTCGTTATTCAATCCGTTACGCAACGCCGCGTTAAATGTTGATGCCTGTATCAGGTTATCACTCTGCGTGGCGTATGTGCCCGTGTCCTGGTATATTCCCTTTTGCCCCAATGTTCCCGGTGTGCCGGTATACGTCACAACAGTATTTGTATTTGCCGCACCGATTTCATCTTGTTTGGTGGCGATTCCCGTATTCACTGCACTAACCGTCGGCAATCCATTATCACTTGTACTTGTTCCCAAACTTTCTTTTACATCACGTGGTAAATTTCCGCCCG
>Ga0247611_10009636_pt1 | contig 11563 bp, 12 predicted proteins | sample 177DNAGHGhighgp2_FD_192422 | JGI IMG/M metagenome (GOLD analysis project Ga0247611, IMG submission 192422) | Sheep rumen microbial communities from Palmerston North, Manawatu-Wanganui, New Zealand - 1770 DNA GHGhigh gp2 | ecosystem: Host-associated > Mammals > Digestive system > Stomach > Rumen... | reverse complement strand
ACAATAAAATCTCCACCCTTCAGCATCTTCAGGGTGTCGATAGGGATTTATGTGATGATTGATGGACTCTACTGCTCTTTTCAAGGGGGACGTTCTTGGCATCAATCAGGTTTCGAGGTTGTGGGTGAGAATAGTGAAAAAAAAGTCCAAAATCGTCAAAACGCAGTCCAAACAACGTCAAAATCTTATTTATGATATGAATAACAAATAAATAAAAAAAATCATGAAAAAAGAAAAAAAAGAAAAGTGCCATGGAAAGGATAACACGAATCCAAAGACAACCATCGAGGAGGTAATTGACAGTTTTGTACGCGAAGGTATTACCGAAATTGACACCGAAGATGGAGTGATACAAATTGAACCGCTGTGCAAGGCTGACTGTCCGTTCAAAGGCGATGAGGGGTGTCCTATCGATAAGGCGGTAGAGCTCGGTAAAATGGGTGCTTTGTGGGGTGAAATGGAACTACTACAATGGTTCTCGACGGGCAAAATCAAGTGTCCTGCTGCGGAGGCATTGATTAGCGACTTTCTAGACGAGGAGTTCTACACAGGCAAGGAGCTAGGAGCCCATCAATTTGCATACGCACTCATTGTCCTGGCATACGGAGCGCCCCTTGATGCCGTGAAGGGATGGCTGCGCGAAGCTGTCAAAAACGGAAATGAGGATGCAAAAGACTTATTACGAAAACTCAAATAATCAATAACAAATGAAAACAGTATGCAAAGAACTTTTAAAACACCCTCCTCCGACAGTAAAAAATGCCGTCCAAAAACTGTCGGGGGTATTAATAAGGAGCCAGAGAAGGACGGTATAGTTAAAAAAAAAGTATGCGGTATTATCACAAAAGAAAATAAAAAACATGAAAAAAATGCTTATAACTATTTTGAACCGACTCTTTGGCAGTGAAATGAGTGTCCAAAGAGCAGAAGAAAATGATTTGAAAAAGGCTGGCGAAGTAGAAGTATGTGTCCAAAAGCAGCCGGAGAAGAAACTTTATGATGACCCCGACTTGAATATCCTCGCCGAAAGATATGGGGAATTGAAGCCGGGGAAGGAGATTATGATTGAACTTGGTGCAGTGGCGAACATGCTAGGTCGGAAAAGGGTAAGATTGGATGCTTTCGCGGCACTGACTAAGAAACTGAAAAAAGATTATGGAGTGGAACTTAAAATCTATTCCAGAAGAACAAAAGTAGAAAAGAAAGGAGACGACAATGTACATTAAAAAAGGACTACCAAAACAAGATGGCAACGGGAACAGATTGTATTTCGCCCGCGGTATTTATGTGTCGAAGAATGGGAAGACTATCTACAATATTCAAGACAACTCATCATATCCACATTACTATAAGCCTCACCCTGACAAGACCGGGCGACTCTATATTACAAATGATGGAGATAGATTGTATGTAGACGAATTGGTGGCAGCATGTTATCTTCACAAGCCCCAAGACAGTCGCAAGTATAATCTTATTCACAAGGACGGAGATATAGCCAACAATTTCTATGGCAACCTCGAATGGCAATATGTTCCTCCCACCCCATACGTAGTCAATATGGACTTGGATTGTATTGTTGGAAAGGTGAAGGTCAAATGCGATGGGATGGTTTATGCTGGGAAAAAACAACTCAACATCTATGATCATCTATACGATTCCGATACAGATTTATTTGTCACAATCCGCCCTCATATTATTCATGATGGCAAGCGTGTTTGTATGGATGACTTAATAGAAAAAGCTCGTTTTGTTCACGGTGACAGGGACAAGATAGCAACCCCCAAAATACTACACAAAGACCACGACCCCATGAACTATAATCGCGATAATCTTGAATGGGTCGAAGAAAGTAGTAAGGAGTATCAGGATTACCTAACGGATTATTGGAAATGGAAATACGATAATAACATCAAAATAAATCCTGGCAAGAGATTCCCTGACTTTATGCAACCTAAGTTATAAAAGAAGAAGGCGGCATCAGATTAATCTGGTGCTGCTTTCTTCTTTGTTTTTTAGGCTACAGATTTTATTGTTCAACCAGGAAACAATTGTTCCTATTTGTGTAATATAGATGTGGTATAAAGATTCAATAATGTCATTTCTATCCGACTTTCAATTATAGTTTCAATATTGTCTGGTAGGAATGAGTAAAAGTCGTTTTTTGTAAGCAACTCAACTTTGTCCACGGTGCAGGCGGCTTCATTTATAGTGATGGGTTTGTCGTTGTTGGGGCACAAGAAAGCAATAGTGTGATATCCTTTCCTGTCTTTAATTAGCAAGGTCTTGAAGAAGTAATCTGGTACTGGAAGTTGGTTGGGACCGATATAACCGTTTGCGTTATCGGTGAAGATGGGTCCGCAGATTACGTGAACGGAATCGTACTGGGTGGCGAAACGACGCACCAGGTTCTCAATCTGATGCCACACACCATTGTTCATCACATCATTCTGTGGGCAGATATTGGTGAAGTAGTCGCTCTCTTTTATGGCCTGTTCCGACCACTTCATATCCTGACGGCGAGCCATGTGACCTCGAACCCAACCAGATTTGCTGTAATCGGCTGGAACCGCTTGGGGGAGTGAAAGATTCGGATCTGGCATAAAGTAACGCGGCACCTTCGGGGTGTTGTTTGACATCTCCACATGCTCCGCTGTCAGGGTGTATTCCGCCCAATCGGGTTGTCTCGTATTGGGATTGTATTTGACGGTAAACCCCGTGTACTTGATGAATACAGAGTTTTTCTTCTGCCCGTAGGAGATGTTCCAGCTAAGGGACAGAATCAATGATATGACTAATGGCAAACAGTTCTTCACTACCGAACAAGATTATTATAGTTTTCCGGAATAAATGCCTCCATCTCATCATATGCTTTTGATAAGTCAATCTGCTTCAATTCGTACCCTTTGGTCATATTAAAATGGCGAGGGAATAAATCCATAACCTGCAATGCCGACAACTTACTAAAATCAATTGTAGAGAACAAATCACGAGAAAAGTCTACAACAAAAACATATTGGTCAGTAGCGACTGCTGAATTTTTCTCTTTTCGTTGAGTAAATCCACTTATTTCTACATTCTTGATTTTAAGTGAAATATTGAAAATAGCAAAAGCGACGTAAGCCGCCAAACCGAAGATGCAATGCACATAATCAGTACGTAAATCTGTTTGACCCTTCAGTCGAATACTCTTTTTCCCAGTTGATGTAAGTACTATCTTTTGGTCGGGAATATCCTCAATTTCTGGTAAATCAAGATCAATAAGAATCTTACCATTACTCTCATCGTATGCGAAATCAACGAAAAAATCCATCGGTAAATTCTCATCTGGAAACAAATTGTCTATTGCAGGAATTATGTATTCTTTGTCGCCATCAACAACATTTTGGAGGCTTTGTCGAAGTGTGTTATAGAATTCCTCTTGTTCTTCTTTCCATTTTTTTATCTCCTCATCAAATAGTTCCCTAAAACGAGCATCATAATAATCCTTTTTTTCCTCTCTCATTTTCTGAATAACACGTTCCTTTTCTTCGGCAACAGACAATAATTCTTTTTTACGTCGTTCATACTCTGACGCTCTCTGTTCCCAAGCCATATGCTTTTCCTTATAGCGAGTTTCTTGATGCTCTAAAACATAAGCCTTCCTTAATTTGGATTGTTTCCATGGTAAAAGAGCACTTATAGTATCTTTTGCTTCTATTTCCAATGCTTGGGAAACACTTTCTATTGTGGGCTCAACTTCATCAAAAATATAATTGTCGTACTCCTCTTTTGCAATAATCGCTTCTTTCCGTGCCACATCAACATCATACTTATTGTTGGCCTCTTTCTGTGCTTGCTGCTTTACGAGATAATCATCCGGATATTCAGTTTTGAAAAAACCATTTCTCACCTCGTTCAGCTGTTCATAGTTACATTGTGACAGCGTATTGTTAATCTTTTCTTCAGTTATGATGTCCCCTATAAATGACTGCACATTAGTCCATAGATAATTGTTGTCTTCGATATCTGCAATATTGGCCTCAATACGTTGTTGTTCCTGAAGTTTCGCTTCAAGTTTTGCTTGTTTCTCAAGCTCCCGTTGTGCCTTCTGCAGCTCCCGTTCAGCACGACGTATAGCCATATCATGCTGCTTTATTTGACGCACGCGCTCTCGTTCTTGTTGAACAAGAAGACGATTATATGCAGCATGTGCACGTTGCTGTGCTTTCTCCTCTCTCTTGTATGCTGCAGCCATACCCGTACCCACCTTAAAAAGGCCATTTATAAAAGCGTCTGCATTCTTTGTGTTTTTACGTCTGTATCCCATGTAAAACCTCCTTATTTATTTTCTTCGGAATATGATGTGAGCCATATTTTCAATCTATTGGCTGGCATATCCTTTTTTCTCAGAATAGCCCTGTATTGAGTTTCGTCTAATTCATATTTTTGTCCTTCAAAATTCACCAGACATATGCCTTTTTCGTGAATAACACTCAATTCATTCTTTTTGGGATCACGGGATTTTTTAGCGGTAGTAGTCGTTTCTTGTTGTTTCTCGTATTGAGGATATACCGGAACAATGTCTTTTTTATGCAATCCAACGAGAAGACAATCTAAAACATATTTTACCAAGTCGGATTGAAAGCCTTCGTTCTGTACAAGTCGCTTGTGTACATCATTAATTTGAGAATAAAAATCTTCTGTTAAGAGATAATCCTGCAGTTCCTTAAAGTAACCACTAGATATCATCGTTTCAACGATTCGTTTTATAGCAGGTGTATCAAATGCCACCATATTGTCTAAAAAAACAGAAAACTGCATATTTGAGATGATGGAGACACCTTCTCTTTCTATTATGCATGATATGGCTTTTTCTAATGTCATAATTAATACAACTTATTATAAGTTCAACTATTTGCAACCACCGACAGCAAATTCATCACAAACCAACTGTCGAAACCCTGGAGAATCATTCGTTTGGCGTTACCGTCGCGGTTAAGCTCAATACCGTCGCTGTAGGGGGTAACACCAATGATTTTAGTGTAGGGAATCTTTACACCCTTTGTAGGACTGTTGAAGATGATGTGTTTGTTGGTCACATACAGATTGCCAGTGCCTTCGAGGTTCATATAACTGTGTTCGACTGGTTTCATTCGGCCAGTACTCGGACGATAGTAGACACCCTTGCAAATTCTGACAGAAAGGCCACCTCGATTGCTTATATATTCCCTTTTGACCTTCTCTTCGAAGCACTTCACATCGTCGTATACCCATAGTATCGACTCGCCCTTGCCTAGCATAATAGGGTATCCCAATGTCTGTGGAGGAAGTTTTCCTTGCTGTAAGCCGCTGAGTATTCCGGCTTGTGATATTTTGGCTATGTCGCTACTCTGATATTTGGCTGGAAGATCTGTTGTCTGGATACCGAAGGAGGTGGTGTATTCGTTCACCAGGCGCTCCTCTTGTGGAGTGAGTAGGCCGTCTTTTAGGAAGTTTGTCGCCGCTTTATCCAGCATATAATAGCATGCGTCGCCAACGGCATCGTTAGTGATGGGAAATGCCCGTGTCACACTGTTTATCGCCGTCTGGGTGGTCGAGATAGATTGTTTCCCAGTGAAGTATTCGGCGATATGGCCTTTGATGAGCTTTTGGGCGAAACGGGTGATTGCGCCATTGCGGTCGAGAAGAGAATAGGGCTCTCCCAACGCCGACACCAGCGTAGTGACTACCTGAGGCATCTGAGGAGGAAACGGGCGGTGGATGACGGCGGTGTAGCGGTCCAATGCTTTTATGAACTCCGACGCGATGTCATCAGCGTTCAGGAAATTTTCCTTCCTCAGTAGGGACACCTCTCGCTGTATGACAGCATTCTGGGCCGCTCTGAGGAAGTATTCGCGCAGCAGATTCCGGAGTTTTTCCACACCTACGGAATGTTTCGCCTCGCACTCCTTGTGAGCCGAAGAGAAAAGACCGGCGCTTTGATTACAATATTTACAAGTTGACATGTTTTTATTTATTTTAGACAACGTAATAATTGTTCTAATGCCCCCTCATCACGTATCAGTACCTCCCTCGCCTTAGAACCATTATTTGGACCGACGATACCAGCTGCTTCCAGTTGAGCAATAATTCTTCCTGCCCGATTGTAACCTAGTTGTAGTTTTCTTTGCAATAGTGAGGTACTTCCAAATTGTGATGCTACCACCAAACGAGCTGCGTCGTTGAAGAATTCATCTTTGTGTTTGGCATCGAACTCTTTGCGAGGGTCTTCATTTCCGTCAAGATACTCTGGCAATTCGTAATTGGAAGGATACCCTCGTTGATTACTGACATAACGTATAACCTTGTCCACATCATCATCTGAAATATATGCACCATTCAAATGCATTGGGGCGACTCCGGCAGGACTAAAAAGCATCTCTCCCGCATATTTAAGATTTTGTGCTCCAGTTACACCAAGAATGGCATTTGATTCAATTCCTCTCGCCACCCTAAATGATAATCGAGCGGGGAAATTCGATTTCAACTGTGTGGTAAAAATGTCAGCGTCCGAACGATTTGATGCTATCACAATATGTATTCCGACAGCTCTTGCAAGCTGAGCCAACCTACATATTGGTAGCTCAATCTCTTTCCCGCCAACAGCTATATATCCAGTAAACTCATAAATGGCGACCACAATATAGGGTAAGTATCGATGTCCATGATCCGGATTGAGTTTTCGATGACAGAAATCATCATTATAATCCTTTATGTTTCTTACTTTGGCTGCTTTTAGAAGATCAAAGCGAGAATCCATTTCAATGCACAGAGAGTTCAAAGTTCTGACGGCCAATCTTATATTGTCAATGATGACTGGCTGGTCGTTGTCTGGTAACGCAATCAAGTAATGACGATCCAAACTGTCCCATAATGTCAACGACAAACGCTTATCCCCCATAATGACAAGCTTCAATTCTGACGGATGCTTTTTATAGAGCAACGACGTCAACATGGCGTTGAGAAACGTGGTTTTTCCAAAACCAGTTAATCCGGAGATTAACAGGTGGGGCAACTCTGCTAGGTCTATAATGTGAGGTTGCCCTTTTACATCTGACCCCATCACTACAGGGAGCGTTGCTGGAGTATTGGTAAATTCTTGCGTTTGAAGGAGTTTTTTCAGCGAACACTTAACTGTTGGAGCATCTTCCAACAAATCAATTTTGGGCATTGTATAATCAGCAAGATCCAGATGCGGGTCGTAGGGGTCATTTGACGAGAAGTGTCGCGGTTGTGGTGGTGTGGGTTGCGGAACTGTTGGTGGGTCAAAAACTGTAAATACTGGATCTGGTTGATTGTTTAAAGCTTTCCTACTATTGAGTCTTGCAAATTCATCATCAATGCTAAAGGAAACCTCGTCCTTCTTTTGAGGAGGTTCGGGTGATGGTTTCGGTTGGAACTTTTTCAGCATCTCTTGGGCTTGTGTGCTGTCAGGATAACGAGCCAGCAGCTTATACAATGTGGAAGAAGCCTCTTTCTGTTTGCCCATTGCAAGAAAAGTTTCCGCCAACTTCAGATAGGCATTCTCTCTTTCGGGATGTTCTGCAATAGCCGCTTGGAAATACTCCATCGCTTGTGTGTGGTGACCAGTAATGAACTGGGCTTTGCCCTCAGCATAATAATCCACCGTAGAGGCAGATTTTGTCTTTGTAGTTTTACCGGAATCCTTATCCTTTTTGAATATCTTATCGAATATCATGGTTCTCCTTTCTCTTCTTTTCTTCTCTCAGTTCTTCCAGATAGCTGGCGGTGATTACGCCGGAGGGCAATGCAATAACTGCTACACCCAAGAGGGATGAGAGCATACTGATGAAACGGCCAATCTCCGATACGGGATAGATGTCGCCATATCCGACGGTTGTCAATGTGGTGGTTGCCCAATAGAGAGCATCAAAGAAAGAAGAGAAAATGACAGTACCTTCTTCTCCACTCTCCACATTAAACATGATAAGTGCTGTAACGAAGATGTAGAATACCGCGATACCCATCACGGTCAGCAGTATCTTCTTCTCCTTTTTCAACACTTTAACGATTATCTGTATCTGTCGGGAATAACGCAGAAACTTAAACAGGCGGAACGTCTTTAGCAAACGGACTATACGCAACACTTTTAGTGAGCGTCCAAAGATACCCACCGAAGGCAAAATAGAAAGCAGATCGAGAATTGCCATCGGAGTGAATGGGTGGATGACAAACGAGAGAATCTTGTTTCTACCTGGACGCTTCAGGTCAGCCGTTCCCCACCGCAGCAGATAATCCAAAATGAAGACCACGACAGATATCTGGTCGAACCATACAAACAGGGTTAAATGTTCGCGGAACATCAACGGGATGATGCTCACCACTATCATCACCAGCATCAGAATATCGTAGAAAGTGCTCCACTTCGACTGATGTTCGTCGTCGTATTCGATGATATGGAATATGTCGTTTCTTATCATGGTATTTGATTTGTAGTAACAAAGAAGATCTGTAAGTCTTTATCGGGAATGGAACCGAGCACCATTGCCTCTCTAACCGTTCGTATATTGGCCGCATACGGAAACTCATACAACGCCACAGATGGAACATCCATTTTGATTCTGTTGGCGACAAAAGCAGTTCTGTCAAAATGCATTGCCAACAGAGCCTCTTTGCTATGATGCTTATAGAACAGGGTATTCACACATTTGATATTGGGAGAAACAGTAAAGGTCTGTCCGGCGAGCAACATTGCCAATCCTATGATACACTCGCTTTCTTCCTGTTGAAGCTCTCGTTGAAGTTTATTCTTCTCCGTCCATCCCCTGCTATGATAAACCGTTTTCGTTGTCGGAATACAGTAACTTAACGGCATCATAGTGGTTATTGACGCTCGGCTCTTGCTCTTATCGTAATCCACATTGACAGTAAGCTCGAAAGGCAATCTAATTTGCCGTATCGCCGTTTGCAAGGAAGTGTCCACCAAACTATTCTCACCTTTGATAACATCGTCAATATCGGCAATCGCAGCATCGTACTTCTCTTGGAACTTACGATTTTCAGCCGCCTCCTTCTCCGCTTCGATACGGCTATGGAATGCGTACAATTCCTGCCACACGGCTTTTCTATCCGTCAGAACCTGTGTGGCTGTCTGTTTATTATCATACTGGTCACCAAGTTCACAAATTTCAGCCTCAATCTCAATAATCGTTGGCTGTGGAACTGGCATTGATTGTGGGGTATATCTCTCCAACTTCACCTTCTTCTTCTCGTACTCATAGTAGGAAACATCATGTATCTCGCCTATTTGTTCTGGCAAGTGGGTGAGTGAATGAGTCCCAGACATATTGTTCGGTTGTATCTTAATCGTAGTCATAACTCAGCTATTGGATTGATACCCTCATAAACTTGGGTTGAGGTGCTGAAGTGGCCGCAACATTGATCCTTAACGGCACATCCTTTACAGCTCTCGATATATTTTGTTTTCCAGTTGGAAATGCTTCGTTTGGCAAATGGCCAAATATCTCGTGATAACAGACACAAGGGCACATTATAAATGGCAACATCCATCCGCCAGTCGTCCATTGCAATTACAGCTTCGCGTAGCAAGTGCGCATACTCCTTTGGCTCCACCCAAATCTTCTCAACATTTCTAACAGACAACCCTGTCCTTTCCATCCCCATAAAAGCTGTCCATGCAACAAACGGAAGATTCTTGAAGATATATTCAGCCATTTTGGGAAGTCGGGTGTAGTTGAGCTTATTGACGACAACCCTCAATTCAATCTCTACACCAACATCGGCTAAATTATACAATCCTGTCATCGTTTCCTCATAGGCATGTTTGCTGCCTGCTATCAAGTCGTGGTCACCAGTATAGTCGGCGTGGAACGGAATTCCCACAAAAAAGTTTTCTCCAGCTGCTTGACATACATCTCGCGTAAACGCAGCATCCTTGAAAGCACGTCCATTGCTCAAAAGTTGAATAGCAGTATCCGGCAAAAAGGAACGGATTTCTTGCAATAGAGTAATCAATTTGTCTCCCAGCAATGTAGGCTCACCACCTGTGATACCCAATACCTTTAACTCTTTCGGTGCGTTATGAACCAGCTGGAAGTTACGGCCATACAATTCATCTATATCATCCACCTTACGAGGCGGCTGGCAACACATCAAGCAATGGTTGTTGCATTGGGCAGTTACGAACAAAGCGTTGTCGTTGGAGTTTATGTCAAATTCATTTCTCATAGCAGCCAACGTTTAAAGATAGGGAGTACTTCTTCTTTACGCTCAATAATCAACGTAATCAGATACTCAATAATGGCTTTGTTCTTCTTACAGAGCAAAGAGGTGGGTCGATGCCCGTACATATCTCCCTGAGTGGAATAGTTGCGCACTGGGTCGGCTCCACAATAGTTTCTCAATGCGCAGTCGAAACAACCGGCAAGAGTTTCGTTGGCCCATATTTGTGCTATCTTTTGCACCTTAGGACCAAAGACAATATCTTCGTACCGATCGTGGACGCTACCCAATCGGAAGGTATAATCGCCGTTTTCTGCCAACATTCGCGACTCATCGGAAGCATAAACATATCCGTCATAGTTGTACACTAGAACCGAATTGATGATACCTGCTGGCGATTGAAGGTCAACAAACCCTGTGCAGAAAGGAGTCAGCATCTTGCGGAGGACAATCACAGCAAACTCCTCCATAAAGAAGGTGCCCTGTTTGTTTATCTCCAGAATATGCTCGAAAGCGGTTTTGTAGAACTCGATGAAGCGTTTGGTGTATTGATTCCAGTTTTGGTTGTAGGCAGCCAATCCGTATGGATTCAAAGCACGAAGGAAAAGACCGTTAAATCCCATTCTTACATACTCGTCCACAATCTCTATCGGATAATCCAACGCCATTACCGAAGTCGTTTGCAATGGAGACACCATATCGAAACCCAATGCTTCACGAGCTTTTTCAATACCTGCCACCACTTTCTCGTAGCTGTCGGTCTTTCCTCGGTTAGTGTTGTGCAAGAAAGAAGGGCCATCCAGCGAAGTGGAAATCATAACATGGTACTGCTTGCAGATATCCAGCATTTCATCTGTCAGATGGACACAATTGGTGCAAAGAACATACCGCATCTCACGATTCTCACTTTCATTGATACGTTCTGCTGTCTCTATACCAAATCGTATCAGTTCTGGATGTAAGCTTGGTTCACCTCCTTGAAATTCCATTGTCAACACGGGTGCTGGAGAACGGAACATCAGTTTGACGGCACTCTCCATTGTGTCGAACGACATTGTGCAATGAACGCTTTGTTCAGTTCTGCTCGATGCCTGACAATAAACACAATTCTGGTTGCATTGGAGGGTGACAACAAAAATATGCAGAGCCGTAAAATCATCCAGAAAGCGTTTCTTCTCACGCAGTCGGGAAGCGTAAATATCGAGATTGGCAGGAATTCTGCTCTCGCTGATGAAATAGTTTGCTACAAGATCTTTGTAGGTATCATCTTCTTCCAGCTGGTGATTTACAATCTTCTCCACGCTGCCGGTGGGCAACACCAGCATATCGCCAAACTCGTTCA
>Ga0247611_10009634_pt1 | contig 11565 bp, 7 predicted proteins | sample 177DNAGHGhighgp2_FD_192422 | JGI IMG/M metagenome (GOLD analysis project Ga0247611, IMG submission 192422) | Sheep rumen microbial communities from Palmerston North, Manawatu-Wanganui, New Zealand - 1770 DNA GHGhigh gp2 | ecosystem: Host-associated > Mammals > Digestive system > Stomach > Rumen ... | reverse complement strand
TTCGCTGCTGCCGACAACCGACCTCCGTATCCCCGCTGCCACCCTGCAGGGCGATTTTAAGGCTGACGGTAAGGACTATGCTGCCGACTTCACGGCACGTGAGGGACAGGGCACGGTGAGGGCGAAAGGACATTTTAATGCCGTGACCGAGACCTATGATGCCGATGTGAGCGTCCGTCAGCTGAATGTCCACCACTTCCTGCCCCATGACTCCATTTATACGGTGACGGCCGACGCCAAGCTACACGGTCACGGACTGGACTTCCTGCATGCCGGCAGCCGTCTCGATGCCGATATGAAGGTGACACAGCTGCGCTACGGCCACTGGAACTTGGATGATATTGTCGCACAGGCAACGCTGAAGAACGGACGGGGACAGGTGGCGCTTACTGGACATAATCAGTTGATTGACGGCAAAGTGAATGTCGATGCCCTGCTGAGTACGAAGCGCATAGAGGCCGTCGTCGAGACCGATGTGCAACTGCTGGACCTCTATCGGCTGCGGCTGACGGACGAACCGCTGGCCATCGGTATGAAGGGCACGGTCAACGTGGCGTCGGACATGAAACAGGACCACCAGGTAAAGGGTTTGCTGGGCAGCCTTTACATCAAGGACAAGGACAACACCTTCACGCCGGAAGACCTCGGGGTGTTCCTCCAGACCAACCGTGACACCACCAGGGTGAGGCTGCAGAGTGGCAACCTCATCGTGAAGGTCGATGGTAGCGGCGGCTATGAGCGGCTGCTTAACCAGAGCACCCGCCTCATGGACTCACTGAAGAGTCAGCTGTCCAACCGCATCATCGACCAGCCGGCTATCAAGCGGCTGCTGCCTGAAATGAAACTGTATGTCAGCAGCGGACGCGACAACCCGTTGGCAGCCCTTCTGCGCACAAAGGATATCAGCTTTAAGGAGATTCTCCTCGATCTGAGTACTTCGCCAGTGACAGGCATCAACGGCGAGGGACATGTCTATGCACTGAATATCGACAGCACCCGACTCGACACCGTCAGACTGCAACTGCGACAGAAGGGTGACCGCATCACGTATAGTGGACAAGTACGTAACAACCGTCGTAATCCGCAGTTCGTCTTCAATGCCCTCATTGACGGTCATGTGCATGAGCATGGTGCCCTGGCCGGACTGCGCTACTACGATGACCGTGACCGTCTGGGCGTCCGTATAGGTGCTACGGCTGAGATGGAGGAGGAGGGTCTCCGCTTCCGTCTGCTGCCCGACCGTCCCACGCTGGGCTATAAGGAGTTCAATCTCAATAAGGACAACTTCATCTTCTTGGGGAAGGATAAGAAAATTCAGGCGAACATTGACCTCATTGCCGATGACAAGACTGGTCTGAAAATCTACTCAATGGGAGACACCGATAACCCCCTGGACTTGACCGTGTCGGTGAATATGCTCGACTTGGGCGAGCTGACGGCTGTCGTTCCCTATCTGCCACGTATCACCGGACAGCTGAACGGCGACTACCATATCATACGTGATGAACAAGGACACATCTCGGCTGTTTCCGACATGGCGGTTGCGCAGATGACTTATGAGGGCTCGCCCATCGGTAATATCAGCACGGAACTGGTCTATCTGCTGAAGGATGACGACACACACGCCATCGAGGCCCGACTGATGCTTGACGACGAGGAGTTCGGACTGCTGAACGGTACCTACTATGCTGGCACCAGCCGGCATGCCATTGACGGGCAGGGTACCGTTGACGCCACGCTCACCATGACACGCTTCCCCTTGTCGCTGGCTAATGGCTATGTGCCCGACCTGCTGATAGGTCTCGAGGGCTACGGCGAGGGTGAGCTGACCATCAAGGGAACGGCACAGCATCCTAAGGTGGATGGAGAAATCATGGTTGAGGATGCTTATCTCGTCAGTCTTCCCTACGGCGTCCGTATGCGCTTCGACGACGACCCTGTGCGGATTGTCGGCTCACACCTGTTGCTCGAGAACTTCGGTCTCTATGCCTATAATGAGGAGCCCCTGGTGATGATGGGCGATATCGACTTCAGTGATACGGAGCATGTCAAGATGGATATGCAGATGAGGGCGCGTAACCTGTTGCTTATCAATGCGAAGCAACAACCGCGTTCGTTGGCTTTCGGCAAGGCGTTTGTCAACTTCTTTGCCCGTATGCAGGGACCGATAGAGTCGCTGAGGATGCGTGGTCGTCTGGATGTGTTGGGCTCTACCGACATGACCTATATGCTGCTTGACTCGCCGCTGTCGACGGACAACCGCCTGGAAGAGCTGGTGAAGTTCACGGACTTCAGCGACACCACACAGACCATCGTTACACGTCCCGTGCCGACAGGACTTGATGCTGACTTGAACATCAGCATCTCGCAGGGTGCCCGCGTCGTCTGTAACCTGAATGCCGACCAGACCAACTATGTTGACTTGACGGGAGGCGGTGAGCTGCGCATGCGCTACAATGCCGAGGGCATTAACCTGACGGGACGCTATACGCTGGGCAGCAGCGAGATGAAGTACTCGCTGCCGGTCATTCCGCTGAAGACCTTTACGATTAAGGAGGGCAGCTACGTGGAGTTCACTGGCGACCCGATGAATCCGCGACTGAACATCACAGCCACCGAGCGTACCAAGGCAACGGTCAGCGACCCGTCGGGCAGCAGCCGCAGTGTGGCTTTCGACTGTGGCGTGGTCATCACCAAGACGCTCAACGACATGGGACTGCAGTTTGTCATCGAGGCACCCGAAGACAATGCCATCAGCGGTGAGCTACAGACGATGTCGGCCGAGGAACGGGGAAAGGTGGCCGTGACGATGCTGACCACGGGCATGTATCTGGCCGACGGTAATACCAGCAACTTCTCCATGAACTCGGCACTCAGCTCCTTCCTGCAGGGCGAGATCAACAATATTGCGGGTTCGGCGCTGAAGACGCTCGACGTGCAGTTGGGCATCGACAATACGACGGATGCCACGGGAGCGATGCATACCGACTACTCGTTCCGCTTCGCCAAGCGCTTCATGAACAACCGCTTGCGTCTGCAGATAGGTGGTAAGGTGTCGTCGGGCAATACCGAGGCAATGGGACAGAACCAGTCGTTCTTCGACAACGTGACGATGGAGTACCGTCTGAACCAGGATGCTACACAGAACGTGAAGCTCTTTTATAACCAGAACGTCTACGACTGGCTGGAGGGCTATACCGGTGAATATGGCGTCGGTTATGTCTGGCGACGTAAGCTGGACAGCCTCTGGGATGTCTTTAAGAAAAATCGGAGTACACAGGTTCCTCCGAATAGTCAGGGTACTCAGGTGAATATGAGAAATGAGAAGTGACGTGCGACATATAGGACTGATCGTGATGTGCGGGCTGCTGGCGGCTTGCTCCATGACGAAGAACATTCCCGAGGACGACCAGCTCTTCACGGGACTGAAGACTATCAAGTGGGAGGGCGAGGAGAAGGACAGCTTTGCCAATCACCTGATAACAATGAAGGAGGAGGTAGAGGCTGCGCTGGCGACAGAACCCAACGGCTCGCTCTTCGGCAGCAGCTACTACAGTGTGCCGTGGTCGTGGCATCTCTGGGTCTTCAACCGTTACTCCGGCCGCGACAGCCATTTTGCCAAGTGGATGACCAAGTCCTTCGGCAAGCCGCCGGTGTTGATGAGTCAGGTGAACCCCGCCCTCCGTGCTTCGGTAGCACAGTCGCTGTTGCGTAACAACGGCTTCTTCCGTGGCAACGTGACTTACGAGGCGGTGACGCGGCGTAACCCCCGCAAGGCGAAGATTGCCTATACAGTGCACCTCGATTCGCTCTTTACCATCGACAGCATGGCGTATGTGGGCTTCCCCTCAGACATCAAGCACCTGTTGGACTCAACAGCTGACGAGCGTCTTATCCAGCGCGGCACCCCTTTCAGCGTGTCGGCACTCGACGGCGAGCGTAGCCGCATCAGTACGCTCCTGCGTAACAACGGCTATTACTACTTTAACTCAGCATACACGTCCTATCTGGCCGACACTGTTGCGGTGGCCGACAAGGTGCAGCTGAAGATGCAGATGGCTGACGGACTGCCCGATGTGGCCCTGCGTAAGTGGTACATTGGCAATATCGATGTGCAGTTCCGTAAGTCGTTCCGTGACCAGCTGACTGACAGCATCAGCCGTCGTCACCTCACTATCCACTTCAGTGGAGAGAAGTCGCCCATCCGTCCTGCCGTGGTACTCCGTCATCTGCGTCTGCGCTCGCGTCAGGCTTTCAGTTATGAGCGTTATGTCGAGTCGGCTTCCAATATCAATTCCACGGGCGTCTTCAGCTCAGTCGATTTCCGGTTCACCCCGCGTACCTCTACTGTTTCACCCTTGGCTTCCGACACCCTCGCACATCTTACTTCCGACACTCTGGACCTCCATCTGAACTGTGTCTTTGAAAAACCATACGACTTCTACTTCGAGGCAAATGCCATCGGCAAGACGATTGGCCGCTACGGCCCAGAAGCCCGCATCGGTTTTACACGACGCAATGCTTTCCGTGGTGCGGAGAAGCTGGATGTCAATCTCCATGGCACCTATGAGTGGCAGGGTGGTGCCGGTACTGATATGCACAGTTACCAGTATGGCGTTGATGCCAGCATAGAGTTCCCCCGTATCATTGCCCCCTTCTACAGCAGTGACCGTGTGCGGCGTGGCAAGGATGGACGTCCCCGTCGGCGCCGTTTCTTCAGTACGCCAACCACCTATGCCAAGATAGCCACGGACATTATCCGGCGTCCGCAGTATTATAAGATGCATGTTGTGGCAGGCGAATGGACTTATCGCTGGCAGTCGTCTGCCAACTGGCGCCACGAGTACTCGCCACTGACGCTGAAGTACCAGTATATGAACAGTCACACGGAGAAGTTCGATTCGGTAGTAATGAACAACCCCTATCTGCTGGCTACGATGGAGGACTACTTCGTGCCGAAGATGCGCTATAGTCATGTCTATACCAGTCCTTCTGCCCGTCGTCATCCCATCCGCTGGGAGCTGACCGTCGAGGAGTCGGGCAATGTGTTGTCGCTCTTCGACCGTCTGCGGGGACATGCCTTCGACGAGAAGGAGAAGACATTGTTCAAGACGCCCTATTCGCAGTTCCTGCGTGCAGAGGCTGACTTGACGAAGACATGGAGGCTCAACAGCTCCTCACAGCTTGTCGGACACCTGAACGGTGGTTTGATATATGCCTATGGCAACAGCGACTATACGCCTTTCTCCGAGAACTTCTATGCGGGCGGAGCCAACAGCGTGCGTGCCTTCGGCGTCAGGGAGATTGGCCCGGGGGCCTTCCGTATGGAGGGGAACCGCCAGCTGTCTTACCTCCTGCAGAATGGTGACATCAAACTGGTAGGTAATCTGGAATACCGGACGAAGCTGTTCGGTGACCTGCATGGTGCCGTTTTCCTGGATGCGGGAAATGTGTGGAACTGGGACGATCTGTACGTTGACGATGACGACGAGGATGCCGACTTCATCCGTGAATTCTATGCCAATACCCGTATAACCCTGTCGAAGCTCTTCGACCAGCTGGCTCTTGGCACGGGCGTGGGATTGCGTTACGACCTGGGATTCCTCGTGATACGTGTTGACTGGGGACTGGCCCTCCATGCTCCCTATGATACCGGACGTTCCGGCTACTTCAATATGAAACGCTTCGGCGATTCTCAGACTTTGCACTTAGCCATCGGCTATCCGTTCTAAGGGATAAAGGTTAAAAAACGTTTGGTAATGAATATTTCTCAATATCCAATTCTCAATTCTCGATTAAAAGAGTTACCTTTGCGCACAACTTATTAACTAATAAAACAGATAAAACAATGAAACCGACGCTTTTCTTATTAGCAGCAGGTATGGGTAGCCGCTACGGCGGACTGAAACAGCTGGACGGTCTGGGACCTAACGGCGAGACCATTATGGACTATAGTATCTATGACGCCATCCAGGCAGGCTTTGGCAAAATCGTGTGGGTCATCCGCAAGGACTTCGAGGAGCAGTTCCGCACACAGATACTGGCGAAATACGAGGGACAGGTGCCCTGTGAACTTTGCTTCCAGGCACTCGATGCACTGCCCGAAGGCTTTAAGGTGCCTGAGGGACGCCAAAAGCCATGGGGTACGAACCACGCCGTGCTGATGGGTAAGGACGTTATCAAGGAGCCCTTCTGCGTCATCAACTGCGACGACTTCTATGGTCGTGACGCTTTCATGCAGATAGGCAAGTTCCTGGCTGAGCTGCCCGCAGACTCCAAGAACCGCTATGCAATGGTGGGCTTCCGCGTCTGTAACACGCTTTCTGAGAACGGTAGTGTGGCACGTGGCGTCTGTGCCTATAACGACAGCCGTCACCTGACGGACGTGGTGGAGCGCACGGAGATTATGCGTATTGCCGAGCAGGACAATGCCATCTGCTATAAGGATGGTGACCAGTGGATTCCGCTCGAAGAGAATGTGCCGGTGTCGATGAATATGTGGGGCTTTACGCCCGACTACTTCGACTACTCGGAGGACTACTTCAAGGAGTTCCTGAGCGATCCGAAGAACATGGAGAACCTGAAGGCAGAGTTCTTCATTCCCCTCATGGTCAATAAGCTCATCACCGAGGGTACGGCTACCTGTGAGGTGCTCGACACCACGAGCAAATGGTTTGGCGTGACCTATGCTGCCGACCGTGAAGCAACGGTGGAGCGCATACAGAAGCTTGTTGACGAGGGTGTTTATCCAAATAAGCTGTTTTAAATGAACCTGAACATATTGACAGACGATCAGCTGGCTCAACTGAGTCAGCTGATTTCTGATGCACAGACGATTGTCATCACCTGCCACACCAATGCCGACGGCGATGCCATAGGCTCGTCGCTCGGATGGAGGGAGTATCTGTGCTCATTGGGTAAGGAGCCGGTGGTCATTGTGCCCGACCAGTATCCTGACTTCCTGCAGTGGCTGCCTAACACGGAGAAGATTATCCGTTACGACAAACACAAGGAGAAGGCCGATATGTTGCTGAAGATTGCCGACCTCGTGTTCTGCTTGGACTATAACACACTGTCGCGTACGGCAGACATGCAAGCGTCGCTGGAGGCGTCACACGCCAAGAAGGTGCTCATCGACCACCACCTGAACCCCGATGTGGACAGCGTGCTGACGGTATCGCAGCCCGAGGCTTGCAGCACCAGCGAGCTGGTGTTTCGCATCGTCTGGCAGTTGGGTGCCTTCGAGGGCCTTGGCAAGCATTTTGCCATTCCCGTCTATTGTGGTATGATGACCGACACGGGTGGCTTTACCTATAACTCGTGCGCATCGGAGATATACTTCATCATCTCCGAGCTCCTGACGAAGGGCATTGACAAGGACCGCATCTACCGAAATGTGTATAACAACTACTCGGAAAACCGACTGCGGCTGACTGGCTATGTCATGCTCGAGAAACTGGTGGTCGACACCGCCCGCCATGCGTCCTACTATGCGCTGACGCGACAGGACCTGCGGCGCTTCCATTTCGTGAAGGGTGATGCCGAGGGATTGGTCAACATGCCGTTGCAGATGAAGGGTCACAAGCTGAGCATCTCCCTGCGTGAGGACACCGAGAAGGAAAACCTGATATGGGTGAGCCTGCGTTCCGTGGACGACTTCCCCTGTAACAAGATGGCGGCGGAATTCTTCAATGGTGGCGGTCACCTCAATGCTGCTGGCGGACGTCTGAATTGTTCTGTTGACGAGGCTGTGCGTATTGCTCAGCATGCCATTCTTCACTATGAGTCGCAGTTGAAATAGTTAAAAAATAACAAGGCGAAGCAAAAACTCACGACTTTCAACTCTCGACTTTCAACTTTTTAGTACCTTTGCGCACGATTTCAAGCAAGCAGATACATGAAGAGAAGTTTTTTGGCTGTATGGATATTGGCATGTGTATGCCTTTTGGGTGCATGCAATGACTATGAGACCTACGGCGAGAAGAAGGAAAAGGAACGCGATGCCATCGCGGAGTTCATCAAGGATTCGGCTATCAACGTCATCTCCCAGACGGTCTTTGAGGCCCAGGGGAATACGACCGACCTTGATAAGAACCAGTTTGTATATCTGGACAAGAGTGGCGTTTACATGCAGATTGTACGTAAAGGCTGTGGCTCGCCCATCGAGGATGGCAAGAGCGTCAATGTCCTGTGTCGCTTCTTTGAACTGAACATCGAGGAGAATACGGTTTTGTATAACTCATATAACTACGTCTATATAGTTGATTGCCTGAATGTCGTGCGTGCCGGCAGTACCTATACGGCTTCGTTTACCTCGGGACGTATGTACGAGAACTATGGCGCCTCGGTGCCTGCCGGATGGCTCGTCACCTTCAACTACCTGAATATCGGGCGTCCCGTCAATGATAACGATGAGATTGCCAAGGTGCGTCTCATCGTGCCTCATTCTCAAGGACACAGTACGGCCTCCTCTAATGTCTATCCTTACTATTATGAGCTGACGTTCGAACGCGAACGATAATTCTCACTAATTCTATTCCTATGACACTGATCAAATCAATCTCGGGCATTCGTGGTACCATCGGTGGACACACGGGTGACACGCTTAATCCTTTGGATATTGTCAAGTTTACAACGGCTTATGCCACCTTTATAAAAGGTAAGAAGATTGTCGTTGGTCGTGACGGCCGCATTTCCGGCCCTATGGTGCGCGACATTGTCTGTGGCACACTGGTGGGCATGGGCTATGAGGTCATCGACATTGGTCTGGCTACCACGCCTACCACCGAGCTGGCAGTCCGCTGGCATGAGGCCGATGGCGGTATCATTATCACCGCTTCTCATAACCCCACACAGTGGAATGCTCTGAAGCTGCTGAACCGCGAAGGCGAGTTCCTGACAGCTGCCGACGGCGCTGAGGTGCTGCGCATTGCCGAGGCCGAGGACTTTGACTATGCTCCTGTCGAGCAGTTGGGGCATGTCATTAAGGACGTGACCATGAACCGTCGTCATGTAGAGAGTGTGCTCAATCTGCGACTGGCTGATGTAGAGGCCATTAAGGAACGCAAGTTCCGTGTCTGTGCCGACACCATTAACTCGGTTGGTGGCATCATCCTGCCTGAGCTGTTCGAAGCCCTGGGCGTTGACTATGAGATACTGAATGGCGAATGCACAGGACAGTTTGCCCACAACCCCGAGCCGTTGGAGAAGAACCTGCAGGGCATCATGGACAAGATGCGACAGGGCGGTTTCGACCTTGGTATTGTTGTCGATCCTGATGTGGACCGTCTGGCCTTCATCTGCGAGGACGGCCGGATGTTTGGTGAGGAGTACACACTCGTCTCTGTTGCCGACTACGTGCTGGCTCACGACAAGGGCAATACCGTTTCTAATCTGAGCAGCACACGTGCCTTGCGCGACGTCACAGAGAAACATGGCGGCCAGTACACAGCTGCTGCTGTGGGCGAGGTGAACGTCACCACGAAGATGAAGGAGGTGGGTGCTGTCATCGGCGGCGAAGGCAATGGTGGCGTCATCTATCCCGAGAGTCACTATGGCCGTGACGCCCTCGTTGGCATCGTCCTTTTCCTGTCGTCGCTGGCACAGAAGGGCTGCAAGGTTAGCGAGCTGCGCCAGACCTTCCCTGACTATCAGATTGCCAAGAACCGCATCGACTTGACGCCTGAGACCGATGTCGATGCCATCCTCGTGAAGGTCAAGGAGCTCTTCTCGAATGACCCCGAGGCTCGGGTTAACGACATCGATGGCGTGAAGATCGACTTCCCCACAAAGTGGGTTCATCTGCGTAAGTCGAACACGGAGCCCATCATCCGTGTCTATAGTGAGGCACAGACGATGGCTGAGGCCGATGAGCTTGGTAAACGCCTCATGCAGGTTGTCTACGATATGCAGTAACAAGAGAGAAGCCCGCCAATCGGCGGGCTTCCTTCGTATTGTTCAACTCTCAATTACATATTCATGCCACCATCAACCTGGATGACCTGTCCGCTAATGTAGCTCGACATGTCACTGGCCAGGAACACAGCGCAGTTGGCGATGTCGTCAACGGTACCGCCGCGGCGCAGGGGAATCTTGTTGCACCACTCCTTACGCACCTCGTCGGGCAGGGCCTGTGTCATGGCGGTGTCGATGAAGCCCGGAGCGATGGCGTTGGCACGGATGCCCTTGGGGCCCATCTCCTGACCGATACTCTTGGCGAGGGCGATGAGACCAGCCTTCGAAGCAGCGTAGTTTGCTTGTCCGGCATTGCCGTGAACACCCACCACAGAAGCCATGTTGATGATGCTGCCGCCACGCTGGCGCATCATGACGGGCACACAGGCATGGATGAAGTTAAAGGCCGACTTCAGGTTGACGGCAATCACGGCATCCCACTGCTGCTCGGTCATGCGCAGCATCAGTCCGTCCTTGGTGATGCCGGCGTTGTTCACCAGAATATCAATGGTGCCAAACTCTTCCTTGACGGCCTTCACCACTTCCTCGGTCTGCGCGAAGTCGGCAGCGTTGGAGGCATAGCTCTTAGCCTTGACGCCCTTGGCAGCAATCTCTTTCTCGGTCTCTTCGTTAACTTCGAGGTCGGTGAACGCAATGTTGGCTCCCTCCTCGGCAAATTTCAGCGCGATAGCTTTTCCGATACCGCGTGCTGCACCAGTAATCAGTGCAGTCTTTCCTTCTAACATTCCCATAAAAATTATTTACTATTTGACTATTTACTATTTACGATTTATTTACTAATTTCTCAATTATTTTCTCAGCTTTCCAAGTGCACCGTACACCACCTTGGCCACCTGGGGTTTTGTGGCCTCCTCGGTCATGCCGTGTGCAATACGTCCGTAGATGTACGGTACCTCAAGGCCCTTGATACAATAGTGGGTGATGTCGGCTACCAAGTCAACATTCTCAATGTCAAACTCACCGTCCTCCTTGCCCTCTGAATAGACCTTGCGGAACAGTTCTATCTCAGCATCGTCGAAGTTCTTGCGCACCTTCTCTACCATCCAGATGTTACGAAAGAACTCGGCACGCAGGTTTCCGTTGCGTATTACGGTCTCACGAATCATGTTCAGGTGTGTGTAGATGAGTTCGATAACCTTTTCCTGCGGACGTATCTTCTTGGCGGCCACTTCATCGAGTTTGTCGCTCAGTCGCTCCAGTTCACTCTCGATGACGGCATAGTAGATGTCCTCCTTCGACTTGAAGTAGGTGTATAGTGTGCGACGACCTTTACCCGATGAGACGGCAATATCGTTCATCGTCGTGTTCTCGAGGCCTTTCTTGGCGAAAAGCATTCTGGCCTCGTCCACCAGCAATTGTCGGGTTTTGGATATTGACATATCTTTTGTACCTCCTTTGTTTGATTGAAATTGCACACTGCTTTTATCGTGTGCAAAAGTACTTCTTTTATCTGAATTAGCCAAGAAAAACGCGAAAAAAGTCTGTCTATCTGTTTTCTTTTTGCGAAAAAGTGAGGAATATCAGAATTTTATTTGTTCAAGTTTCGCTTGTTTCACAAGTTTAATCTTTCGAGGTACTTCGCACCTCGCA
>Ga0247611_10009633_pt1 | contig 11565 bp, 10 predicted proteins | sample 177DNAGHGhighgp2_FD_192422 | JGI IMG/M metagenome (GOLD analysis project Ga0247611, IMG submission 192422) | Sheep rumen microbial communities from Palmerston North, Manawatu-Wanganui, New Zealand - 1770 DNA GHGhigh gp2 | ecosystem: Host-associated > Mammals > Digestive system > Stomach > Rumen... | reverse complement strand
AAAACAACATCTACTGGCGCACGGTTTGGACCTATTTCAATTTTTGCACAAACCGGAACAGTACCAAGGAATGGAGTCTTGCCGACTTTTTCGTCGTTTACATACACAAATAAATTCTGTTCTTCACCCGAAGTAGAATGTGCCTTGAGCGAAATGCCTCCTTTCAACGACTTTAGCTTTTCCTTGAACGTTTCCTTTTTATCTTTGGAAATGCCAATCTTGAACGAAATCGGGGCATAGCACCGATGTTCAATCGAGACATTATGCGTTCCCGGGTCAATCAAAACTTTATCAGAAGAAGGTTCAGGATTATCATCAACCTTTATATTCAATTCATCATAACTGCCGCCATCAGAAAAAGCGAGATCCAATTCAAGTGTCCCATAACGCGGCACAAGGTCTAGCGATATCTGTTGCCCATTTTGGCTCACTGTAATTTGCTGTTCGGCATCTTCATGATGCTGCAGTACGGCGACAAATCGATGCGACCCAGCTTCTACAAGAACTTTGCAAGGCGTCGATGCGCATTGTGGCACCGGCCTTCCATCAATGCTCAGTGCAGCACCAGAAGGATTCGTCGTCACATTCACGGCAAAAGACTGGTTGCTGAGTCCATCAAAACTTGTCCGCACAATGCCGGTTTCACTATTACGAGCTTTCCTGAAAAAATCTGGAGACTTAGCCTTGATAACGTCCATCAAAGCGTTCACATCGGCACCAAGACCATTAAAACTGGCAACTAGTTTACTGCTTGCCGTTTCGTAAAGTTCAGCACTGATAGAAATACTTGAACCAACCTTACCCAATCGAGCTTGAGCCACATAGTCTGCCGCAATATTCTTGCCCGTCTCGGCAAGACAACTGCCTTCGCAATCCTCGATGGACTTGCCCGGAGGAAGCATCATCATGATATTCTCGCGTGTCATGATGGTGAAATTCAATTCAGCCGGAAGTTCCCGCACGGCCTGCTCACGAAGCATGTTGGTGAGATAGCGACGCTCCGAAAGAGTCAGTAAATCCTTATCGTCAGAAACTGTTTCAAGTACAGCGACGTATTTCGCAAATGAGGTTGAAACAAGGAAAAGACAAAAAACAAGAAACAATAGAAGCCGGTTCTTGATCATAAAACGCTCCCTTCTGAACTCCGCTATTTCGCACTTTTTTTGACTAACCAATAATTCGACCAATCAATAATTCATAAATATGTTTTTTTTTAGAAAAAGCAACAGGGGTTTGAAAAATATCACAAACTATGGGGGTATTTTTTCTATTTTTGTGCCCGTATGAAGAATGTCGATACTATTGCAGTTTTGGACTTTGGCGGGCAGTACGCCCACCTGATCGCTAACCGCGTGCGCCGACTGGGCGTGTTTACCGAAATCCACTCCCCCGCAGCCCCGGTCAGCGAACTGGAAGGTGTGAAGGGAATCATCTACAGTGGCGGCCCCTCCAGCGTGTATGCGGCCGACGCGCCGGAATACAATCCCGAAATCTTGAACCTCCCGGTGCCCAAACTCGGCATCTGCTACGGTCACCAGCTTATCGCCCAGCAGTTGGGCGGTCACGTGGAACCGGGCAAGGTCAAGGAATACGGTATTGCCGACCTTATCGTTGGCGACGAAAAGAGCCCGCTTTTGAAGGGCCTCCCGAAGGCCAGCCCCATGTGGATGAGCCACGGCGACCAGGTCACCAAACTCCCCGAGGGCTACAAGATTGTGGCCAGCACCAAGGACTGCGAAATCGCCGCCGTCGCTTTTGACAGCGACAAGCCCGAACGCCAGATTTTCGGTATCCAGTTCCATCCGGAAGTCACGCACAGCAAGTTCGGCATGAAGTTGCTCGAAAACTTCATCGACTTCACGGGCGCAAAGAAGACTTGGAACATGAAGAGCTATCTGCCGCTCATCACGCAGCGCATCAAGGACCAGGTCAAGGACCGCAAGGTCTTCTTGCTCGTGAGTGGCGGGGTTGATTCCACCGTGGCATTCGTGCTCTTGAACCGCGTGCTGGGCCCCGAAAAGGTCTTGGGTCTGCATGTGGATAACGGCATGATGCGCCTCGGCGAATCTCAGAAGATCATGGATTACCTGAAAGCCGAAGGCATGAACAACCTCAAGATTCGCGATGCAAGCGAACACTTCCTTGCTAAACTCAAGGGCGTGACCGCTCCGGAAACTAAGCGCGGCATCATCGGCAAGGAATTCCTGACGGTGAAGGACGAGGAAATGGCGAAGCTCAACCTCGATCCGAACCAGTGGATGATGGCTCAGGGCACCATCTACCCCGACACCATCGAAAGCGGCGGCACCAAGAACGCCGACAAGATTAAGACGCACCACAACCGCGTCCAGGAAGTCTTGGACCTCATGGAAAAGGGCCTCGTGCTGGAACCCCTCGCCGACCTGTACAAGGACGAAGTCCGCGCCCTCGGCGAAGAACTCGGCATTCCGCACAACCTCGTGTGGCGTCACCCGTTCCCGGGTCCGGGCCTTGGCGTGCGCCTGCTCTGCAGCGACGGTGTACTCGCCGATGACATGGTGAAGTTCGAAGACGTGAAGGACACCGCCGGTCAGTCGCTCGCCGACTACCTGAAGGCGAACAACATTGCTGGCCGCCTGCTCCCCATCAAGAGCGTAGGCGTGCAGGGCGACGGCCGTACTTACGCGCAGCCGTTCCTCATCACCACTCCGGGCCTCTCCTGGAAGGACTGCGAAAAGTTCTCGACCGAACTTGCCAACCGCTTCAAGGCCATCAACCGCGTGATTTATCAGATCGGCAGCGTGGCCGATGAAGATCCGAAGCTCGTCGAGCAGTTCGCCACCCGCGAAAACTTCGATACGCTCCGCAAGTTCGACAACATCTGCACCGAATTCCTGCAGGCAAACGACCTGTACGAAAAAATCTGGCAGATGCCGGTCGTGCTCGTTCCGCTCCGCACGAGAGCCTTGCCCTGCATCGTGATGCGCCCGGTGAACTCCACCGAAGCCATGACGGCAAACTTCGCCGAAATCGACCAGAGATTGCTCGCCGGTCTCTGGCGCAAGTTCGAAGCCGAAGGTGCAGGCAGCCTGTGGTACGACGTGACCCACAAGCCTCCAGGAACCATTGAGTGGGAATAATTTAAAGCAAACTAACTCAAACAAGATAATACGAGTAAAATAATTTTACTCGTATTTTTTTTATTCACAACCCAAGCAAGTCCATTCCACTACACCGTCGCCATTGCCGTCAAAACGTTCTCGGGTGTATTTTTCAATATCGATGAGGAAGCCGATTTCACCGGCGTTTTCGGTGCAGCAACCATCGCAATCGCTGTCGGAACACATGTCGTAAACCACGGCATCAATCGTCGAACCGTTCATGCGGAGTCTAAAAGTTTTGAGTTTGTATTTATTCCAGTCTTTTTCGTGGACGGCAATGATGTTGTGCCCTTTCACCCACTCTTCGGACTTTTGACCTTCAACACCGGCAAAGTAACCAGCCCAAGTGCAACCGTTGTACTCAATACATTCTTCGCTGCCGGGTTCCGGCCATGATGTGTACCAAGTGAGATTAGCCTGATGCCAAACAGTGTCAGCAACAGCCTTGCTTGCAGAAGAAAGCTCGCTGGACGAAGGCTGAACGACATTTCCCGTGCTACTAGAAGATGAAGACTGCGCAGCCATTTCCGTACTGCTACAAGAAGAAGTTTCAGGGATGACACTTGCGGAAGACACTTCCGCAGCATTCCACACCGCAGGAGTATTTTCATTTGTGCAAGCGATAAACGCAAGCACGCCAACAACAGGCAACAACTTTATTTTTTTTCATCAATGCACATCCATCTTTGAAAACAAATTCAACACAACAGCACTTGAAACAATCAGAAACAATCCAATATACGCACCAATATCGGGCATTTGCTAAACAACAACATCATCAATTATAGTAATTAAGGCTACATAAAAGACAAATTTAACCCCGATTACCACAAATTGAAGCCAACAGAAAGGCCAAATTCGTGATGCACCGTTCCATATGAAGGCGGGATATAGCCGCCATTGCTTCCTGTATTACTTTCTGCTGTACCGAGCATAACTTTATACTTAAAGCGTAAAATTCCAGCAAACGACAGAGCCCCTATGCGTTTAGGATTCCCAGCCGCAAAACGGAAGTCCACATTAGCCCCCATAATCCACTGTACGCCCGTAGAATATTCCTCAAACAAAGGTGTCGAGAATGAAGGCATATAAGTAACACCCATCCCCATAAACGGTTCTACACGTAAATAATGCGAATCATATGCAGTAAAGCCAAGAGTCACACCAAACGACTCATCTACAGTTTCATCGATGGCATCACTACCATAAAAACCGCTAAAAGAATCTTCATCAACATCAACTTCATGCAAAGCCTTAGGCTTTACAATCATTCCAAACTGCATGAAAGCGGCGAGAGAAAAACGTTTGACACGAAATTCGACTTCAAATTGCAACGGCGTACCCATCTCTGTTTCTGCGACAGCAGACATTTCGCCGCACAAGAATCCAATCCACGTACCCGCATAGAGTCCAATACCACCAGTATAAAACTTATGGGCAATCGGATCCCTGCGAAATTCGCGTTGTTTATCCATATAATTTTGTACAAAAGGCACTATTTGATCTTTCAAATACTGGGCATGAAACGAATGCGGATAATCTTCTATGTACTTCTTTGCGCTTTGCAAGAAATTCTCCGCAGCAGTTGTATCTGCAATAACTCTATATGTAAAATTATAGCCATTACCATAACTAAAAGTCTGCAAGCCTATAACGAGCTCTGCATAAAGAAGCGTCGTAAACAGTTCTTTATTCTCTTGCTTGGCATTTGAACTTTCAACAACATTAGAAAGCGAATCCGCAGTAGCCTTTGTGAACGGGACCACATTACGATACAGATAAAGGTGCAACGGATCAGCTTCTGGATTAACGCGTCTTTTTAATTCTGGATTATAAGAAGAATCCAACACAATGCGGCGAGCGTTCGCATATATTTCAATACCAGCATCATACTCGCCCATTTCCATAAGCGCTAAATACTCTTCAAAATCCCAGAAAGGAGCACCTTCATCCAGATTTGATTTTAAATACTCGATAGCCTCTTTCGAACGTTCGTAATCTCTATTGATTAGCGAAGTCTTAAGAGCATCACGGGCGCGAGAGAAAAGTTCCTTTTTTGAAGGCATTGCAAAAGCATCCCCCAAAAACAGTAACAACAAAAATGCAAGCAACATCTTTTTCATAACGCACTACCAGAAATATATTCCCAAGCCAACAGCAGCGAAAGCGTCCAAGCCGGAACCACGAACAAGCGGTTTTCCATCACTCAAATCAAGATAAGACAATCCAACATTGCCGACAAGAGAGAACGAGACTAACTTTGAATCCGAGAAGAACAAGTAAGCCGTTCCAAATTTAAAGTCAAAATTTGCACCGACCTTAATACAGGTTCCCATTTCCTGATATTCAAAAGATTCATCAGCCCACATGCCATAATCACTATCCTTCGGGAAATAATATACATGTTTCACATCTCCATTGAAAATATTTCCAAAGAGTCCCAAATAAGGACGAATCTTGAAATACCGACTGTCATAGGCAACAAAGCCAACAGCAAAGCCCAGGTTCATCAGCCCTTCATGTCCAGTGTTAATCAATTCTAACGATATAGAGAAACGACGAATTTGCAAATAAAGTTCAGCATTCAACGGATAGCTTTCTGGTTTCACCAAATCTTCGCGATAATAGTCTCCAAAACCAAAGCCCACCCCTGAAGAAATATAAAGATTGATACCAAAGCCGCCTGTATATAGTTTATTTTGAATTACATTCTCTTTGTTTTTAGTGCGGGCATCAAAATACATCCCGGTAGCATCCATTCGTGTCAATGGTGCCAGGACACTTTTTTCAATCCACGGTTTGTCCGGATGGTTTGTATTTCTTTCAACAAATTCATTAGCATAATTTCTAGTAATACCTTCTTCACGTTCGTCTCTATACGCAAATTGGAGATGCATCAAAAGTTTTAATTCACATTTTTCGGCACCGGTCAAATGAGACCTATCAATGACTGATTCAAACGCTTCGACTTCACCGGGGCTCATCTTGTGTTTGTCAAGGTATTCCTTTATATAAACCATGAGCCCATCATTATTCGCATATCTTGCATTTTCAATTTTATTGAAATCATACGATGACTTATAATGCTGCACAAGCATCTTGAGCAAAGCACGAAGCATCTTCAGGTCTTTATAAATGCAGAATTTTTCCGTATCGTGAAGCGGGATAATCGAATAGGACTGCATTCCATCGAGTTGCGCAATTTTTAACGAAACCGCAGCCGTGTCCTTGGCTCGAACAGCCTCAAGTAAGTCTTCGCGTGCTTTGTAGATGGGTTCCATTTCAGAACCGTTCACATTCATCAGCGACTGTTCAAAGCTACCGGAGGAATCACTCGCTGTAGAAGAGTCTTCTGTTGCAGCGCTGTTTTCATTCAACAAAGAACGTTCAAAATCGCTCAATGCGGAATTAGCGGCAAAAGCAGAAACCGAGAGTACAAAAAAGAATGCTATAATCAATCTTTTCATTTTGCACTCCATTCTTCAACATTCAAATAATCCACCAAAGCGACATCGCATTGTCTTGATGTTGTAAACACACCTGTCGAATAAACAAAGTTTATCGTTTTCACCTTTTTGATATAAACCAAATTAGCACCCAAAGAGCGAGCCTTTTCAATCATCAACTGAGCCGTCTTTTCGAAAGAACAATCGGGAGAACCCTCCGTCTGCATCGTTCCCAAATACAAGCTATTCTCAGGAACCACAGGAATTTCAGTTGCATCAACGACGCGCACCAAGTCTTCTTGAGAAAGCGGCTTTAACTTAACATAAGAAGGAACCAAAGTATGAGGCGTAGAACCGCATGCGCCTAGAATAAATGTGCAAGCCAGCAAAAGAAACAATTTCATTTTCATAATCAATCCTTCAGGCAACGAATGGCATAACCATCGGAAATGGGTTCAGGACGTACATTAACTGCAGGATTACCTTTATAGAATAATACGGCATAAGCAGACGAGGAACTGGCAAAAGACGATGTCCAAAACGGAGCAAAGTTATCCGCTAATGAATATCGGTCTCTAGAGTAGGATGCATCGGAATCGTAGTAGCCCGATGGATTAACGGAAAAACTGTAAGCATCATTTGATATACCATCATTCGCTTGAAGAACAAACCCTGCATTGTCATGGCCGCCAACATTTTTTATCAAAGTATTCCATTCATCTCTAGAAGGAACGTGAAATCCGTTCGGACAAATGTCATATTGCGATAAGCCTGCTGCTTTTATGTTTTCCCAAGTATATAAGCAGCCTCTGCTTCCAGAGGTCAAAAAACAAAGACCGTCGTAATCTTCATAATAAGAATAGCCGTACTCCAAATTCTCGGCAAACCACACTTGATTCCCGATTTTCACAGTCTTATATGTATTCATGTCACGGGGATCTACAACAGAGCCTTTCTCCACAAGGATATCAGATTCCTTATCGGCACTAGGAATATACTTAGGCGTTTTTTCGTATTCCTCTCGGGTTGCTGTTCTAAGGTATATCCACATTTTATCGGAGCAAACAAAAATCCGTTCCGGATAATGCGATCGCAGGAGAAAGGCCATTCCTTCCCTATTTTCGTTGCATTCCGGCAAGTCGCCAGGGTAGCTGCATTGATAAGAGGGAACAAGATTTGAAGAATATGGAGGTGGATTGACGCCACTATCAGTATGGCATCCAACCAACACGGAAAACGCAATCAAAATAAAATATTGAGCCTTCATAATCTAATCTTCTTTTTAAAAACAATATAGCACATTTTAAAACAAAGTTCACAAACCCTTTTGCTAATTAGAACAAAAAAAAGAACCCGCGAACGGGTTCACTATAATTCTAGGAGGGATTCCAAAGGGAACCATGGGGTTCCCTTTGCATCGCCTTAGCAGCCGAGTTTAGCGGAGAGGTAAGCTTCGAGTTCGTCGATCTTGACCAAGTCCTGCTTCATGGAGTCGCGTTCGCGAACAGTCACGTAGCCGAGCTTTGCCGGATCGGATTCACCCTCGCCCACCGTGTCGAAGTCAACGGTCACGCAGAACGGCGTGCCGAGTTCGTCCTGACGGCGGTAGCGCTTACCGATGGACTGCGTTTCGTCGTATTCCACATTCCAACGGTTGAGGAGCTTCTGGTAGAGTTCTTCGGCCTTGGCCTTCACCTGGCCCTTCTTCACGAGCGGAAGAACGGCAACCTTCACCGGAGCAATCTTCGGGTCGAAGTGGAGCACGGTACGTTCGTCGTTTTCGAGCTTTTCGACTTCGTAAGCGTTGCAAAGAAGCACGAGGAGCAAACGTTCCACACCGAGAGACGGTTCGACAACGTACGGGATGTAGCGCTTGTTCTGTACCGGGTCGATGTATTCCTGCTTGACCTTGGATTCGTTCTGGTGCTGCGTAAGGTCGTAGTTCGTACGGCTGGCGATGCCCCAGAGTTCGCCCCAGCCGAACGGGAATTCGTATTCCACGTCGGTAGTGCCGTTGGAGTAGTGAGAAAGTTCTTCCTTGGCATGTTCGCGGAGGCGAAGCTTTTCACGCTTCACGCCGAGATCGTTCACGAGCCATTCGAAGCAGTACTTACGCCAGAAGTTGTACCATTCCAGTTCGGTACCCGGTTCGCAGAAGAATTCAAGTTCCATCTGTTCGAATTCGCGAGTACGGAAGATGAAGTTACCCGGAGTAATTTCGTTACGGAAAGACTTACCGATTTGACCGACACCGAACGGAATGCGCGGGCGGACGTTATCGACAATGTTGCGGAAATCGACAAAGATACCCTGAGCGGTTTCCGGACGGAGATAGACCTTGTTGCCTTCGCCTTCAATCACGCCAATTTCAGTCTGGAACATGAGGTTGAAAGCACGCGGCTTGGTCCAGTCGGTCTTGCCGCAAGTCGGGCATTCGATCTTGTTATCGACCATCATCTGGTGGACTTCGTCAAAATTCTTGCCAGCGCAGCAGCCTTCGCCGAGTTTTTCTTCGAGGAGCTGGTCAGCGCGGAAACGTTCGTGGCAAGCGAGGCAATCGACCAGCGGGTCAGAGAAGTTACCCACGTGGCCAGAAGCCTTCCAAACGCGGGGGTTCAAAAGAATAGAGCTATCGAGACCAAGCACATCGTGGCGGGAAGTCACGAACTTCTTCCACCAGAGGTTCTTGATGTTGCGCTTGAGTTCCACGCCATACGGACCGTAGTCCCAAGTATTGGCGAGGCCGTCGTAAATTTCGGAGCCGGGGAAAATGAAACCGCGGCGTTTGCAGAGGGAGATGATGTCCTTGAGGGCATCCTGAACTTTCTTTGCCATTATATAATCCTTTTTTCGGCAGGCGCTTCGGCGTGCCGGACTAGGAACCTACCTGGATGATAGGCCCTGACGGGGGGTAAATTTAGTAAAAGGCGAACGCCGCGGCAAAGCAATTTTTACTTTGACATGGCTGAGCCGAACTAAATGCGCTCCGAAGGTGCGCAAATATAGAATTTAGACGAGAGACTAGAGACGAGAGATAGAAAAATCAGAGGATTACCAAGCGTCTTTCATTTCATCTTTTAAATCGTATAATGTCTTCAAGAGACGATTTACCATGTAATTATCATATTTGCCGACTTGAATACCAATAAAATTCATGCAGAACATATCGGCATATTCGACACCAAAGGATCCTGTGTCAAAACGATAATCAAAGAGGTTTTCAACAAATATTTTCGCCTGGTTCACTTTCCGAACACTAGGAATTTCGCAAATTTCAGAGTAATGCTCGTTCAAATAATTGTCCAAGATTTTATTGGGGCCTTTTCGCTTAACGCAGTGCGGAACAAAGCCATCCAGCGGATCTTTCGCGCACAAAGTCATTTCGCTATTTGATGAATCCAGCAAATCTTGACGGTACGAATAAAGATTTACTCGTTCTACAGTTCCGTCTATAAAACGAAAGACTCTTTCTTTTTGTACTTGTTCTTCTTCCCATTCTTCATCTGTCGCTGTTGAATCGAGCCATTTATATTTCTCAACACTATGCAAAGAAGGCAATCCATACGATGTAGCAAGTTCTGTGGAATGCGGATGCCTGACATAATAAAAATCAAATTCATTAAAATGGTACAGCAGCAAAGCGATACTCAAAATTAAACCGCAAAGAAGAATTTTATTAACAAGCCTCTTAATCATGAACTCAATTTACAAATTCAGAGAAAAAACAGGGAACCAACTACGCGAAACAAGGTCAAATTACATACTAAAAGAAGAATCTTTTATTTCAGTATGTAATTTAGATTTTCGGATTTCTAGCCTTACATACTAAAAAAAATTTCTTTGAATTTAGTATGTAATTTTATCAAGAAAAATGCCTTATTTTGAAGTTTTTTAAAGATATTCAGCCCCAAAAAGAGAAAAAACTCCATAAATCGCTTCTTTTGCATCATTTTTTACATACTAAATCGCCAATTTTTAATTTTAGTATTTTTTGCAACAAAGTAACTAACGCATATTCTCTTACTTATACAAAAAAAGACTTCTCCGAAGCGAAGTGCCGGCAAAAACATTTTACATGAATGAAAGAGCCAAAGCAAAATGGCTCATTCCATCAGTCACTTTTCTGCCATACCGACCTTCCAAACCTACAGCATGTCTATCAGTCCGAAGAAGAACATAAGCTCCACCACCAACTTCGATATAATCGACATCCCTTGAAGATCCTCTAGGGGAAAAAAAGACATCATGCGATACATGTTGCGTGATACCCCAGGAATATGACTTCCCGACATGGAACTGTTCAATAAGCATCAACCCATACCCTGGCTTTTCAGCCAATATTCCCGCAAGATCAAACCAAGCCATAGCCCCAAAATGGTCAAATGCAACACCGGCAAACGGAGACAAACCAAAGACATGGATATCAAAGCCTGTCACAAAATGAGACAGCGAGTACGTCAACTGCCCAGAAAAATCTTCAGGGAATTCTTCATAAAAAATGTTATCGTCATCCTTGTTCTTTGCCGAATTATTTTTAAACCATTCCGTAACAGCAGGAAATTTTGCAATGACAGATCCGCTCAGATTTACAACTTTTTTATTCTGCGGTGCAGAAGATTTCTTGTACGATTCCATAAACTGCATGGCTGACGGAGGGCGGGTCGCACACCCCATAAAACAAGCCACACAAAGAACAAGCACAAACAAAGGACAAATTCGATTCATACAACTTTAAATATACAAAAAGACCCTGTCTATGCAGGGCCTCTTCAAATTAGATTTTTCAATGTTTCCGTTTTACACTATCGCACGTTCACAATCTTTTGCTGCGTGCCGATGCGGAGCACAAATGTTCCGCTGCGAGCCAAGTTCATCGTGAAGTTTGCAGCATTGGCTTGACCGCTATACACCACACGGCCTTGCAAATCCAACAAGTTCACTTGAGAACCGACCTTTGCGCCAGAAACCTGAAGTTGACG
>Ga0247611_10009632_pt1 | contig 11567 bp, 4 predicted proteins | sample 177DNAGHGhighgp2_FD_192422 | JGI IMG/M metagenome (GOLD analysis project Ga0247611, IMG submission 192422) | Sheep rumen microbial communities from Palmerston North, Manawatu-Wanganui, New Zealand - 1770 DNA GHGhigh gp2 | ecosystem: Host-associated > Mammals > Digestive system > Stomach > Rumen ... | reverse complement strand
CTCCGTATAGGTCAACGATAGTATTGACATGGGTTGCTTTTGTATAGCGGAAGTCAATTCCCAATTGGTAATTAAAGGTATTATGGAAACGACTATCAAATGTTGAAACAAGACCATACCAATCATGGTTGCCCCGTTGCTTAGTCATGATCATTTTGGAGCCATTGGTAGATTCTGCATTCATGTGTTGAATGGATGTATAATCAAAAGTGCCGTCAATCTTTCTGAATTTTGTATTTAGAACGCCATAATCGGATCCATACCAGTCATACTCTGTATAGCCATCTGTTCCATCACCACTATATCCATTGCCTCTGCCTATAGAGACATACGCAGTTGTACTGAGATTCGATTTGTAGTTGATTTGCCAAATATGGTTTAAGAACAATTGTGGCATGTGATATTCGTTAAAGTCAGCGGTTTTGCGCTTACCATTTATATCAAAGCCATAATCTGGATTATATCTTGTCCAATGCTTTCCCTCTGTCATATACTTCTTGACATTGTTCCATTCCGACTCAGTTAATGCATTTGAACGTCCATAGTGCTGCTGGGGAGCTCCAAAGAACTGCAGTGATAATTGATGATCAGAGTTGATTCTTTTAGAGATGTTCAAGAAATAGTTATACGATTTGAAACCAGTTCCTTGGGCATATCCATCGCCAGCGGTATAGCTGCCAAGTAAAGTAAATGCCCAACCATGTTCGTTTAGGCCTGAATTGATAGTGAAAGAAGTTTTATGGTAACCATCGCTACCTATCATATGATAGAAAGATCCGCCTTTTTTAGCTTCAATGCCTTTAGTAACAATATTTATGGTTCCTCCAACAGTTGGAGAACTCAGCTTGCTTGCACCGATGCCTCTCTGCGTCTGCAATATTGAAACGACGTCGCTTATTCCTGCCCAGTTAGACCAATAAACTGAACCATTTTCAACGTCATTCATAGGGATGCCATTAATCATTACGGCAATGTTGGTATTATCGAAACCTCGCATATATATTTCCGAGTCACACCATCCACCACCTTGACGATTAGCATGTACGCCGGGCGTGTATTTAAGCACCTCCACAAACTCTTGGGAGCCCAATTTTCCATCTATCTCATTATAAGTAAGTGTTGATGCCGCTATGGGTGTCTTTCTGGTTACTGCTACTTGTGATGTAACTAATACGTCTGACAATGTTATGGGTGTTTCTTTAAGCTCAATTGTCCCAAGTCCTCCTTTACCTGCTAGCATAATGGTTTGTTTATCGTAACCGATACAAGACACCTCTATGGTTGCATTAGAACTTTTCACAGAAAAGGAGAAATCACCATTAAGATCAGATGTAGTTTGGTTGTTACTACCTTGCTCAAGAACTATAGCCCCTATCACAGGAAGACCGCTGTTGTCAGAAACTATTTTTCCATAGACCACCATAGCCTGACAAAAAGCGAGGTTTGATATTGCCGCAAAAATAATCGTAATTATTAAATATCTCAGTCGAGATGATAAGGTTAAAAAATTAAATGTATGCATGTTTATAATGATTTAAGTGTAAACAATTTATTTGAAATAATCTCTAACGAAATTGGTCACGTACTGTTCCAATTCGGGTGCTTGCAGGATCTTGATGTGGTTAGCAAGGCCAACATAGAATCTGCCGATGCCTTCCAACTGATAAACCTCAGCGTCGAAGTACCAGATGTTGTTGTCACCCTTGTGTGGCTTGATGCAGTCTTTGGCCGATGGGAACTCCTCAACTAGAAGGTTCTTGGCCATCAGGTCGAGTTTGAGCGAGACGGAGATGGGTTTTGTACCCGACATATGGAACACGTCCACATCGATTTTCTTGTGGACAGCTGAGTGTGACCACGGGTCGCTATCGAGTATCTCGACATAGCCGATACGGTTGATCTTGAATACGCTACAGTCGAGTTTCTTGCAGTCATAGCAGATCACTAGACCGTCATCAGGACGCACATCGTAGGCCTCTACTAAACGGTCTGCAACCTTGCCGCTATTGGACGAGGCGTAGTTGTGCAGCACCACGCGCTTGCGCTGGCTGCAGGCGTGCTGCAGCAGCGATATGGCGGCAGCCTGGTTCTTTTCTCTGAAGACCTTTCTGGCGATCAGTTGCTGACGCATAGCCTCAGGCATCTCACGCGATTCTGCGTTGACACGCAGATAGGCCGTATTACTGAGTTCAACCACTCTAAAGGGGTGCGGATCAACATGAATGGCCACAACCTTGTTGTCATACAGCGGCTCGATGCGCAGGTACGGTAGCGTGTCGATACCGAAGTGTTTCTTTGCAGTGTCCTGGATGTAACGCAGATAAGAGTCTATTGAGGTCTGACCGAGATACTTCATGTCATTTTCAATGCCGGTTACATAGCCCTGGTCATTTACTCCGAGGTATAGCACGCCGCCAGTGGTCGAGTTGAGGAAAGCACACACGCCAGTAAGTACATTCTTGTTTTGGGTGTACTCATCGGGCTGCATATTATTGTTCGACGGGTAGATAATGGAGGTTTTGAACTCCTGTGTGCCACTCTCGACGCCAAGGTAGGTACCGCTGGCGGCCTCCAGGTCGGCATCGTTCTCTGTTTCGATGGAGAGTGTCTTGATGATCTCACGCTTTATCACGTTCAGGGCAGAACCAGATAGGGTGTCCTGCATGGCGTTGGCTGTCTGTATCAGTCGAGCCAGGCGTGAGAGCATCGGCATGGTTTCCTTATACTCCTGGATTGCGTCAGCAAGTTTCTTAGAGTCATCCTTCATTCCATATTGTTTGAGCAGGTCAATCACCTCCATGCGGATTCGGGTGGATGTGGCATCCTTGAAGTCATTGTCGGGGATGAGCTTGATATCCTTCAAAGAATTTCCTGCCACGAACTCCACCAAAGCCATGAGATAGTTTCTAGCGAAGCGGCTATATGATGAGGATATGCTGTCACCCACCATTTCGGCCATAATGCTGATGTTTGCAAGCACGGTGAAACGCTCAGTGGGTTTAAGCAGCGTGCGTTGGTAGCCGAACATCTGCCGCATGAGCAGCGAGATGATGATAGGGCTCAATTCGCTGGTGTCATCCGCTGATACTTCATAGATAGGAGGCTCGATATATTCAGCAAAAGCCCTAATACAGTCATGACGGACGGTTTTCTCGTCAAACTGTTCATTGGAAAGCTTTAACACGGTGGCATCTATCTTGCCGTAGTATTTTCCAGCACCATAGGTAACACCATTAAGGATGGCGAAGTCGCCACGGCCGAAGCCAGCAGTGTTCTGAGTGTGCATGGCAATTCCACATTCGTTGATCCAACCAAAGTAGTTGGGTCTCTCGTCAATCAGCAATGCCAAGAATTCGTCACTTTCCTCCTCGGCGCGTTTCGTGTCTTCGACAAAGAACGAGACGAGCTGTTTCTCAATATTGAAAGCGGGGTTATCAATGTTCATGATCGTAGCTTTCAAGTAGTCACCGACGCAAAAATATTCATATAGCGTATCTGTGTAGTAATACACAAGACTGGGTTTCTCAAAGATAATTGGGCCTGATAGCTTATGATATTGAGGATCGGTTGTTTCGACGTAGATGATACCTTTACTCAAGTCCACATTGCAGACTCGTACAACGGCCTCATCTTTCTCGAAATATCTTTTCAAAGAAGTAACTGGAGCTGTTGCCTTGTGAAGCACTTTATACTGCTGTTGTATGAAGTCTTTAATAAATTCCTCTATTTTCGGCATCTTCTTCTCATGGCTTTGTTTAAGCTTTTGAGATGACAGAGTTCTAAGCGTTACCCCAATGCCGGTATCAAGCGAGTTTGCGCCATCCTTGATGAGTTTTTTTGCTCCAGTCGCGGATTCATGAGTCAAGAAAAGGCCATCTTTCGATATGTACGCTGTGCCGTTTTTAGCAAAGAGTAGAGGTTTTTTTCGTGGAACTTCGAATTTGACAAGCTTAGCCGCATTAAAGGCGAAAAGCTCGGTGCCAATCTTTTCGAGATTCTTCCAATTGAAGCCATAGGCAGAGACTCTCTCGTATTTCAAACGCTGAGTGGCCGCCGCAAGGATAGCATCAGAGAAGCGCGGGTTAAGTAAACGCAACTCTCCCATGAAAGCGATGTATGCGGGTAAAGCCAAGTCGTAATCACCATCAACGAGTAAGTATGTAGCCAGCAGGGATGCGTTGAACATCGTGCTCTTGCGATCAACATCTTCAACGTAGATAGGACGGGATGCGATGGATGCAATCAAGTCCTCTACTCTACCCCGCAGAAGCTCGATGGTCGTTTCAAAAAAAGAGTCCTTCTTAGCCGCGCTTGTGGAACATTCGCACAGGTAACTACGCAACTTGTCGAAGTTGTCATCTATGTATTCTTTCCTTAGATCCAGCCACAAGGGCGTTTTGTCCGTTTGTTTCATTGAAGCCTTACTATCTTGATGTTTGTAAAAAGATTTTACTTTTAATCATCAAATAATCCTTTCTGCGCTTTCCCCTTCAGACGATAATAAATACGATTCTTGACTTTTATCTTTTCAACTTGTTGTATATTATCAAGGTAGCGTTTCATTTTATCGCCCTTCCAATCAAGGTGTAGTTTACTAATGATATCTTTTACCGATATCATCTCAACACTATTAAGCATTGACATTATATCAGAATCCAGTTTGTCTTTTTGTAATTGCTCTGGAGTCTTCTGCTCTTCAGGGCTTAGTGTTAAAGAATTGCCAGAGATATCAACAGCAAACGCTCCTCTTTGGATGAGTAGCAGGTTAGCATTCTTTTCATTCTTTTCTGGGTATCTGACATAGATGGGGCGATTCTTTCTTAAGCCATCGATTACGCCCGACCAAGTGCCTCCCTTACTATCACTTTGCGCTACGAAGATTTCAGATGCCATGCCATAAATAATTGGATTACGCGCCATAGCGAATTCAACAGACCAAGGAGCTTTTGGAGCAAAAGTGCTCATTACCAAAACCCTCCCTTGGGTAATATGCTTAAAATATTCCTTGAATCCTGATCCAAAAGTCATTATTCCTTGTGGTAGCACAATAATGCTTTTTCCGTTTGCCCCAACAGCGGAATCTAATGCTTGACGATCTACACCTTTTGCAAATCCACTTACAACCACTTTATTGTTCTCTACGGCTTTCTTTGCAATATTATCGGTAAATGAGAGGGATTTAGCATCAGCATTTCTTGAACCGACAATGGCAATGGAGGGTTCTTGCAGTAACGATTTATTGCCTTTAGAATATATTACTGTAGGAGCATTGTACTTTAGATTCTCTTTCAATAATTTCGGGTAATCTTCATGAGTGATCGGCAATATATCATAACCTTGTGCCATTAACTCCTCTACAAGAAAGGAGTTATTAGATAATTGTGATTTTGCTTCTTCAAACTGTGCCTTCTCTACTTCGTTCAGACCGACAATTTCCCAGTTTGACCGATTTTCGAACAAGTCAATTATAGAGATTTGAGGAACGTGCTGAAAGCAATTTACATAAATCTCATTTTTGCGCTTTGTCCACATCCTTGGGATTAATGCAAGTGTTACCCAATATGTCAATTCTTGTTTTATCATAATGTGCCTCCTACTGTTTTTGCAATAACGATTGGAACAATGCACTTTGCTCCTTTCTGAGTTAATAATTTACCAACTTCTTTTAGCGTTGCGCCACTATCATAGATATCGTCAAGCAAAACTATTGTTTTTCCTTTTACGATATCCTCATCAACATCAAATGCTCCTGCAACATTTTCTTGTTTACTGTATGAATTTTGAAACATTTTCTGTTCTTGTGTAATTCGCACCTTAATTAGGTCATGACTAATAGGAACATTTATTACACGAGCAAACTTTGTAGCAAAGTTCTTTACAAGGTCACCAGACTTTGTCGGAGGCATATACATTACTAAATCAAAATGAATTCCTCTGAACTTCTTGCCAAATACAGATAATGTCTTATTTAGCAGAAAGTCGGGGAAATCTCCTCCGTTTTCATATTTACTTCTGTGTATAGCAGCACCGATATTAGACACGCCATAGTAAGATGCAGCGCATCCGTTCACCAAGCGTGATGCCTTACCTAAATGTTCTTTTATGATCTGCATTTCATCATAAGTATAGTCGGATGCCTTTATACTATTGTGATATTCTATCACAGGACGATCGATTACTTCTCCGTTTTCATCTTTTACGGTTTTTTCCAATAAGATTACTCCAGGAGAAGGAATACAAATTCTAAAACCACCTTTCCTATACGTCCATGATGCAAGTTCGAGAACAGGGTAATAGGTTTCTCGAAATTCCTCTAATTTTTCAGCTAGATCAGAAGAATATGTAACATGCAGTGTCTCTAGATTAGTGTTGTCACAATTTGAGTATTCTGTTTGTTCGTCACTATCAAGAAATGCACAAAGGTATTTCATTCTTGGTATATCTGTATATACATACTCCTCCATCGAATGAAGGTCTTTTAGTTTTGCATCTCTAAGTTTTTCAAAATAAGTCGTGTTCAGTGCAGGCGCATTAAATTGATATTCATATTTCTTTGTCTTGCCATACAACACTTCTTTTATGATTCCTTGGTCTATCAAATCAGCTTTAATAACTCTGGCCTGAGCCTGTTTTAGGTTAGCTCTCTTCATGACCTCCCTTTCAGATAAAGGCTCATTTTGTAATAAAGCAATTACCTTTTGATACTTATTTATTGTAGGGCGTGCACCTTCAATGAATGAACGGGGAAGGATAGAATCTGCTGCAATACCAGTTTTACTATCTTTATTCTCATTGTAAAACAAAATTATGCGTGTTGGTTTCCCGTCACGCCCAGCACGACCAATCTCTTGATAGTAATGAATTGGTGACTGTGGAATTTGAGTATGTATGATAAAGCGAATGTCTGGTTTGTCTATACCCATACCGAGAGCATTGGTTGACACTACACACTTCCATTGGTTTTTCATCAGGTCATTTTCTATTGACTTGCGGGTCTCTGCATCGAGCCCGGCATTATAATCAATTGCTTTGACACCCACGAACTGAAGCCATTTGGCATAAATCTCAGTGTCAACTCTAGTGCCAGTATATATTAGTCCTGTTCCATTTAGTGAATTAATATTCTGCGACAACCATATCATTTTTTCGTCTTCTGACTGCACCCTAATGACTTGTAGCTCAAAATTTGGTCTTGCAAGATTTCCTCTAATTGTTGTCAATTGTCCTCCAATCTGTTTTTCTATATCTTGCTGCACTCTTTTTGTTGCTGTTGCTGTAGTTGCTAAAATTGGCAAATGCTTTGGAAGCAACTGCACTAAATTAATAATCCTGCGAAATGATGGTCTAAAGTCATGACCCCATGTGGATATGGTATGGGCTTCGTCAATCACTACCATTGAAAGCTTTATTTGGCGGTTAGCCTCTATCCACTCATCGTTCTCTTGTCTTTCAGGTGCAATATATAAAATTTTAATCTCATTATTCAGTGCTCGCTGAATCGTTTCTTGGTTCAACTCATAAGATTGTTCAGAGTTTATATACGCAGCTGGAATACCTTTCTTGCAAAGGCTTTTCACCTGATCGCGCATCAGTGCTATCAGTGGAGAGAAGATAACAGTCACACCATCAAACTGAGTAGCAGGAAACTGGTAACACAGAGATTTCCCGAATCCGGTGCGTTCTATCATGAGAATTCGTTCTCCTCTGAGTATTCGTTCAATAGCCCTCCATTGCTCATCGTAGAAATGGTCTAAACCGAAGATTCTCTTCAGTCTGATTTCGGCCTCTTGTCGTGTCATTATATTTTGCATAAATAATTTAAGAATTTAATTTCATTGTTTATGCTTGGTTTCTTAAATGTCGTTTCGTCCATGATCATGATGTCCGTTGTCTTTATTGTAGACATAGGCTAATCATGTGTTGTAACTACTTTCTCATGCTATTATCGTCAGTCTTCGACATTATCATCAACGACATTGTTGTTCAATGGAACTAACTCAAGTTCAAGGATTGACGGGTCAATACCTAATTCCTTGAAGATATAGAGCAGTACGTTGCGCTTAGAACGAGTGTCATTAGAAGCCCAAACGTGACAATTATCTACAACTGGTGCTGTGTAGTCCTTAGCAGTCGCATGTAAGTAATTGTCTTTAGTTGCCAAGTACAGCATTTCTGTAGGATAATCGTTGAATATTAACTTACATACCTCCAAAAGCATCATCTTCCACGACCACACTTCGTGTTTCACTCCGTTATATCGGAATGCGATAATGGTTCTTCCTTTCAGGTCGGTGTCATCATCATCAATAGAAACCACTTCAACTTCTCTTTCCAAAGGAACATATTGAGTGGTAATCATTGGCCAGAGACGAAGGAAGTTTTGAAGAAGCAGTTCGCCGCGCTCTTTAAGTTCATTCTCCGTCCACTGTTGATGCAACTTCATGTAGTTGCTGAGTTTGAAAGCAGAGTCTTTATAACCAAAGACTTTAATTGTCTTTTCCTCCTTTGTGTCTCGGTCTTTCTTTGTGTAGGTATAGCCATTCCATTTATCGCTATAAGGACGATTACTGTAGTCGATGTTATATCCGGTTAAAGTGAGGTTCGCAAACGTATGAAGATATTGTTCTTGGATCCTCTCCGCTTCTGGGCCAAGATCTTCTTTCCACTGCGGAGTGAGATGCTGCGGCATGATATGTTCAATGGTAATCTTGCCTTCACCGAGTTTTTTAACAATATCCTCATCTGCCTCTTTACTGTCGAGGTTTTCCATTCGCTCGAATAAGAAAGCTCGATAAGAAGACGGCATTTTGTAAATCTGGCGTTGAGGGAAACTCTCAATAACATATCGGTCAATGGGGAACTCGCCAGTACCTTGTTTCTTCATGATGATGTATTTCATGACTTCCACATAAGGCAGATCCAATGCCTGGCCTCGTTTCGAGTGAGTGTCGAAAATACGTAGAATGTCGCTATGCAATAGAGCAAAAGACTTACTCATAGCATTTGCTGGCCAGTTGCAAATGATACGACGGGCCCAGTAATTTTCAACCACATCAAATACATCATAACGCTGCTGGTCATTCAAGCCGTTTTCATCAGCATAATCCAGGAATGCTAGATAGAAAGGCATACACACAGCCGAACCGATACTTGCGAGTTGACGCAGTTTGCGGTTAAGTGGCTCACTATTGGTTTTGCCTTTAAGAGCCATTTCGTAATATCGGGCATATTTCAACATATCGGCCAACAAGTCTTCTCGCTTAAAGCCTGATTTCTCATCGTAAGCCTTGAAGTCGAAATACAACTCTTCTAGATTACTAATTACTCGTCTCTTAAGGGTAAGGTAGTCACGGATGAACATAGTAGGCTCGCCGTCTGTGAGCCTTTCTATTTTTTGCCAGTAATTATAGTAGTATTGCTCCTGCAGTTCATTCGATTGCGACATCAGCAGATAGTTGCGCACTTTATCTGCTTCCTCCAAATCTTTGCCACAGGAATTGAGGCTTTCAAAGATTAGCTGAGGATTGTCGTTACTATCAAGGCAGATATCAATGATTATCAGCCGCTCGATAGCGTCAATCAAGTTTTCAAAAACCAAAGGATGACCTTGCCCGACAATGAGATTATAGAAAAACAAATAGTTTTTTGTTACACCTGATTTCTCGGCAGGGATAAATTGTTCTGGGTCGTTGGAGAATAGCGCATCGTATGCTTTCAAATCTTCATCAATCGGGCGAAGCTTAATCTTTCGTTCCACATGACGGCGATACTTCGCATAAAGATATTTCTCGGCTGTATCTTTTAGAAATTCATCATTTTCAATTTTCATATCACCATTCTTGACAGCATTGATTGCTGCAAGAATTAGAATGGAAATCGTTGTGATGCGCTGTTGACCATCAATGATAAGCAGGTCATTCTCGTGCTCGCTATCAGCCTTGACCGAGACAATGCTACCAAAGAAGTGACTACGGATATTATCCCTTTGAATTTTTTGAAGGTCAGAAAACAGCCGCTGGCAATGCTTCTGCTGCCATGCATATTTGCGCTGATATAACGGAATCAAGAACAATGCCTTATCGTCCTTGAAGTAGATGTCAAGTTTTGTTGCGTCTCTCATAAACTATATTTGTCTTGAATTATGCGGTTTCTATCATGCGGGTAATGAGGGTGCGGAAGTTGGTCTTGAAGGCCTCGTTCTGCTGGTACTGGCGGTAGAGGGAGTTGTCGGATTTGCGCTTCTGGCGCACGACACGGTCGATAATCTGGGTCATGATCTGCTCGACGGCATCCTTGTCGGGGTTGCCGAGGATCAGGTCTTGGTAATCGGCATCAGCAATCACGGCCTTGGCAATGCTGACGAGCTTGGTCTTCTGGTCTTCGGGGGTGGCCTCCCATCCCTTGAACCAGCGGTCGTTGAACTCCTTGATGATGTTGTCCAGTTCGTCTTCCTCGTCCTGGGCACCCGCGTTGACCATGGTCGGCTTCAACGGGTCGATGACAGTCTCACCGCTGTCAAGGCCAATGGGCGTGTTGAGCGAGGTACGGCGCAGGCCGTAGGTGTTCAGGTTCACCGCCTCAATCAACTCGTTGAGGTTATCGCGCCCCGGAATCTTCACCGTCAGCTCGGGGATGAGGAAGTGCAGGTACCAGAAGAGCTTCTCCCATTTGGGCATGGAGTAGTCGAGGATGGCTGCCACACGCGAGTAGATGCGGGTGAACTGCTTGGCCTTCATCTTGAAGTCGATTCGGTCTTCCTCTTCCCATTCGATTTCATTCTTAAAGCGATGCACTGCAGCATCGATGAGGTGTGACCACTGGTCGGCTTCCACGCCGCTGATGTACAGTTCCATGAACTCCTCAATCTCCTCCTCGTCCATCACGCCTGCCTCCAGCAAGGTGTTGCGCAGGTCGTGAAGAACATTGACATCGGTGGGAGCTGCCAGTGTGGTAGCGGTGTAGAACGGGTCGAATGCGTCCTTGATCTGGTCAACCGTGTTGAAGAAATCGAGCACGAACAGGTCATCACTCATCTTATTGAGGTCGGGAGCCGAGCGGTTCAAGCGCGACAGAGCCTGGACGGCAAGTACACCAGCTAGCGGCTTGTCGATATACATAGCCGTGAGTTTGGGCTGGTCAAAGCCGGTCAAGTACTTGTTGGCTACCACCAGCAGGCGGTATTCATCGCTGTTGAAGCGTTCGGCGGTCTCAGTCTCCGAGAAGCCGTTGATGCCGGCTTCGGTATAATTGATGCCGTCCACGGTCTTCTCGCCCGAGAAGGCAATGAGGATCTTGTACGGTATCTTGGCTTCTTCCATCAGCTTGCGCAGCGCGAAGAAGTAGCGGATGGCACATTCGATGTCCTTGGTCACAACCATGGCCTTGGCTTTGCCCTTGAGTTTGTGAGTGCGGAACACGTTGGCATCGAAGTGCCCCAACATCGTCTCGGCTTTCTCAGCGATGGTGCGCGGATGACGCTCGACCACCTTGCGCAGCAGCTTCTGTGCCTTGGTCTTGTCAAACTCGGGATTCTCCTCGATGGACTTGGCCAGCTCATAGTAGCTCTT
>Ga0247611_10009631_pt1 | contig 11567 bp, 21 predicted proteins | sample 177DNAGHGhighgp2_FD_192422 | JGI IMG/M metagenome (GOLD analysis project Ga0247611, IMG submission 192422) | Sheep rumen microbial communities from Palmerston North, Manawatu-Wanganui, New Zealand - 1770 DNA GHGhigh gp2 | ecosystem: Host-associated > Mammals > Digestive system > Stomach > Rumen... | reverse complement strand
ATTTCTTTTGTTTAAGATTTGCTAGACAACCTTGTAAATGAAAATCCTCTATGTAATGCATAAGCAACATGAGGAACAGAATAAAAATTTTGTATGAAATCATGTTTTACCTCTTTATAAAATCAGTTGCTTTATCAATAAGTTTTGAATCTACAGATGCATATCCAATGGCTATATAATCATCAACAAGTTCATTAATAATTTCTTTTGCCTTACACAAATCTTTATACATCATCGTTGCACCTTCACAACTTTCTAATAAACTTTTATTTTCTTTACAAAGGTCGTCAATATAAGGGTCAAGATTGTCATCTAATACATCAAGAATGCTATCTTCTTCTATTAAGTCTTTTGTGCGAAGTTCCATTATTTTACGCATAATATTACGTTTTACTTCTTGCTTAGTTTTCATTTTCTACATCCTTTGTTTCTTCTAAAAATTTATCACATAACTTACAATATTCATTTTCAGATTCAAAACTATTATAGGTACTCTGTTTGTTACCCATAATTATAATCTTTCTCGCTTGCCTTAATTTATTTTCTAAATTTCTATTTTGTTGTAAAATATAATCTACAACCGATACTCCACCTTTACCACTATTAATTATAGTTTCAGCAAACTTGCTCATTATTTATTCCTTATCAATAATCACTTCTTTAATTGAACCATTTCTACATGAAGCATTAAAAGATTCAAAACAATTATTTAAATCTGTATTAGTAATACGCTCATGTCTACGAAGTTTATCTACAATTTTATCAAGATTACAATTAAGATGATGAATTTCATCGATAGCCTTTAAAAACAAATCTTCTTCATGCAGATAATCATCAAGCCATTTTTGTGCTTCTTCTTTGGTGTTGAAATCTGACCTAAGTGGTGGTTTACTTCTCGAATAATCATCTTGTTGTGGCTCTACATAATAAGATTGACCATGCATTTGAACTTCAGAACCAAATATAGGATATTTTGGCATAACCCACCATTTCTTGTGAAGATTTTCTTTGAGCATTTCGGCTACTGTTTCATTAATTTTATTAATCTGTTCGTCTGATAATAAATGTGTATCGATTTCCATAATTTCTAATCCTCTCTTTCAAATATCACAATCACATAAATTGTTGGATAACCGTTACTGTATTTATCAGCGATTGGTGTAATTAATACAACTTTCCAACCTTTATCAATCATGTCTTGAATTTGTGAAGTTATATTTAATTCACTGCTTTCACGTCTATCGAATATATGATAACTCTTTACACATTGAACAGTCTTTGCGAACATAGGACACATCAAAAACAACATAGTCAAAACAATAAATAATCTTTTCATTATTACACCTCAATTAAAGGTTCTTCCCATTTATCAGAATCCCATTTACGAATTTTGATATCTGAAGGAACTTTTTCATCGGCTTTATATTTTACATAATTATATTCATGATGAACTGTGGTACATAACTCACTTTGATTAAATACCATTTCACCATTACCTTTAGCCAACCATTCAGCCAACTCTTTATTCGTCATTCTGCGAGTAGTCTTGAATTCAATATCCTTTACAAATGCGAGTAACTTGGCACAATTATTACAATTAGTACCTTTACATTTATATGAGCAATTACTAAGTATGAAGTTTTTATCAATCTTCTTCATTACATATTCGCACTGTTTTCTAGTACCACGGAAAATTGATTCATCAGCATCTTTACAAATCTCAATATCAAATAAAGTCTCACCATGATGTACGTTCACAAATAACATTTCTGTTGTAGGTTTAATTCGCCAATAGTTTTCATCCATAGTGTTAACTGTTGGAAACTCACTTGACTTCCAATCTTGCCATTCATCTATTCTGTTTTTAGGTTTCCACTGAATTGTATCGCCTCTAAGAAACGCACTAACTACACTACTTAAAGAATCATGTTCATTAATCCATTTTCCACATTCTTCGTATGTACCACTAAAGAATACTGTATTAGACAGATTATCAATTATACTAACTCGTAAAAAAGTATCTTCGGCAAAAATAACCCACCAAGTTTTTGTAGGTTTTACTCGCCAATCATAAGCATCCCAATTAATATTATAAAAATATGAACTTGTTCTAGGAAGATTGATGTAATTTTCCCATCCAACTAAAACATATTGTTGAATAGTTTTACCTTCTAACCATGCTTTTTTCGTTTTCAAATTATGGTCAAAATAACAGAAATCACATTCACTCCAACCATTTGTAAAAGGTTTTTCTCTTCCTTTATTTACTTTACAAAATCTACTTTCATCACCATTATTCACAAAATCTTTCAAATCTTCATATGATTTAGCAAGAATACAATCTTTTCCTTCAAGTTCATCAGACCACTCAAGATAAACATATCTTTTATTAAACAATTCAATATCCATAAATTTTATTCCTCAACTACACCTTCACGACTCATAATTTCTTCACTTGCCTTGAGCAAATCATCATCAGTTACATCTTCAACCCTTTTGTTAATTACATAAAATCCTCGCCATTCTTCACCCTCAACGTGAACCTTTACACAAAAACGTTCAATTGCTTCACCAACCACTTTTCCATACTTACTTTCAATTGTAATGCTCATATAAATCTCCTTATATTTAATATTATATTCCATTTGTTAGACAAAATCAATAAAATTTTACATTTTTTAGTAATAATAATCTGTTCTTTCCAAATCCTTTGGTAAATCCTTATTCATTTCATTCATGAATTCTTCTGCCTTTTCTTTAGAAGTAAAATATACTCCATCTTTATCATTTTTCATAAATTCTTTAATTTCTTCAAAAGATTTATTATCTACACATTTATAAGCACTAAAGAAAACAGTATTTTTATAATTACTCATATAATCACCATCATGAATTCTACATTCACAACCAAAATCTTCATAATCTCCGTTATTATAAGAATCAGATTTCCACGTATATGACAATTTTCTTACTTCAACCTCATCCATAACAAACTTGAGATATTGTTTACTACAATAAGGACAATCATCAGAATATTCTTTTCCGAAAGGTGAAGTAAATGTAATTTTTCGATTATCATTACATTTATCACATTTTGGAATCTGATAATAATAACTGTCTTTATAAACACGATACATAATTGATGATGGGCAAAGTTCATTAACTAATTCATGAAGTTTTGCTTTCTTCATTTCAAATTCCAAATCTTTTAATTTGGTATCATATTCATTTTTCTTTCTTTCAAAATCAGCCTTAATTTGATTATAATTCTATTTTACTTCAGAAAGTTCCTTATTTTCTTTTTCAAGTTTTTCCATTTTATTGAGAACTTCTTCCTTAATAGACTTCTTCAAAGATTCTTTAAGTTCATAAGTGAGTTCATCATAATATGGTGATTCGTCATAATAAAATTCATCTGACATAATATTTACTCCTTTCTTATGGTAAAAAATATTTAATCAATCCTTTACCAATATCTTCTTCTTTATAAGATGTACAAATACAATCCCATATATTTTCTTTCTTTTCATAATATAAAGCCAATTTACCGCCATGCATATTATCCCATCTTTTTTCATTCAAGAGTGAAAGATTAGGGATTACAATTTTAAACTTTGTAAAATCGGATTCAATGACCTTAAATTCAATTGAGCAGTTATATCTTTCATATCCTTCAAATCTAATAGATATAATTTCAAGGGATGGATTTTTAAAAACCTCTTTTCTCAAAATATTCTGCAGATATTCAAAACTTTCTTTTTCTTCATACTTTTTTCTTTTATCCAAATTTTCATCATTAGACATATGAATCCACTTCTGAGCATCTTCTAACAGATGTTCAGAATAATACATATATCGAACTGTATCTTTAATCGTTTCGATTCTGTCTTTTTTGGCAAGTTCCAAGAGTTTTGAATACTTGTTATATTCTTTGTACATATCATTTACAAGTTCATCAGCGGATAATAACTTCATTTCGTTTGCATTAATATCAATACCGCAAACCTTATTTGTAGATTCAATAATCATAATTTTACTCCTTATTGTAATTACAGAATGTTACTTGTTTCTAATAACTATATCTAATAACCTCAATACCACACTCACTATAATCATACTTGATGACTTCATTAACATCCCACTTCCTACCGTCCATTGTTTCAACAAATGACATATTATCAATAATAAGTTTTGAACATCTGATGTTATCAGGAACATAATCATTATTGCAAACAATTATATCAAACATTAGTGGAGAAACTATATACAATCTGTCTCCGCAATGTCGTCTGATATTTATATCAGCAAGCCAATATATTGTATCGGCTCTCATTCTAAGATGTTTATTATATTCATGTCTTTTGTAATGTTTAAGATATTTGAAAAGTCTCATAAATTATTTTCCCCTTTCAAGAATAATCATTTTATGACCTTCATCGTTTGTTGTTTTATCATATTTTAATTGTTCTTTTCTGAATTGGCAACAATTTGGACAATAAAAACTAATCATATCGTCATAATCTACTTCTTTGTCTATAGAAATTTCATTACCACAATTACCGCAACATATATCTCGTATATACATTCATAACTCCTTATTTACCAAATTCTCTTTTATCATATCTTTAATACGTTTATAAATCCCCTTATCTCTGAAATAATTGATTATATAAGTTCTTGTAGATAAATGTTTTTTAGCACAAAGTTTATTTATGAAATCATCATTGTATATAGAAACAATAAGTTCTTCTGAAAGTTCATTCTGCAGATTAAACTTGTCTTTCTGTCTACGCAACTCACCCACAAGTTCAATTATCGTATATTTTATTTCATCACAAATGTTTTCATCATACTTGTGATTCTTTGATTCACTTACCAAAAAGTTGTACATCATATTCATATCATTTACGAGATGTTCATGTGTATCCAAAGTGTTCATAAGTTTATCTTTATACACATGAACTAAATTTCCACCAAAATCATACAACTGCAAAATACTTAATTCATCTTCAAAAGATTTTTCATATGCACTAGATGGAATTTCAAATCCAAATCTTGTTTTTAATGCAAACAAAAATCCTCTATCATGAAACTTGTCTTCTGTTTTCCAAACATTTGACGCATACAACAATGATAAAAATTGAATATCGTTAAGGTCTGTAAAAATTTTAATAGGTGCTGAATATTTCAACAAATTTTCATCAGTGATATACAACAATCTTTTATAACCATCTATGAGTTGATATTTGTTAGTTTTACTATCAAAGTTTAATGTAATTTGTTGAGATTCCAAGTTCTGCAGATATTCAAGTTCACCCACAGAGTTATTCTGATTAATTACTGAATTTACCGCATTATCAAAAAGTTCTTTTGCTTTAGATTCTTCTATATGAATACAAATATAAATCATATCATAGTCATAAAAATTTACTTTAGAGTCTAACTCTTCATATTTAATGCGTGTGTTATAATTGATGATGACCAAATCAGAATCTCCCCATTGATTATATTCTGTTTTAGCAGTTTCATAAACCTTTGTGAAATTAATGTTAATTTCTTTATTGACGTTCACTTCATAAGGTAGTTCTTCAAATTGGCTAAAGTTGTCATTAGTAATTTTGTATTTGTCACCAAACTTTTCTTTAATCCATGAGGTGATATATTTGATTGCTGATTCTTCAACACTTGATTTCAAATTTACAGATATACGAGAAAGTTCTCTCAAGAAACGAGAAATATTATTGCACAAATATACCGACAAGTCATTAGACCGTTTGTTATTTATGTAATGTATTATGTTTTCTACAGTAACATCAGCGTTTGTTTTCTGATACTCATCTAACAACGAATCAAACTTTTCATCATAAACTTTCTGAACAAGTTCTCTACCGTGATTCAAAAGATATGATTTATATTCCTCTTGAATGAGTTTAGCATCTTTCATGTTTTCTTCTGTTATACAAGAAGGATACTCCAAGCGAATATTTGATTTCTCATGAAAACCTTTCAATATATCAAGTGGAGTGAGATTGTTCTGTTTTACAAGAATTTCTCGCAACTCTTTGAGATTCATATCTTTGATTTCATAATCGGCTTTCACCAAATTGCTATACATATCATCACACTCCAAAAAAAAATAATTAATTTTATCCTATCACATCGGATAATTGATTTTCATCAACATTATCTATATCAATATTATCATTCCAAATTCTTTCTTTCCATTCTTCAAAAGACAACTGTTCTTTTCTTGATTTATTTTTATTAAATATAAAATGCTCGTGTAACAACATTTCTTGTTCCATTTTATCTCGAATTCTAAATCTCGCTTCATTTGCCAATCTTACACTAACATTAATAGGATTTAATTTATCGATTAAATATTTTTGAGTTTCGAATAAAATAACAAAATAATCTTTAGGTTTACCCATTAAATAAGGAATAATTTCTTTATCTGCCATTGTAAGAATATTATCTACAAAATCAAATCCGTTTATTGCCCAAATATGTTTAATAAACTTGAACTGCAATTCATCATCAATCAAATCAACATCAAATGTTATGTAATTTGAATACTTTTCGCATTGTTGAATATTTATTGAATGAAGTGAGTTATAAATAGAACTGTCATTTGATATTCCGACATTTACCATAAAAAATTAATTCCCATTAATCAAATTATATAATTCATCTACATCTTTAGAATTACCTTCAAATTTCTTGTCACCATAGAAGATATATTTTCCACTGTAATTTTTGAAAACAATTCTTTTCAGTCTATTAGCGGATTTATTATTTCCATAATGTTCAGAAATATAATCCAAGATTTCTTGTTTTGTCATAGTGTTATAAATTAAAAAGTGCGGTGTCATAATAATCTCCTTATGAATAATATATCATAAGGAGATTTATTTGTCAAGGAAAATTATAAATTAGTTATACTGTCACAAAATCTAAATCTTCATCGAATTTATAACAAAGTTCATCACCTTCATAAATACAATTTAACGTTTTCCAACCCCATCCGCTAGGTAAATTATTTTCTTTCAATTGTTTTTCAAGATAATCTAAATCTTGAGATAAGGAACTAAAATTATCTTCGGATATATCTTGTTCCCAAATAACAGAAACATTATATCCTTCATTTTTAATTTGATTTAATCGGATTTCATCTTTTACCCAAATTTCAATCGCCATTAAATCTCTTTTGTATTTTTTAGATTCCCACAACTCAATCATATCTTCTTTTTCAAACAGTCTTGGATTAGCATGACACCAATTTCCATAAACTTCTACACATAAGTTTAATTTTGGTATATAAATATCTACTCTTGGCGTACGAATCACCCTTCCATTTTTATCATGACATTTTATATTATATTCTGATTTACATTCATATCCTAGTGATTTCAAATATTTTAATACTTCAAGATGTGGTTCTGATTCTCTACCATCACTTTTACTATCCACATGCAAAGTTCCATATTTTTCTAACATTGTATTTCGTAATTTTTCTTTAATTTCTTCTGCTTGAAATACATTATCACAACCATAAACTTCTTGTGCTTTTTGACGTTTCTTTTCTTTTACATAATTAAGTTGAGAAGCGTTTGTTACACCATAATTTTCTAAGAAAAAATTTTCACGTTTATTTTTTACAGATTGCAAACCATTTGCTTCTTTTAGAGTTTTAATATGAATTCCATCTTTTTGTAAATTTTTTAATATTACATTATAAGGATTACCAATAAATCCCAATTTGTTATATTTATCTGAAAATTTATTCGATATTGATAATAAGGACTCATTTTCATATAGATTTAATATTTCTTTTTTATTATTAATATAAAAATCGATTTTTGCTTGTCTGCAAATTTTACAAGAAATTTGATGATGTTTCAAAGCAACTGCATTTTCAAATTCTTTTCCACAAATACATTTAAATTTTTCCATAGTGATTTCTCCATAAATAATTTAATTTTTGCCACTGCTAATGACATGTTAAATAGTTAAAGTTGTGATTGAACTAATCGAGAAATCGTATAAATTAGTTCACGGATTAGCAGTCCGTTTATCACAACTTTAATCAATATAGTTAATTATTCGGTTCTTGTCCTTCTTCCTTTAATTCAAGGAAAACAGGAAATCTCAACGATTGAACGTTTGTCTTTGAATTCTTACTAGATTCAAAATACTGAACGGAAATTGTTCTTCCAATAAGTTTATCACCAAGAGAGAACAAGTAATCCCTCATGTAGTCACTGAAACCTCCGCCACATTTGAATTCAATGTGACCATAAGTAGGATGTTCCATTGTACAAATCAGACCACCAAGTTTTCCTTTATTTTTATTCTTTCCTTCATAATAACCAACAATTGTAGCATCAACTTCTTTTCCATCACTATCAGAACGTTGCATTTTCTTGACCTTGAGCCAATTCTTTGTTCTTTTCCACTGATATGGGGAATTTGCAATTTTAACAATCAGACCTTCCATATCATTATCTTCAACAATTGTATTCATCAATTCTTCAATAACATTAGGGTCTTTTCCAACATAAAGATTTTCAACATATACAAGGAATTCGTTTCCTTCTATAATTTTTTCAAGTTGAGCCTTTCTTTCAATACAAGGAAATTTTGATTCTTGATTATTCCATTCTTCGAGTGTCATATAATCAAAACAATTCAACTGCAATCCTAATTTTTCTTCTGATTTAGTTGTTACAATTTTAATTGTTCTATCATATACTTCCAATGAAGGATAATTCTGTGGATTTTTAACAGTAATTTCCGAATCAAATACAATGTTATCTTGTGGCAAATCTTTAATTGCTTTTTCAATTTCAATCATTCCAAGCCAAGGTTTACCACCTCTTGAAGTAAGTCTTACACTTCCATTTTCTTTAATTGCAACACAACGACAACCATCTGTTTTAGTATCTATAAGATACTCTACTGTTCCGTCAATTACCTTTTCATTTCCATAATATTTATCACATAATCCTACGTTAAATGTAGGAATAAGACCATTCCAAACAGAATTCAAAATTTTTACATCACAACCAATTGGCAAATCCTTACTAACAACTCTATTAAAAAATTCCACTTCTTCATCATTCTTGCAAATCTGCTTTCTGTACCACTGAACAGTACGAATATCTTCGTCTTTTCCTGTCTTGTGACTTTCCAAATATCTGAAAACATCAAAGATTGTCTTCACATCACATGTAGTCCAATCCCCATCATCGAACATATCATCGGCAAGAACTTTATTAATCTTCTTCTCCGAAAGTCCACTTACGATACTACTATCATATTCCCACTTGAGAAAATTCTTAAAATCTTCATCGGTAATAGACTGTAAAAATGCTTTCTTTTCGTTTGTTGAACTAATAGACTTGATTTTATTACAAGTTGATTTAATTTCGCTGAATGTCATATATTTATTCTCCTTATTTTAAAGTTCATTAAATGTTATGTATAATGTATCATCTGTAATATGATAACCTACATCATAATTAACATTGATATCATTAAAAATTATAATTTTAAATTCACAATTTTTATTTTTCATAAAATCTTCCCAATCACCAACATAAGCAGTATATTTATCACCCACATCTTTTAATTTAAATCCTACAGAATAAACATTTTCATTAGAATTATTATAAATCAAATATCCATTAATAAAATCCATAGATGTACAATTCATAAATTCTATTTTATCTAATTCATTTATTTTAATCTTTAATGTTTTAATTTCTTTTGAAAAAACATTAAAAGTTAAAAATGATAATAATAAAATTGTTAAAATTCGTTTCATATTATTCCTCCATTTCTACATTAAAATGACGTTCTATAACATCATATGAAACTGCATATTCACCTTTCATGTTTCTTAATTCACAAAAATACCAATCTCCAATTTTACTTTTAATTTTAGTAATAACATAAGCAACAATTTCAGAATCATACTGAAACATTTCGTTTGTATCTGTATTCATTATTCTGAAAGTTTCTTTATCGAAATTTTTAGCACTATAACCTTTAACATTGCAAATTTTAACAATCTTCATGTTCTATAACAACTCCAACTTTAAGAATATCATCTTCATTACTAACATCAAATACAATATCGTCAGTTTTACATTTGTATTTTTTAGCCAAGAGTTTTCTTAAATCATCATCACTTAAATTAACGATTATTATTTCATTTACACATTCATTGAGAATTTCTTTCATTGGTTTATTTTCACCTTCACCAACAAAAAGTAAATCTCTATCATCTAATATTCTGATTGTCCAACCAACCATAAAATTACAATTAATTTTAACTACATCGCCTACGTTAAAAGTATAAGTGTCATATTTATAAGTACTATGTTCTTTATCTACTTTAATTGTAAAAGGCTTAATTACTCTGTATTTTTTAAAATCCATAAATTTTAATCCTTCTTTTTAATAAAATTCTTTGCTCTTTTTATAAAATTATCTTCTTCTTTAGTCCAAGAATCAACATTCATAGGTGGGATATAAGATAATGCTTTTTTAATAATTCTTTTTGCTTCAATGTTTTCTTTTTTCAGTCGTTCATTTTCTTCGAGTTTCATTGAACCTTTATCATAGGCTCTTATCATATCTTCAATTTGAAAATCATCACAAATACATGTCGAAAGATAATCTAAATCTATTCCAACTTGTTCACAAAATTGTTTTCTAGTATTACCATCATATGAATCTGTTCTAATGCTATTCGCTTTTAATTCAATTTCTATTTCGTTCATAATTTTTAGTCATCCTTTATTTCATTATCTTCATCATATCCATAATTATCTACAAGATAAAAATGATATTTATTATCCGAATCAGTAAAATATTTCATATAATCACTAATTTCATCATATTTAGAAAATCTACAAACAGAATACGTTCCATCAGAATCACAACAATCTACTGCAATCGTCTTATCATGGTCTAATAAATCTAAGATTTTAATAGCCTTTGCGAATGTCATATCATTTCTCCTCATTTTATTCATTCATATTTTAAACCTAATCATATAGGTAATTTTTATCTGAAAATCGAAAAATCTATCTTAAACTTCCAATTTTTCTTTGATGAAAAGAAATCTTCGGCATCGTTCATCATAGTAATTCCACGTTCAGCGTCTAAGAGTTTATAAGGTGAATCACCTTCATTCTTTTGCCAATAATAGAAATCCACACTATCAGCGTTAGATTCACCAACAATAAATGATTCTTGGTCATATCCATTATATCCAAATATTTCTTCCGCAATATCAGTATCAAGATTTGGAAGAATATATGAATTTTCTTTATTACCATACGAACCAATAATTTTGATAAATGGTATACGAAGTTCATTCATTTCTGATTCAAATTCATCGCAACGAATTTTATTTTCTTTTGAACTCAATCTTTGACCCATTGGATTTTCAGGTGTTCCTATAACAAATTGCTTTATTCTAGGGTCTTTACCTAAAAGAATTGTTTTCAAACGAGTCATTGTATTTTCTGTTAAACTTTCATTCAAATATAATATTT
>Ga0247611_10009630_pt1 | contig 11567 bp, 13 predicted proteins | sample 177DNAGHGhighgp2_FD_192422 | JGI IMG/M metagenome (GOLD analysis project Ga0247611, IMG submission 192422) | Sheep rumen microbial communities from Palmerston North, Manawatu-Wanganui, New Zealand - 1770 DNA GHGhigh gp2 | ecosystem: Host-associated > Mammals > Digestive system > Stomach > Rumen... | reverse complement strand
TGGTTTGGCCCAAATATGCAACTCGCCAAGTGAAAGAAGCTTTAGTATCACTCTCCCAAGTCAGTGATGTTGTACTTGCCCCATAATTAATGGGCAAATTTACAACTGCAGAAGAGGAGTTTACAATATCAGTATTCCTATAAAAATTATTAAATGTCAACTGCTGGGTTGATGCATCCCAAACAACAGTTACAGTATTTGTTCTCACAACTTGGCCGTTACGGTAATCTTCCTGCAAGAAGTCCTGTGTAAACGACGCTGGTTGTGCCATTACTATATTATTTGTCGCTATAATTGTGAACAGTGTGGCAAATAAGACAGATAAAGTAAATAATCTTTTCATATCGGTATAAAAATACGAATATCAAAATAAAAAAATTTGAATATTAAGGGTTTAGTTTTATAATTATGCCCTTATGTTGGCAAGAAGAGGGTGTACCAAAATGCCACACACATCAGGCATTTTGAGACACCCTCTTTGCTCTGATTGAGAGTTATCTGTAAATTTGTTTAGCAGTGGTCTTTTGACCGTTGCTCAGTTCCTTAACAACGATGTTCACACCGTTGAAAGGCTGTGCGCTCTCCACACCCAGGGTGTTGTAGTAGCGAGTGTTCACAACTTGGGCATCGGTGTCGATGCTGTTGATGCCGGTGTTAACGCGAGTCATGTGAGAACGCTCAAAATACTCTATCACTACCGACGCACTCATGTTGTTCCAAGAGTTGTTGCCTATTACACATCCCCAAGGGTCGGAGATATCGATAGTGCCAGCAGCAATGTCGATAGTGCCGTGGCAATCCTGACCACCATAATAAGCATAGTTGCTGGTGGCTGGTAAAGTGTTAGAGGTGGGATCATACATTCTCACTGGAGAGTTAACATGCTGGAAACGGCTCACCACAGCTGCCTTATAGGTGCGGAATGAGGCATAGGAGAAAGGCAGATTGGCAAACAAATCGCTCTCGCCCATAGAGTAGGCACGCCAGGTGAATGTGGCCTTTGTGTCGCTCTCCCAAGTGAGTGTGGTGGGGCTAGAGGTTGATGTGGCATAAGATGGAATCACGAGGTTTACTACTTGGTCGTTAACCATCTCATTAGAATAGAAATTGTTAATGGTCAACACTCCAGTGGCATTGTCCCAGGTCACGTTCACGGTGTTGTTTCTCACCACCTCATCGCCACGATAGTCTTCCTGAGCAAACTCGGCATTAAACGATGCTGGCTGAGCATTAACTGTGCCAGTACCAACCAACAGGAGTGCAAACATTCCAAAAAGAGTAATTACATTCTTCATATTAATAAAATTTTAAATGTTAATAAATAAATTTGTTGTTTCCTATAAATCTAAGCAACTTACAAAATTACAACAAATCTCTTAAACGACAAAAAAAATTGCAATATTTTTAGAAAATCTTGCGAATATTTGTGGTGAATTTGGCACAAGAAAGCAGTTCTACCATAATGTTGACACAGTGGGCGCAGGGCAACTGTGGCGATGAAGTTCCTCTAACGAGGCACTTTTTCATTAGATGGCACAAGGACCAAGCTGCGAGGGTCTTCGACCCTCTTGTATGGTCTTAGTAATAAATAGCCTCTATCGAGGCACTTAGCGTCTTCGACGCTCATGGACTCATCAACATTAAACACAGGTTTTTGCGGGTGACCCTCTTTTTCTGTATAGTGTATTACTTAGTGTAATTCAATCAACACTCTTGATAAACCTTGCAGGGTTTCCGCCCACAATGGTACTTGCTGCCACATCTTTAGTCACCACCGCGCCGGCTACCACCACTGCATTCTCGCCCACAGTGACGCCAGGCAGAATAGTTGCCCCGGCTCCAATCCATGCATTGCGGCCAATGTGTACCGGTTTGCAAATAAGCAGTGCACGGTCGTGCAAGTCGTGATTGTTGCTGATGAGCTGCACATTGGCTGCAATCATGACATCATCGTCGATGGTGATGCCGCCTCTCGACATCATCAGGCAGTCGGGCATTATCATCACATTGTTGCCTATCTTCACTCGGTCGAAGCACACCCCCTTGAGAGGCGGCATCACCATGCTGCCTTCACCCAAGTTATTGCCAAAGAGGTCTTTCACTAATTTGTTATACTCATCGGTGTAAGGCATTGTGTGGTTAATCTCATACACGAATTTCACATCACGCATGCCACGCTCCATTTCCTCGGGCGTGGTCTTTCGAGGATCTACAATAAATGAATCCATACTATTAATTTCTTATACTACGAAATAACTATAATCATTTTGTGTTGCAAAATTACAACTTTTCTCTCTCACTAACATTTCACAAATTCCCCTAATATTTTCACAAATTCCACACCACAAACAGCAGTGAATGGAAATTCTGATTCCATCGCCCTCATTGTGGCTTCATTAATCCTTGGGTGGCAGGCTTTGGAAATGGCGCGTTGCCCACACTTGCAGCAGCATCACAATGCTCACTTTATCAGGAACTGCTTGTATCTTGACCATTCCTGCTGCACGCCGCAATGGTTGTTGCCTGTGAAGAACTCGGCATGCATCTGGTCCTTGAAAGGCGACCAGTTGCCACACACGATGCCATCGCAAGTGATAATGGGCTGAAAGATGCCCCGGTTGTTATGAGCCTTGTGGCTGTGCTCAGGCGGTAGCACTATGTCGCGACTCTTGTAACTTATCAAGTATTCATCGTAGGGTGGAATCATGAGGCATCTCCCCTTCCTGAAACCGCGAGAGCGACAATCATCAGTGAGATAAAACACTCTCCCCTTCCATCTCTCTTGGTGAATGGTGTTACCCAAAAGAGCAATGCCCCTGCGGCAGTCGCCAATGTTCAGCCCCGACCACCACACAAAATCTTCGAGAGTGGCAGGCTGGCGGCTATGAAGATACTTGCGAGTAATGACTGTCAATGCCTCGTCGCGATCCATTGCCGCCGATGGCTTCACTTTATTGGCAGTCAAGGCATAAGTGGCTTTCATAGGCAATAGGTCACCGCTACACAGAGTGCCCGACATCTCTGCCATGCGGATATGGTACGAGAGTCGGTGATTATCCATCTGTATGTTCTTTTTATTCAACGCATAAATAAAGTCCTCCTTAGTTGCACTACCCATGTCGGCAGCCGTCAGAGCGAGTATGTCCCTGATGCGCATCTGTTCCTCGTTGGGGATAGAAATCTTGTTGCTGCTCATCCAGCCCTTTGTGACAGCAATGCCCTTTGGAGCACAAAGCCCTATCATCGTCCAGTAGTCCTCGGCCGAAACCAGTTGCCAGGTGCCACGCATCAAGTGAAGGCGGATGATTTCACCACTGTCAAAAGCCCGCTTAAAAGCCTTGGCCGAAGGCTTGCGGGTGCGCATCGCCACAGCCCACCGCATCATGCGGTAATCCTGTGCCTGCATGGCTCCCATGTGGCTAACCACATGCACAGGATCATCAAACTGCTGCGCAACAAGCTGCTGGTTAAGAAGTCGCAAGGAAATAAGATTCATGACAATAGAGTTTAGTGGTTAATGGTTAAAGGTTAGAGGTTAGTGGTTAGTGGACCCCCAATCCCCGATCCACGATCCACGATCCCCGATTTAAAAAAGTAGGGCAAGATTTTGATGTAAATCCTGCCCTACCTTCATTTTTTACTTGTATCGCAAGAAGCTGTAGCCAAAGCGCTCACAAGCTGCACGCTCCAGTTCTTCTCGGTCGTCGGGATGGGCGATAGAGATGAGAGCCCTTGCTCGCTCGGCCATGCTCTTGTTGCGCAGATACACGATGCCATGCTCGGTAACGACATATTGTGTCTGGAACCTGGTGGTCACCACGCCCGCTCCAGGGGTGAGAGTGGGCACAATCTTGCTCTTGCCCTTGCCAGTGCGCGACGGCAATGCAATGAAAGTCTTACCCTCGGGGTTGAGAGCAGCACCATACATGAAGTCGTGCTGACCTCCCACGCTCGAGAATATCATGGTGCCAATGCTATCGGCACACACCTGACCAGTGAGGTCAACCTCGATGGCACTGTTGATAGCAATGGGCTTGGGGTTCTGGCGAATGACTTGCGGGTCGTTAGTCCACGCCACGTCATAGAACTCCACGTCCTCGTTATGGTCAAGGAAGTCATACATGCGTTTCGAGCCCAGCGCGAGGCTTGCCACGCTCTTGCCAGGACGTATCTTCTTGAGGCTGTTGTCAATTACCCCTTCCTCCATGAGACGTACCACGCCGTCGGTCATCGCCTCGGTGTGCAGACCCAGGTGCTTGTGGTTCTTGATACCTGCCAGCACAGCGTTAGGGATGCCGCCCACGCCTATCTGCAACGTGGCTCCATCGGGAATCTCGGCAGCGATAAAACCGCCAATGGCGCTCTCGATAGGCGTTGACTCGCCAAACTCCATTGCCAGCGGCGGCTCGTCGCAGCGCACTGCGGCAGCGATCTGGCTCTCATGAATCTTAGCGGCGCCACATAGATAAGGCATGCTGTCGTTGATTTGAGCGATGATGGTCTTCGACATCTCCACAGCACTGAATGCCAGGTCGGCACTCATGCCATAGCTGCAATAGCCATCCTTGTCGGGTGGCGAGCAGTTGAGGAAGGTGACGTCGAGGGGCAGCTGCTTGCTGCGAAACAAGAAAGGTATCTCGCCCAGGAAGGCTGGAATCACCTCGCCATAGCCCTGCGCCACCCACTTGCGCTGGTCACCACTAAGGAAGAGGCTCTTGGTGATGAACGAGTCTTTATACTCTGGTTTGCACAGAGGGCACTCGCCGTAGGGCACATTGAAGGCCGAATACACCACTACATCCTTGAGCTCGCTGGCACGGCGTGCCAAGGCGCTCTGTAGCACCACAGGAATTGCTGTGCTACCCATGCAGTAGATGCTGTCTCCACTCTTGACAAGGCGCACAGCCTCGTCGGCACTCATGTAGTTCATTGTTTCTTGCTTTTTTGTAGTTCCACAAAGATTGCCAGTCGCTCGTCAAGTGCCTGGATGTGCCACTCGCTGTTGAGCTGCGACACACAAGCGCGGATGCCTGGCTGCTTGCTGCCAGTGGTGTTGAGCGTGATGGCCGAGATGCCACACAGCATCAAGTCGTTGAGTAGCTCCGAGTCGCTCATGCCCTTATAGCCAATGGTGTAATAGAAACCGTCGGCAAGCTCTTGGTCACCATCCTTATCATAGATGATGTTGAAGCCATGCTTAAGGAAGATTTTCTTGGTTATCTTGGCACGGCGGCCATACTCACGCACCTCATCTACAAACTTATACTTGCCCTCAACGGCAGCCTTCATCATTGCCGACAGTGCATATTGTGCCGAGTGAGAAGTACCCGAAGAGGCCACATAGAGATAGGTGAAGATGAAGTTGTCGCCCATGCGACCAATGTTGTAGCGCTGGCGCAGAGCAGGATACTCGCGGTTGAAGAGCTTGTTGCTGAAGGCTACCACAGCGATGCGCTCGCCAGCATAGCTGAAAATCTTAGAGCCCGAAAGCATAAACACATAGTTGTCGGTGTAGCGTGCCACGGTGGGCTGGAACGGCGGCTCGAAGGGCACTGACTTGTCGGTGCGGAAGTCCATGCACATGTAGGCATGATCCTCGAGCACTATCATGTCATATTTGTTGGCCATCTCACCAATAATCTGCAGCTCCTCGTCGGTGAGGCACACCCACGACGGGTTGTTAGGGTTAGAATAGACTATTGCCACGATGTTGCCCTTAGAGCAGTAGTCCTCGAGCTTGGCGCGAAGCTTGGCGCCACGGAACTCATAGATGTCGAACTGCTCATGCTTGATACCCTGCACCGAGGCTTGCATCACATGGGGAGCAAAACCAGGGTTCACATATAATATAGTGTCTTTCTTGGGGTCTAATTGAGAACATTCGAGCATCAGGTTCATGCCTGCCTGCATCGAGCCCACGGTGGGCACTATGCACTCGGAGTTGATATCCACGTCGATAAATGCCTTGATAAATCGCGAGGCATTCTCCTTGAGCTCGGGCAGACCGCTGATAGCCGGATAAATGCTAGCTATGCCGTGGTCAAGAGCGGCCTTCTGAGCCTCTACACCCACTTGGCCAGGGGCGAGGCCAGGAACTCCCACCTCCAGTCGCAAAAACTTCTCACCAGCCGCCTTTTCCATCTCGGCTGCGATTGCTGCACACTGGCGGATTGTGGTCCTTGACACATCGGTAATGTCGCGCTCGGCCATTATATTGTTTAGAACTTGTTGTTTTAAAGGAAAACCCATAATTATGTTATTTGTTAAAAAGTGGAACAAGGAATGTGGAATGGTGAACGGAGATTCCGCATAATGCATTCCACATTCCGAGACTTGAGTTACTTATTCTTTTGAGCAAACTCATAGCCAGCCTTGAAGGCGGCAATGTTGGTCTCAACTATTGCCTCGCCCTTGCTAGAGAAGACATTGGTAATGCCCTCAAGCAGCTGCTCGGGCTTGAGCATCTCGAGCACCGAAGCGGCAGCACCCAGCAGCACCATGTTGGCACTGCGTGGCGACTTCACCTCCTTGGCTATAGCGTCAACGTCGATCATGATGACGTTGCCCTGCTTCTTGAGCTCCTCGTTCACTGCCTCCATTTCGGGGTAGTTGGGTATGTTGACAAACGGGGTGGTGTTAGTGATAACCCAGCCGTCAGGCTTAAGATACTGCACATAGCGCAGAGCCTCCATTGGCTCGAGTGAGATCACGAGGTCGCAAGCGCCATGGGCGATGAGGTCGCTACTGATGGGAGCGTCGCTCAGTCGCAGATTGCTCTGCACGTCGCCACCACGCTGGCTCATGCCATGCACCTCGGCTTGTTTCAAGTAGATGCCCTCTTTCAGAGCAGCCCAACCTATGATAGTAGCAATGGAGAGGATTCCTTGTCCGCCCACACCGCAAAGGATTATATCTTGTTTCATGATTTTGAGAATTTTATTTGTTTTGATGTGGATAGAATCATTATTTCGCTTTAGCCTTAGCGTGGCGCTTAGCAGTCTGGATGCACTCGCGGCGAGAAATAATCACCGACACGCCCTTGTAGTTGATTTCCTCGTCGATCACCTTCTCCATGTCGGGGTAATTCTTGGGCAGAGGCACAATCACGCGCACATGAGCTGGGTCAACACCCACACCGTAGCAAATCTGCTCCAGGCGACCGGTTCCGGCCGAGTCCTGGCCGCCAGTCATGCCAGTGGTGAGGTTGTCGCTGATGCACAGCGTGATGTTAGCTTTCTCGTTAACAGCGTCGAGCAAGCCTGTCATGCCGCTGTGAGTGAAAGTAGAGTCACCTATCACTGCCACCGAAGGATGCACGCCAGCGTTGGCAGCACCTATCGACATGGTGAGCGAAGCACCCATCTCCACACAAGTCTGGAAAGCATGGAATGGAGCCAGCCAGCCCAGCGTGTAGCAGCCTATGTCGGCAAAGACGCGAGCACTCTCATAGTTCTTGAGCACATTGTTGAGCGCGGTGTAGAAGTCGCGGTGACCACATCCCTGGCACAATGCCGGTGGGCGGGGCACGGTGACTGATGACGCTGCATGAGCCTCGAGTGGCGCCATGCCTAGGGCGGCGCGCAGCACGTCGGGGTTGAGCTCGCCAGTGCGTGGCAAGGTGCCATCAAGGCGGCCCTTGACCTCTATGGGCAGCTCAAGCACGCCTCGCAGCAGCTTCTCTACCAGAGGCTGACCCTCTTCCACCACCATGATGCTCTTGCACTCGGCAGCCATCTTGCGCACCATTTTCTTGGGCAACGGATATTGCGTGAGCTTGAGCACTGGGAATGGGCATCCGTCGGGATAGTTCTCCATCAGGTAGTTATAGGCAATGCCACAGGTGATAATGCCCATCGACTTGTCGGCACCGTCGATATACTGGTTCTGGCCCATGGTGCAAGCGTCTTCCTCAAAGGCGAGGATGTCCTTCACTAGCTGGTCGTTGCGCATGCGCGCGTTCACAGGCAGTGTAACCCACTGGCGGGGATTCTCGGGGAAGTGAATCTCGTTTTGATTGAGCTGCTCACTGGTCTCAACGATAGCGCGAGAGTGAGCCATGCGAGTGGTCAGGCGCATGAGCACGGGGATGCGGTTCTTCTCGCTGTAGTCAAAGGCGCAGCGCACCATCTCATAGGCCTCTTGCTGTGAAGAAGGCTCAAAGCATGGCATCATGGCGAAGTCGGCATAGAAGCGCGAGTCCTGCTCGTTCTGCGACGAGTGCATCGAGGGGTCGTCGCAAGCCACAATCACTAGGCCACCGTTAGCACCAGTGACGGCACTGTTGACGAAAGCGTCGGCACACACGTTCATGCCCACATGCTTCATGCACACCATAGCGCGCTTACCGGCATAACTCATGCCCAGCGCCTCCTCCATGGCAGTCTTCTCGTTAGCACTCCAACGGCAATGCACGCTGCCAGCGCGGCCTTGCTCGCTCTTTTGAATAAACTCGGTAATCTCGGTCGATGGGGTACCAGGATAGGCCCACACGCCGCTCAGTCCGGCATGCAGTGCGCCAAGTGCCAAGGCCTCATCGCCAAGTAGCAAATGTTTAGTTTTCATCCGAAATTTAAAATTTGTTGTTTATGTTATGTGTATTCTTATTTATACAATATTTATACCCTTCGCTAAGGGCCTTATGAAATAGTGCACTAAATTACTGCTTTTTCCCGAAACTGCAAAAAATAACAGCGATTTTAATTTTTTTTATTTATTTATCGCGCTCACGAAGCTGACGCCTCAGCCGCCGTGGCGACAGAGCGGAGTGCTCTCGCACATATTCTCCCCAAAAATGAAGCATTGCCAAAGCATAGAATAGTGTGGAGTAGAGAATCGAGGGCAAAGACCAATGCCTTAGCTCCCTTTAGACTAATCAGAGTGATAAAACCAACCAGAGTTGAAAGCCATCAAAGCAAACCGCGGCGACCAAGAGCCCAAAACCATATATCACCTCACCTCCTCACGCCTAATGCAAACTTTATGGGCTGTGATTGCTTAAAAAGAGGGGGTTAACTGTTAAGCGGCACAAAACCGTCATCACCACCATCGTCTTTTCCTTCACGGAGAAGAGAGTGATACCAACGGCTCTTAGATTTCTTTGCCAACGCTTTATCGTTTTCTTCTTTCAGGAGCGGCTGGCGCACCCCCTTGAAGAACATGCTGAAAAGCTCTGGCCCCAACATAATGAGAAGAACACCGATAAGCAACCCAGCTTCCCATTCCCACAACAAGCCGACGATAACACCCACCACCAAGGCTACTGGTATCATCAGCAACCTCGATCCTGCGCGATATGGATATTTCTCACCTATCATAGCTCCCTGTTTATTCTAAATCATCACAAAGGATGTTGTCTCTATGTCGTTAATTTTCGAGGCTGGGTATTGCCGCTTATAAACCCTCTTAAAAGGCTCCGGCAATGGGTCGAAGGAGAACAGGAAATTCCCGAGGTCGGTATTCAAGTCCTCATGCCCATCGATGAGGACAACGACTCTGGTCTTGTACTTGTCCTCATATCGATACGTGTAAGTCTCCCCAACTGTGAATTGGGGAAATCTGCTATTATTCCTGCACTTGCACCTCATTTCCATAACACTTGAATTATTGTTCTCTGTAATATATTAGACTACCACCACCCCATCAAGTTTACCGCAAAGATAATCTTTTTTCTTGCCCCACAAAAACTTTTCCCACCCTAAACTATATTTTTAATTATAAAATGTGTATATTTGCATTCTTATGTCAAGTTAAGCTTGACAAACAGCAGATGACCAACTAATATTAACGATACAACAAACTCGATTGTGTTTATGAGCTTGGGTCGGCTCGCTGGGCTACATGAAGTTTTTAAGATATACTGGTTTAGGCCAAAGATAACATAGACCTATTCCCCTAGGAAAGACGCTTATGATAAAGAAGATTCTTGTTTTGGCATTGCTGCAACTTGCCTTGACGGTTAGCGCAGAACCTATATTGCGCGTTGCTTGCACTGATGGCGTGGAAAAGGAATTTGCCGTTGACGATGTGCACAAATTGATGTTGTCTGAAGATAATGTGGAAGTCGTAGGCAATGACGGCTTGATACTACTAAATGGCAGGCTCAATGGATTGAGCAGCTGTTCTACTCGCATGACGTGCGAATGGGGAAACTTGATGACGAGCTGGAACCATGGGATATTGATTTCACACTTCTCCCGAAAGTGCTCATCACTGACTTCACCTGTGAGATCGACGACAGTGACGGCGAACTCAACACGGTGAAGTTCACTTACCAGTTCGCTGACCGCAGAACTTGGCTGCAGACGGACTACCTGACGGTAGATCACGACAGGATTTTCACCGAACAATATGACCCGACATTCAACTGATTACTCATAACAAAACTATGGCTAACTCGATACACATATCAACACTTCGCAAAATGCTGAAAGCTGGAGACCCGGTTGACATGAAACTGTGGACGAAATCGGGAGAGATCCAGGAGTGGAGAAATTGCATACCGCTACGCTACAATTTCTACAAAGGTACACAGCAGTTCAAGCTGCTCAACTCTGGGCAAATCAGACAAGCGCGCCTAGCGTGCGTGTTCATGGTCAATGATATGGAAGTTTTTTTGTGAAAAAAATGAGAACTGTGCAACTTTTATACCTCTCGTTACGTCTAATGACAAAATAATAGGTATAACATTTAAATTTATAGTTATGAAGAAAATTTCAATTTTTGCAGTTTGCTTAGTACTTTTCCTCGCTGTTTGTTACGCAACAAGTGGTCATTTACATTTGCCTGGTCATGGCAATGTGGAGAAACAGAACCTTAGAGAAGCAGTAATAAACCATGTTTCTTCAACACTCTCTAATGGCGAAAAGGTTGAGTTTGTCGGAAACTCAGGCAACGACTATTTCAAAGAAGATGGTGAAGCTCGCTTTTCTACCAATGTCTCTTATTACGTTGTTTCGCCTAATGGCTCAAAAGTGAAGCATACATCCCATATCATCACCAACGATGACAGAGACAAAATATTAGAATGGAAAGACATTTAAGTTTGTCTTTTAGACTTTGGTATAGACTCCATAATTTTGCGGAAAACAAAACCGCAGAATTATGGAGTTAAATTTTAATAGTGTAGAAATGTCATGCGAGCCGAGAGCAGAGGCAAGCTCGCTTGACTATGCCGAGGTGCCGCTGACATTCAACTCGGTTGAAACAATACCTAACCTTAATGCCTCGGCGGCTTTCCAGGTTGACAGCGGAAAGGTGTTCAAGGAGGACACGGATATAGCGCCGGTAATCATCGACAAGTCGCTGTCCGCGGCACTTTCATTTAACTTGAAAACAATCGCATAAGCCCCTTACCCAATTCTTGTGAGATAGGGCATTCTGCTGTTGTCTGTATTTCAGTTAGTTGTGTGTGCTCTAAAAACTCAGTTTTTTTATTTTTGAACCATAAATCTCATCAGTTGGGTGAAGCTCATAGACAATCGCCTCATCAGTTCAGCAGTACCCGTGGTCTTGTCCGAACGTTTCTTGCGTTTGCCTCTCCAGATGGAAAAGAGTGCGTGCACGATTCT
>Ga0247611_10009629_pt1 | contig 11568 bp, 10 predicted proteins | sample 177DNAGHGhighgp2_FD_192422 | JGI IMG/M metagenome (GOLD analysis project Ga0247611, IMG submission 192422) | Sheep rumen microbial communities from Palmerston North, Manawatu-Wanganui, New Zealand - 1770 DNA GHGhigh gp2 | ecosystem: Host-associated > Mammals > Digestive system > Stomach > Rumen... | reverse complement strand
TCGAAAACACAACGCGCGATTTCATTGCTCATGGTCTGTTGACTGAAGCTGCTGACGTCCAGGGAACTGGCGATGCTGCTTATCCAACAACCCATGGCCGCGTTCTCGGTACCGGATACGGTGCTCCTAATGGATACCTCAATGGTAAGGCTGGATATGCTAACGCTGACAATTATGGCGACTTCATGATCCCCAACATGGTCATGCCTTTGCTCCGCCGTGTCTTCCCTGACCTAATCGCTCACGAACTCGTCGGCGTTCAGGCACTCAACGGACCTGTCGGATTCGCAATGGCTCTCCGTGCTAAGTACAACTACAACGGCATCGTTGGCGATGGCGGACTTGCTGAATGGCGTGAAATCGGCGGCTGGATGCCACCTGACACTCGCTATACCGGTTGGGATGCTGCTGCTCGCGGCGAACTCACTTCTGATCCTCTAACAGGTGGTCACGGTCCTGAAGTTCCCGGTGGTGCAAACTCCCTTCCTCACAATCGTCCTCCTGCTCCCGGTGGTGCTGAAGGCCACGCTGGAATTGGAGCTGCTGAAGCCCATCCTCTAACAGGAACAGTTGATCCAAAGCTTCAAGGCGAAGTCACACCTTTCGGACCATATGCTGGCGAAGGCAAAGAATACACAGATCCATATGCTCAAAAACCAGAAGCATCTCCTATCACCAAGGAATCACTCTGGGAAGCTTATGCTGGCAAGGGTCAGTACACGAACAATGGCCGTTATCAAGGCTTTGGCGCTGATGTCATTCCTCAGACTGAATATGCTTCTCTCCAGGATGGCACCTATCCAACAGTCGGATTCGACTTCATCAAGCAGACAGTCGAGGCTAAGACCCGTAAACTCGGTGCTCAGTGGTCTCCTGAACTCGCTGAAGACATCCAGGCAATGCACGGTATCGACGTTGAAGCAGAGATGGTCAACATCCTCTCCTACGAAGTCGGTGCTGAAATCGACCGTCAGATTCTAACTGCAATGGTCCGCGCTGCAATCACCGGTGGTTCAGTCTCTGTTTGGAATCCTGCTTTTGCTGATGGTTTGGATCAAATGGGCCGTCTCGCAACTCTTCTCACGAAGATCACTGTCGAGGCTCAGCAGATCTCCTTCCGTACTCGCCGTGGAAACGCGAACTTCGTTGTCACTTCACCTCGCGTAACTGGTCTCCTCCAGCAAATGACAATGAATAAGTTCGTCAACATCACTGGCAATGGTTCAATTCCTTCCGTTCCTCAGAGCGGCGTTGGCTCACTCCAAAAGCAAGGTCTCATCAACGATGGTGCTCAATTGCTCGTCCGCGATGCCTATGCTCAAGGTGACTACGTATTAATGGGTTACAAAGGAAGTCACCCAGGGGACAGTGGATTAATCTATTGTCCATACATCCCACTTCAGCTCAGCAAGGCTATGCGTCCTGACACCTTTACTCCAGTCATTGGTGCCCGCACACGTTATGGCCTCATGGACAATCCATGGGATGCACGTCTGTTCTACCACTTCATCAAGATCGCAGGTCTCAACGCCTCCGATACTTATACGTGGAACACAGCTCGTACCTTCATCGGTTAATTCTGATAAGATACAAACAAGCTCAAATTCAAGCACTTCGAAAGAGGTGCTTGAATTTTTTTGAGTATCATATATTTGTTTCTGTTTGATTTGCGGTCAATAGAAATAACTAGCGCCTGAAATATGGCGCTAGTTTAGTATAATATCATTGTAAATAATTGTAAATTGACCGCAATCAATATGATAGATATAAATGAAGAATACGAGAAAGAGATCAAATCTCTTATAGAAAAATTTGGACCTCATTGGCGAAGGTCGCTTGAATCAAAAGGTAAAGATTCTCGTCACAAATCAAACGAACATTTGCTTAACTACGTTTTAGAAAGAACGCATTTTTTAGATAGCATTCAAACTGATCTTAAAACAAGAGTAGTTTGTTGTCTTAGACATGTTACAGAAGTTCCGCGTTGCCAAAATCCTAAATGTGGAAAACCTCTTTCAAAATATTTCATTGACAATGTAGTTGAAGAACATCCACGAGAAACAATGTTTTGTTCTCATAAGTGTATCTATGAAGCTCGTGAAAGTCCCGATGCCTTTATCTACTTTGACAAACAATATCCAACTAAAGAAGAAAAGATCGAATTTCTAAGAAAATTAGTTACTGAAAAGCCAAGATCTTTTCAACGGATTCTTCAAGGCTGCAATTATAAAGAAGTAGCCAATTGGATATACAACGCCGTTCCAAAGCTTCAAGACAAAATCTACAATGTTTCAACGAGACTTTATTGGATATTGAATGGTCTTAAAGATTTTCCAACTTGCGCCTGCAAAGGCTGTAATAAAAAAATAGGGATTAGAAAAAACATTGAGATAAATCGAGGATATGCTAAAAACTGTTCAGCTAAATGCGCAGCTAACAATCCGGAAACACAAGCCCATTTTAGAGAAACGTCTAATAGAATCTATCATAAAGACAATCCATGGCAAGCTGAATCTGTAAAGTCAAAAATCAAAGAAACACGCAAGAAAAAAACTGGTTATGAAAGTTTTTTCCAAACGCCTGAATGTAGAGAACTTTCTAAAAAAGCACTTCATGAGAAAAAAGAAAAAGCTGATATAGAAAGAAAAAATAAGAAAGAAAAGTTAGAACGGATAAAGAAAGAGCAGTTGATTGGTTCTTCTATAGCAGAAGATCAGATTTTCGAATGGCTTAAGTATGTCTTCAAAGAAGATGTTGTTCAGCATTATAAGTCTGACAAATATCCGTATAGTTGTGACTTCTATATAAAACCATTAGATTTATACGTTGAGTATAATGGTTTGTGGACACACGGTGGACATCCATACGATTCTTCAAGTAAAGAAGATGCTAAGATATTAGACTTCATGCGTTCTAAAAAGTCACAGTATTATAAAAATGCTATTTATGTATGGACAAATCTCGACGTAAAGAAAAGAAAGACAGCAAAAGAAAACCATTTGAATTTTATTGAATGGTGGAACATGAATGAAGCCGCATTGTGGATAGTTAACAATTCTAACGTCCATGTTCCATTTGAGTTGTTAATGAAATATAAGTTTAAAGCATCTATTTTCAATCTGTATTTAGTAAAAGAAAGCCAAAAAGAAGAGTCTGAAAAGAAAAAAGAAATTTCTGAAGCATATTCTTTGTTTCTAAAATTAGATTTTCCATTCCCTTCTTCAACTTCAAAAGAAATCAGCAATGAAGTAGAAAAACTTAAATCATCAACTCAATATAGTGACAAGCTTTATTCTCCAATAATACGCCAATATTGTCCTACTATATGGAAATGCCAATCGCATGGAACTATGTCTCCATACGATTACTGGAACTATCTAAAAAGCGATTTTGACGCATTTAAGCGACTTTATGACAATCGCATGAAGTACAAGGGAAAAATTACTCCAGATATTCTCCGCGAAGGGATGAACATAGCAAAACTAGCAGGAAAAGTAACTTATCTCAAGCCAATGCTCGCGAAGCGCTTAATCAAGACCTATCTACCAAATGCTACTGAAATCTTCAATCCATTCAATGGTTTCTCAGGAATCATGCTTGGAGCCACACTTGGATGCAATAAGCACTATGTCGGACAAGATCTAAACTCTGACTTCGTTGCTGAAGCAAACAATATGATAAGCGATTTTTCACTCGATGCTGAAGTAAAAGTCCAAGATATCTTTATGGATCAAGAGAAAGAATATGAGTCTCTTTTCTGTTGCCCACCATATGAAGATCTCGAGCAATGGAACTACGATTCAGAAGGAAAGTGCGTTGACAAGAATCTTACTTGCGACGAATGGATAGATGTAGTTCTTAGTAAGTACAAGTGCAAGCAGTATCTTTTTGTAGTCGATAAGACAGAGAAGTACAAAGACAAGATAGTTGAAGTCTTAGGCAACGCGTCTCACCTGAACGAGAACTGCGAGTTAGTTCTTAGATTCTAGCTTCAAGCTCTTTCTTTACCCATTCTACTGCTTCTTCTATAATAAGATCGTTTTCTCTTCTTGAAAGCGACCTTATTTTTTCATCGCTTGTATGTTCTCTTATGCAGATATTTTCTTCTGTCAAGTCCGTGAAGTTGCTTTTTCCAAATATCTTCTTTTCAAGAATCTTTTTCCAGTCGCTACTTAGAAGATAAGTGTGCTTGCAGATTATGGATCTTGTTCTATCAACTGTTTCTATCTTTGACTTCTTTAAGAACCAATCGTCGAATATCTCTTGGAGTACGGATTCTATCTTATCGATCCCAATGTCTATATCTTGTTCTAAAAGCTCGATGTTCGTTCGTCTTTCAATTCCGGAATCAGCAACGATGAACGAAATGTTCTTATATTCAGGATGCGTTAGAACGTGCTTAGAATGAATTCTAGCAATGGTTTTTGCTAAATAGTTCAGAAAGAGAGTCTTTAGGCTTTTCTTTGAGAAGCGCTTAGTTAAGACAAACTTATCTTTCTTCTGAACGAACGAATCTTGGAAATCGTCTATGAATTGCTTTATAGTTAAGTCCATCAAAAAAGGATACTCGATAAAGTATCCTTTTGGCGTGAAATCTGAGATTATGCTTTGGTTAGACTTCAAACTTTGGTCCTGAATCTTTCTTTTCTTCTTCGACCTTTGGCTTATCTGGAACATCAGCCATGTTGAGATTCTTGTTTAGCGTCTCGATGAAGTTAGACATGAAAGCAAATGAATGCATCATCGTAGTGAAATTCAATTGGTCTTCAGTCATTTCTTCTCCAGGATATACTTCTGAAAGAAGAATCTCGACAAGATCCATCTCGATGCTTTTCCATTGCTCAACGGTCATGTCTTTGAGGTTGAGATCCTTTTCTTTAAGATATCCATATACTAATGCTGATGGCGTTGGATGTGCCAATGCTGCCTTGACTTTGTCTAATGCTTCTGCTCGCTGTTGTTTTCTTTTGTTGTGGTTCATATTGTCTTCTTTAATATAGTATCCCATGCGACATATTATACCAAAACGTCTGCCATCGTCTTAAGTGTAAATACTCGCATGAAAAGTTTCTGGGATTATTGGCAAGAATATAAGATAAATGAAGATGCAGTCATGGCCGCTGGAAGTGTTGGAGCAGAAGCAGGAGCGGGTGAAGTAACAAGTCCAAACTCACCTGCAGCTACACCTGCTAATCTCGATATCTCACCACCTAAAGCGTCGAATGCTATGACAGACAATTCTGTTCTTGGAAAGTCGGATGACTGTGATAAAGACAACTGTGGCGGATTTTTTGGACGAAACGATTTCCGCATTCCATACAATGCCTTAAGTGGAAATGTAGAAATTCCTAAAGAAACAAAGCCTAAAGTTCTAAAAAGAATTTAGTATAATATCAATGTATTATAGGTTATAATATGGCGTTTTTTGGATTATTTGGAAGTAATAGAAATAGAAAATCTCATTCACAAGCTGATACAAATCAGGAAATAGATAAGATTATTGGAAACAATGGATTCAACAAAGGTCCATCATTGAATCCAGAATTCAACACGTTTAAGTCTCTTACTCGTGGTATAGAAGAGATAATATCTAACAGATCTATCGTATCGCAGGTTCTAAACAAAGCACAGGCAACCGGAAACTTCTTTACTGCTATCAATTCGTTAGATGTTCTTCCAGTAATAACGAATAAGTTTCAGAGACTTCAGCAATGGCGCAACGCGTCTGCTTTTCCAGAAGTAAATTTCTGCTTGAAAGAAATTGCTGACGATTTCGTCCATTACGATGAATCTGGAAACTTCATCAAGCTTGTTCTAAATCAGAACAAAGAGTCTCTCAATGTAGACAGACGTGAGATTCTTCAACATGAGTTTGAGAAGTACATATCTCTATTCAATTTTAGAAAGAACTATTTCAATCTTGTTAGAAGATTCTTAATTGAAGGTGAGCTTGCTTGGGAGAACGTAATCAATCCAGATAAGCCTGAACTTGGAATACAGGGTGTCAAATTCATTCCAGCAGAATACTATGAATCGCTTGTAGACACAAAGACCGGCGATAAAGTTGGAATCTTCATCGATGCGAAGAAACTTAAGCAAGACATAAGTACTGTTGTTTCTTCAAGCTATTATAATTCTTATAAAGCATTCAACGCGATATATGGAACTACAGTCAATGCTTATTCTGACAGTACTTGCATTCCATTCTTATGGCCTCAAGTTACTTATATCTCGTCTCCTGAGACAACACCTGACGGATTAGTTCCACTTTCTCTTCTTGAACAGTGCAAGCAAGCGTATTACCAGTTAGCCTTGATGCAAGATGCTGCTGTAATAATGCGTATTACTCGTGCTCCAGAAAAACTTCTCTTCAATATAGATATCTCAAACATGCCAATGAAGACGGCAGGAGACTATCTTAGAAGATTTGCTAGAGAGCTTTTTACTAAAAAGATAGTAGCAAATCCGAACGATCTAGCAAAAGGAAATCCCGATGGGTCTCCAAACATAACTTCCGTATACCATCCATCTTCTATGAACACAGCGTGGGTGTTTGGAAGAACAGCTGGTTCTGAAGGTACAAGTGTTGAGACTGTTGGAAGTACTGCTAACTTCGAACAGATGGAAGACATCGATTATTTCTTACGTAGACTGTTGAAGCAGGCGTCTGTTCCGTACTCTCGCTATAAGACACCAGAAAACACGATTGAAAAGAACGATTCTATAACTTATGAGGAATATTCTTTCTCACGTCAGGAGATACGTTTCCAAGGTGTGTTCGCTGATGGCTTCGAAAAGGGATTCATAACTCACCTGAAACTTCGTAGTCTTTGGGAAAAGTATGGACTTAAAGAAAGCGATATACACGTTGAGTTCGTTTCTCCAATCTTATACGATCTATATCAGAACCAAAAACTGCTTGAAGCAAAGATGGCTGCTTATGCTACTGTTGCTGATAGAGACGAATTTTCTAAGATATATGCTATGAAGACTATTCTAGGCATGTCTGATGAAGATGTTCAGAAGAATTACGATTGGCTTGTATATGAGGGAATGTTGACTAAGAAAGTCGAGTGGGCGCAAGATCAGCTTGGAGAAAAAGGACCTAAGGATAAGAAACTTCCAATTCCACTAGCCGGTGATCCTGACGAAGAAAACGATGATAGCGAAAACGGAGAGTCTGAAGAAGGAACTGAAGGTGGTGAAGAAATACCAAATGGTTCAGAAGAAGAACCGGCCGAAGAAGAACCATCTGAAGAAGAACCATCTCCTGAAGAAGAACCCGGAGAAGAATCGTAATGGTAGACTTAAATCCATTAAGAATCGAAGATTTTCCAGAAGTAACGAGTTTACTGTCTACAGATCAAGTAGTTCTGTTTACTAACAATTCAGGAAATCTTATGCCATATTTTGTAGAACTATCAGCGTTTAGCGAATATATCTTAAGCGCAGGAGAGCTTGCGGCACTTGAGAATAAAGTAGAAGAATTGGAAAAGAAATATTTAGAAGTCGAAAGACAATTCAACAACACTTACGTGACTCCAGCTCAAGTCAAAGCAGAATATTGCACTATAGATTCTTATAATGACATCAAAGCCGATATAGAAACTATAGAAGCATTTAAGAACGGACTAAGTAGTAAAGCATCTGGCGAATACGCTGAAGCTTCGTTTAGCAACATCAAGAGAAAAGCACAAGACATGAAGCGCTTTGTTGGATCGTATAGTTGGGAGACAACGGATGGAACAGGAAAGGGTTATAAGTGGATAGCTGTAGCAACGGCTAAGAAGGGAACGTTTGCTAAAGAAGAATGAAATTGACTGACTACATCTTAATTTCCAGAAATGGAAATCTATTCAAAGCACAAATTACTGCTCTATCTTCTGTGGTGTGCTTCAAAAGTACTAGGGATACTATAAGTTCGTTCGCAGAAGAAACAGACTTATATATAGACAACATTGTTAACACCTATTCTGACACGCACTATTCTAAGACTGAAATGAAATCTGGTTTTAGCACGAAAGAATCTGTGAATTCTCTTACTGCTAATCAAGCATATGCTCTTACATCTACAGCGACTAACGTTCTAAAATCTCTTTCTTCAGAAAAAGAAATAGACGTATGGAGAGACGGACAGATACACGAATGCGCTAAACTATTCAAAGAAGAAATGGAAGCTATGGGTGAAGTAATGAATGCAGATGCTAAGAAGCACTATCCTTCAGAATATGCTATTCCTCCAAAGGTAAGCCAACTAGAAAGTGGAACGAAGAACGGATAATGATTATTACAGACATTCAAAATCTAACGCAGACTAATTCGACATTGACTGGCGATTTCGTCCATATTTTTAGAAACAACGAATATGGGTTTCTTCTATCGTATAAGTCTAATGAAAGTAGATTTACTACATTGTTTGATTCTACTGCTTTGGCTTCAGCGCTTGAAGAAAGAATCAACGTGATAAAGAGCAAAATGGATTCTTTATCTGCAAAGTTCATTACTAAAGAGGTAACGGACGAAACCTATATTTCTAAAGAAAAGATAGAATTAGATAAGCCTGGATTCTTGACGCAAGACAAGATGGAAAGCATTGTTTCTAAGTATCCAACTAAAGATACTTTGAAGAACTACGAAGCACAGTCTCGTCAAGAAGCCAATAGATTGGCCGACGAGACCACTGACTTTGCTGCTGCTGCAATGGTTGGAATCAATCAGATGGGTGGCGGAGGTGAAGTACCTCCTTCAGAAGGTGGCGAAGAAGGCACTGGCGGTTAATCGTGTAGTCAATTAGTCGATCTATTGTGTAAATAGATTATGATATGAAACTAATTGTAGAAAACGATTTACGCAAGATGGAGCTTATTAAAGAAGCATATGATCCATCTAAACCACAGACTATAAAGCTCCGTGGTGTCTTTATGCAAGCAGAAACGCAGAATGCGAATTCTCGCAAGTATCATCTTGAAGAGCTTGAAAAAGAAGTAGAGAAGTTCAAGAAAGAAAAGATCGATACGGGCACGGCTCTTTCAGAACTTGAGCATCCAGAAGAAATCTCAATCAATCCCGACCGCGTCTGTGCGCGCATTCTTGACCTTGAGCAAGATGGCAACAATTTCATTGGCGAGGCAGTCGTTCTTGCATCCGATGAAAAGTTTGGAATCAAGGGTACCGTCAAGGGAGATCTTCTTGCTGGTCTTCTGAACTATGGCACGTCTGTTGGATTTTCTTCCCGTGGTGTTGGAGAAGTTTCTGAAGACGGTTGGGTAACAGACTTTCAGCTTATCACAATTGATACTGTACTTGCTCCAAGTATTGGTATTATGTCTCAATCTAACGCAAATCGCTTTGTTAATGGCATTCTTGAAAGTAAGGAGTTCATCGTCAATACGCACGGTGAAATCTTAGAAAAGAACTTCGAATCGTTTGAGAAGAAGTTAAAGAAACTTCCAAGAAAGCAGTCAGCAAAAGAAGAACGTCTTGCAGAAGCAGTCCATGATTTTTTCAAGTCTTTAATCTAACTTTATATCTATGAATCCAATAAAGCAATATCTTATAGAATCTCTTCGCGCATACAACCGCGTTACTTCAGGTTCTCTTGTTACTGAAGCTGATGCTTCAAAGAAACGCGATCTAATATTTCAGTTTCTTAAAAGAAAACTTGACATAGCAATCGGTGAAAAAGCAGTAGCACCAAGAAAAGTCAATGGACAGCAAGTAATGACTTACTGGGGTATGGACTATGCTGAAAAAAGAGACATAATGCTTATTGGATTCAACTTCGATAAGAATGGTGGTCTCTATTCAGTCGATTTCTATCAGCCAAAAGATATGAAAGCAATTGTTCCTGGATTGAAGTCAAAATCAATTCTTTCTATCTTTGCAAACGGAAATTCTTCAGTTTCTTTGCTTCCAGTAGTAATTGAGGTATGCAAGACAAGAAAGTTCGATTTGACCGATGAAAAAGCTAAAGCGCTTACAATCGATGAGATAAATGGCAATGCTGAGGTAGAAAAAGAATCTGAACAGTTAGATGAAACTCCTCGCCGTTCGAAAGAACTTCGTGACTTGATGCATAAGACATATAAAGCAAAACAAGATGCTCTTGCAAAATATAAGTCAAGTGGAACGGTTGAAGACAAGATTGCTTGGAAGAAAGCGGTCGACGATTGGAAGAAGATCTATTGGGCAGCAGAACAAGGAGCTAAGACAATAGAAGATTTGCATTTCGAAGTCAAGAAAAACGTTGAGGTAGAAACAGTTGCTTCTCCAGAATTGGAAAAGGCAGAAAAACAAGTTCAAGAAAAACTCGACGAATATGTCCAACAGACTGAAGATAAAGCTGATGATAAAGCAAAAGAAGAAGATCCAAAAGAAACCCCGGCTCCTTCAGAAAAAGAAGCTAAGAAATCTTTGAAAGACTTAATGGACAACGATGAATTCAAGATTCCTGAAGGAATGACAGAATTCGAGTACAATCCAGAAAATAAGTTCCGTGCTATGTGTGGATTCATAGCGGGCGTTGCTAAAGGTTTCTATTCTCTATGCATTCTTTGCGGTGCTCCAGGCGTTGGAAAGACTTATAGAATTAGAAAGAAACTAAAGGAACTTGGCTACGAAGAAGGAAAGAACTATACGCATTTGAAGGGCAAAGTTGGTCCAAAAGCTTTGTATGCTGCTATGTTCAAGTATAGAGAGCAGGGGCAGATCGTATTCTTAGACGATGTTGATACTATTCTTGCTTCTGCTGACGGAAAGAACATCTTGAAGGCTGCTTGCGATACTACTGTAGACGATGATGAGGATGAAGGAATCGAATATCGCGGGCATAAGATCTCATATGCTACAGGACAGCACATCAAAGACATAGATGGAAACGATATTCCAAATGAGTTCTACTACAAAGGTGGAATCATAGTAGCGACTAACAAATCGCCTGGACAGTTGGAATCTGCTATCAAAGACCGCGCGAAGATCATGGTGATGAACTTCGACCCAGAGCAGATCTTCATGATTATCTACAACATTCTTGGAGATCTCCAGAATGCTACTAAGACTTTGACAGATGATGCAAAAAGAAAGGCATTTTCTATCTTGCGCGCTATCTATAAGGAAGGCAAGATGAAAGACATGAAACTCTCTTGCCGTTCTTTGATTGGTGCTGCTGAGACAGTAATGACGTTCGATGGCGTAGATGATGATGCTCTTGTTCTTTCGGCCGTCAAAGACTATTTAGTCTCGCTATCTGCTAAAGGCGGAAGGATGTTCTAAGATGGAAATTTCTCAAACTCAACAAACTAAATTCGACCAATTAGTCCAAAAACTTATCGAAGACGATCTCTGCATGGTCGCTATAAATTTTCATAGAAGCTATCCAAACATTCTATTCAACGTTCAGCAAAAGTCAGGGCAATATCTGACTTTTCTAATCGAGCCTACTTTCAAACAGGTATATTGCTTTGAGCCGAGAAATGTTCCAACTAAAAACATTTCTGAAACAAGAAGAGGAAGAAAGCACGTCAAAATAGATGATAGTGTTGTCGAATTGCTAAAGAATTGTAGTTTGTT
>Ga0247611_10009628_pt1 | contig 11571 bp, 16 predicted proteins | sample 177DNAGHGhighgp2_FD_192422 | JGI IMG/M metagenome (GOLD analysis project Ga0247611, IMG submission 192422) | Sheep rumen microbial communities from Palmerston North, Manawatu-Wanganui, New Zealand - 1770 DNA GHGhigh gp2 | ecosystem: Host-associated > Mammals > Digestive system > Stomach > Rumen... | reverse complement strand
CAGCCTGTTTATAAACCTGTGGATAACTTTTGGGAAATACTGTAATAAAGTTATCCACAATCCCCAATAGACCCTGTGGATAACTTATGCAGCCGATCGACCCGGGCAGACCCTATGGACGCGGAATAATGTGTATGTCTCCGTCGTCGTATGAAGATATAACAAGTATATTATTCATTTTTACCCCCTGCAAAATTGCAAATAGTTTCTAACAATTTCCCCTACCGTGTTATCTTGATAATACACGCGATCCAGTTCAAAATGTTCCCATATACGCCGTCCGACTTTATCGGGCGCGGTGTTGATCCGGCGCCGCCAGTTCGGGAGCGGTTTATACTCCGGCGAAAATACGAGGTCTTGCGTCTCGTTTTGAATCGGTGTTGTTTTTCTGTGTATGAATGTAAAATAGTTCGGTTCCGATAATACGATTTCAGCCTGCAACATTTCGCCGTCGAATTGTATGAAATATGTAAACACAATATCTTTCGGCTTGTACTTAATGGGGCAATGCGGGTATATATCCATTTCCCACACAGTCCCCTTTCCGGTGATCATATTCAGCCGCGGATTATCAAAAGCGAAATATACGTCGGAAGGCTTTTCCTTCGATGGAAAATCAGCGAATTCGACCGCGACGCGCAAGGCGCTTTCTCCGTATGTGTAAACGTCAATCGTGCCTTTGTCCATCTCTTTTATATGGTTCAATCCCATTTCGGCAAAATACGGGCTGTACTGGTTTACAGTATTGCCGAGCATGAATATTTTAACGTCGGACCGCTCGCGGATGATGGTTGATAACAAATTCATAAATATAACGAATTCGTCGCTAATATATCCGGTGCGGCTTAAGAATTCCTCGAAAATAACCGTGTCAATGTTCGGATATGCAACTGATTTATAACTTTCCTGTTTTGTCAGTGCGAACGCAAACGCGAACGGCTCCGGCTGTGTAATGTATTTTCCGTCGTCTTTCGGGTCTGGAATAGCGAGATACCACGCGCGACCTTTGTATATAATGTGTGTCCATTCCCCGCCGCTTAATTCGTCGAGGAAACCGAGCGAGACAATTCCGGACCACACCGAAGCGCCGCGTCCACCCTTCAAATCGTCGTCCCATCGTCTTATATATGCGATTTGTTTTCCGGTTTCAAAATAATGTTGTAAAGCATAGCGTAAAACGGCTGTCGTTTTGCCGTTCGAGCGTTCGCCGATAATAACGTTATAATGTGCGTTTTTCTCTAAAATGGAATTGAGACTGTAATATTTTAATTTTTTACTCATAGCGGAAACCCTCCAAATACTCTAAAAATAGTTTGAACATAGAAAGTGAATAGTCAGCTGGTTCGAGATGTACGCACGTTTTTTCGTGATATTCTCCGATTACCCCGCGATAGTCTGTTACGGTCCCGTCAATGGGATCGTCTATGTATGTATGCGTCATTTTTCCAGTTTTCCCTTTTGGAAAATATAGACCATCATCGAAATTTTCGAATACATTTTCGATTGTGCCATATTTCTCCATAAGGTATTTAGCTCCGGCTTTTTTACCAACACCCGCAATCGTTATAGATAGGTCGCCGGATTCGTCTATAATATATCGCTTTGCACCAAGCGTTTTGAAACTGTTATAAACCCCTTCAAAATCCCATACGCCGAGCGGCTTTTCAACTCCTTTAACGGTTTTCGGACGTATCGCGTCTTTGTCGATTCCGTGATACTCGCATGCGGTTTCAAGCTCGCGAATAATATTTTGATTGTATCTCTCTATATAGTCTGTGTGTTTTTCCCCGTTGATCGCTTTTATACTGTCTGTGTCGGCGTAAATATAGTCCGATCCGAACGACACAATACCGGAGAAAAGCGCCCGCCGCGCGTGCGCTGTCACCCATACACCCCACGGATAGAACAGAAACCGATTTTTCGATCTGTTGTATTTGTCTATTTCCTTTTCGAGATTTGCCGGAATTGGATCATCCCATTCGTCCGAATATGGTATTTCGTCGCGGACAATATCAGTTACAGCCATACCGTAACAGGAATTTAGCATTTCTTTGGAATTCAAATATTCCGCTTCTTTTCCTTTTACATTTTTTAGTGTAGTTTTTCCCTCGTACAATTTCAAAATGGATTTTACAAAATTTGTTGGCAAATATCCCTTTTGATAGATGTACATTTTCCCGACTCGCATATTTTCCCATGTATAAAACTGCTCGAACGTGAAAAAATCCTGCTCTGTTATTGTGGTTATGATCCTGTCAGCGGTAACAATTCGTCCGTTGTCTTGCTGTACATTCTCTTTTATAAAGCATTTTGAAACACTGATCGGATGATCGTAGAAAAGACGCGGAGCAACTCCGGTTAATTCGACGTTAAACAAGCAACAATAATTGTTTAAGAATTCGCGGAATTCTTCCTCGTTTTCCGGTTTAACCATGCGTCCGCGGCTCATTGGGTATTGCTTCGCGACCATGACAGCCGGATAGGATGACGTAAAATCGAATGACGACACATTGTGTTGCGTTTTTCTAACATAGAAAGCGTTTGCGTGGGTGAAACCTCCTGCGAAAGCGTCTTTCAGCATGTTATATTCATCCGGTTCGAGTGTTAAAGCGTTCATAATGGTTTTGTATGATCGGTTTAATTTGTGATGTGTTCCGGGTATATAAAGCGTATGCTCCCGGCAATATCGCCGGACGTATGATGTTTTGGTTATCGGTATATTCGTAATGTATCGCTCCTTTTCTATTTGCTCTTGTATGTATGCCATGACAACGCGAACGTCATTTGCTTGGTAGTGCAATTCTTTTTCCGTTATCGGTGTTTCGGAATGACGGATCAAGTCATAATCGAGATCGCCGACGGCTTTTTCGACCGGGTATTTTTTCAGCTGATCCCCCAGTTTTTCGAGAGAGTACCCGGAAAGAAGATACGAACACCTAAATTCGATCCCGGTTGTCGTCAAGGCTTTCACTGGTTTCCGTTCCTTCAACGCGAAAACATTTTCCCATTGAAACCGCTTTCGTATCCATTGGAATTCGTATGCTAGGTTATGAACATAGATTATAAAATGCCTGTTTTCATTCAGTCCGAGAATATCCGAAATCTGTTTGCAGAGATTTTCAAACTCACCCCACGTTCGACCATACAGACACCCGCCGTTTACACCGAACGCCCAAAGATACATACACGCGCGTTTTTCGCCGTTATCGTAAAAAGAAGATGTTTCTATATCAAAAGCGGCGGCGCAATTAAACCACCACACCTTTTTGGCATCCTTTACGATTCGGACCCCTTGCAGGTGATCGTCGAGCCACTCGAAAAAATGTGACGGATCATAGTATTCGATTTTTTCATGTAAATTTTTATCAAAATTCACTTTCGATTCGTGCGGCGGTTTCGGCGGCTTCTCTTGACTGTGCTATATATAAGTTTTCGATTTCGTTTCGGATTTCGTCAAGGCTTTGTCCTTCTCGAAACATTCGACCGATTTTTCGCTTGTTTTCAGCATATCGCGCGCCGCCAGCGGCTTCTGTCAGTATGCCGGGGAATTCTTCCTGTAATTTGTGAAACGCCGCATAAACGTCTTTTACCTCCGCATTACTGGCGTTTTTATCTAAACCCAAATCGGAACGGATTTTGTTTTGAACATTTCGCGCGCCGGAAACCGTACCCGTTTTAGATTGTAAAAATTTGATTCCCTTTTTCAATTCCGCAAGAGTTTCATTTCTGTTTAACCCCTTTTGTGGTTTTAGTCCTTTTCCGAGTGATTCAACCGCGGGGCTGTACACATCGGATTTAGAAAGGCGCGAAACTCGTTGTGATACCGATTTACGCACCTTTTTAAGCGCGTCAGCAGCTTCTTTTGCAGACAGGCGGCTGAAATCCTCCATTGTAATATTGGCAATTTGACCCGCTGTCATGTTTTTAATGTCCATTATAAACCCCCGTTTTCGTCGATCTCCGCGCGATCCGATTTGAAAAGTATGTTGTCATAGTACCATGCGGCGATTGACGTTGAATAATAACCGTTCTCGAATTGTGAAATGCGGCTTTGTGCGATGTGCGATTCGAAAGCAACTTCCGCTTGCGAAATTTCTTTCGCGCGCCGCGCTCGCCGACAAAGATATATAATTCTTGTTTTGTCCATCAATACAAATTGCCGCCGCTTGTTGTCGCGGCGGCTTCCTCCTTCCCTGCTATTCTACGTCAACGAATTCCACGCCGTAGCACTCTTTGTTATAGTTTTTCGACGTGTAGGTGCGGACCTTGAAACCGACCTTTCCGGCTTCAATTTCAGCGACCGCTTCCGGATCGCCCATGATGTCAACAACGTCGTCGAGCATGTGCGACGGAAGGTTTACGAAATACCCGTCCGAAATAAGCGTGGGGCGCGGTCCGAATTTCGATTTTCTGTTAATATAGAAACCGTGGACCGGGTAGACCGCTTCTTTGTCCTTCTCGTACAGATCGGAAAGACCGACGTAATCGGTCCAACCTTCCGTGTCGATCGAAAACACGCGTCCGTTCTTGTTGTACTTGCTGGCGAAACTCATTTTGATAACTCACTTTCTCCCCGTCGGCGATAGGACACCATACACATTTATTATAACGCAGGATCGCGCTATATTCCCATTAAACGATTAAATTCTTTGTCGATTTCCTTTTCACACGCTTTCGCGGTCTCGTCGTCGATATATGCGTTGATCCTGTGAAACGCTACACTCTCGCGCAACATGCCGAGGTTATACGCAAGATGTATCCGGCTGTGTACGCTTTCGTTGAAAAAGTTTTCGTGGAGCGTCTTAATATGAGCGACGACGGTATTATAATATTTGACTTTCATTTCATAAACCTCTTATACACGCAATCAGCTCTTCTTGAAAGTATATTATATTCTTCACGTTGCAATCTACCCTCACTGCTGTATTTAACTATGGACGCTTCAAAATAGCCCAGCCGATACGCTGTTAAATAAGTAGAAATTTCACCGCTTGCACAATCCTTTTCTATCGTATCAAGCCAATTATAACAGCTATCAATCAATTTCATTTGTTCATCCTCCTTTATCATTCAGTCAACACATATTGTTTACCAAGTGCCGGACAGTCCGGATCAAGGTCTCGACGCTCGTATAATTCACAATAATAGCCCATGCAGTTTTCGCCGATGTCTTTATATCTTTCAGCTTCATAATAGCTGTCATAGAACATAGCACACACTTTATCGTTTTCATCTTTTACAAGTAGCATATACCTTTTCATCTTCTTTACCTCCTGCGGGCGCTATTCGCGCCCGATTCTTTCGTTATACGGTTTGAAAAATTCGATAACATTTTCACTTGCGGTTTCTTGACCTTGTCCGAGCCACGCGACAAATTCGCTATTCGATTCTAACCCCATTGCGTACACGTCATTTTGTTTATCCCAGTATACGCGAAACTGTGAATTGCAATATTTTTCATACGTTGTTTCGTCGATATTTAACGTTGCTGTCGGCTCTTTAACAAATCCGTTTTCTAATAATTTCATTTTGTTTCCTCCGTTTCAATCGGTTTCAGTGATATATTTTCTATATAAAATATAGCATAAAATATTATATAACGCAAGCATTATTTTCGCTTTACGCGAATTTTTTTTACTGTATAATTATAGTAGAAATGGAGGTAAACGAAATGGACCCCAACGCTATCACCACTCTTATTTCAACGCTCGGATTTCCGATTGCCTGCTGTATCGCGTTGTTTTGGTATATGACGAAACAGACCGAACGCCACAAAGACGAAACGCACGAACTTAAACAGGCGATCGACAACAACACGATCATCATTACAAAGCTGTATGAACGGTTAGGCGGCAAGGATGAGTAGAAAAGACGTACAACGCTATAACGATTTTCTTTCCCTGCTTCTTCCGGGTCTTGGTTCCCGTGGATCGGTTACGGATAAGGTTGCGCGGCGGTATGACTATACGGCGTATATGCTGAGCCGCACACAGCAGATGTTTGTTTATTCCGGACTTCCGGAGACGATCCCCGCGCGGGAATTGGAATTGCTGTTACAGGTTAACGGCTATGCAGGAATCGCCGAAGCCGCGGGGAAGCTGTACGCCTTTTTCGGCGGTCTCGGCGGTGTTCCGGACGAATATTACAGACCAACTGAATTCATCGTCAACAATCCGGCGCTGAATTTCAACGCGAACCTCAAAATCGACGACGATTGCGTGATCATCCGGAACGACGACATGTACGCCGGTTTAATGCCGATGTACTCGAAATATGCAGAGCTTCTCGCGGAGAACGACATCACATTCCGGACCGCTTCTATTAACGGGCGGCTTGCGTCTGTCTTTTCCGCAGGGGACAGCCGGACCGCGGAAGCCGCTAAAAAGTACCTCGCCGACATTGAAGATGGAAAGCTCGGTGTAATCGCCGAAAGCGCTTTTCTTGACGGTGTTCGGGTACAGCCCGCCGGGGAACGTGTACGCGGCACGATCATCGACTGGATTGAATACCACCAGTATTTGAAGGCGTCATGGTTTAACGATCTCGGCGTTGAAGCGAACTATAACATGAAGCGCGAAGCGCTTAACTCGAACGAGGTTAAACTCAATGTAAAAGCGCTTCTCCCGCTCGCTGAAAACATGCTTAACTGTCGGCGTGAAGGTGTTGAAAAGGTTAATGTTATGTTCGGGACCGATATTTCCGTTGATTTCGCATCCGTGTGGGAAGATACACAGGAAGAACTCGAAAAAACGAATCAGACGACAGACGAACAGCAGGACAACACGCCGGAAGCCACGGACGGATCGGAGGGTAACGAGAATGAGAATTCCGAAACTAATTGACGTTTTCACGAATCCAATTGGGCAAGGCATTTTTTCGGCTCTCGCGTCTCTCGGATCGGGTGCTGTCCCGTGGGATGAAACCGCGCAAAACCTTGACGCGGATTACATGCTGAATCACGCGTCCGAAAAACGGATTTCGCCGCTTGTCGCGTATTGGCTTAAAATCGACGACATGGAAACACTTTCCACGCAGAGGGTCAGCACCCTTGCACAAATCGCGGTGGATCGTTTCGGCGAAAACTGGGCGAAACGCTATGCGGCGCTTCAACTCGAATACGATCCGATTGAAAACTATTCTATGACCGAAACCGAAACGGAAACCGGATCGAACACGGGGACCGTTACGAACTCCGGGACCGATACGGGAACGCGTACACGCACGACGGAAAGCAACGCGGAAGGTGAAGCGAACGGCTTTATATACGCATACGATCAGAACGATCCTGGTATTCCGTCGCCGTCTGATAAACAGACGACAACAAACGACGTGACCGGATCGGAAAGCGATACGGAAAGCGGAAGCCACAGCGACACGCGAACGGACAACCTCGCGCATAGCGTACAACGTCAACATACGCGGTCCGGTAACATCGGGATCACAACATCACAAATGATGGTCCAGAGTGAACTGGACCTCTGGAAATATGATTTTTTCGAGGGAGTATATAACGATCTCGATCAAATATTAACCATTCCAATTTATTAAGAATAGGAGAAAATGAAAATGGCAAAAGGTGGGTACAGAATTATTGACTTCAAGAAAGCCGCACTCACAAGCGGCACGGAAGCCAACATTGCGGGCGCTTTCGACGCAGCGCTTAATTCCTACGGTAAAGCAACGCTCGTTTCCGGTCTCGTTGTCGGCGGTGTTGAATATCCGGAATTTTTCGCGCCGTTCGTCGGTACATCCGAAGCGGTCAGCGCCGCCGTAGTGATCGGAGACAAAAACATCACAATCGAAATCGCGACGGGCGACGACGTAACCGTCACGGTTGCATAAGGAGGATCAGAAAATGAAAGTAACGCAGGTAAAAGAACTTCTCACGACCGTAACCGCCGAAATTCTCGGCGAATCGGTTGTCGTAAACGAGGACCTCTCGAACGTCGTAGAGGTCGGCGAGCAGATCATCAACGCACAGAACGGACTGGACAACTATGTACGTTCTCTCGTCGATCATATCGGGCGCGTCGTATTCGTCGACCGTGTTTATTCCGGTCGCGTTCCGTCCGTCGTTCGCGACGCATGGGAATATGGCGCGGTCCTCGAAAAAATCAGCATGAAAATGCCTGACGCGGAAGAAAATGAAAGTTGGGAACTCACCGACGGCACGTCGTACGATCCCAACATTTTCCACGCACCGACGATCTCCGCGAAATTCTGGAATAAGAGGATCACGTTCGAAATACCCATGTCCATCACCGAAAAGCAGGTTAAATCCGCTTTCTCGAACGCCGTACAGCTTAACGCGTTCTATTCGCTGATTCAGTCCACGATTGAAAAGGCTATGACCGTTAAGATTGACGCGCTCGTTATGCGGACGATCAACGGCATGATCGCGGACACGATCTATAACGAATTCCCGTCAGGTACTTATTCCGGTACGTCCGGCGTTCGGGCTGTAAACCTTCTCGCGCTGTATAACCAGCAGTTTACGCCCACAACTCCCCTCACCGCGGCACAGGCGATTTACAATCCGGAATTCATCCGGTTCGCGTCTCTCACGATGGCAAACTACATCGACCGTATGAGCGTAATTTCTACGCTGTTCAACACCGAAGGTGCGGAGCGCTTCACGCCGCGCGATCTGCTCCACGTCGTCATGCTCGCGGACTTTAAGAATGCGGCGGCGGCGTATCTCCAGTCCGACACTTTCCACGACAATTATGTCGCGCTTCCGAACGCAGAAACGGTCCCCTACTGGCAGGGTTCCGGCATTGATTACGGGTTCAGCGATGTAACCGCAATCAACGTCGTATCGCCGCAGGGTCATAACGTGAATGTGTCCGGTGTTCTCGCCGTCATGTTCGACCGCGACGCACTCGGCGTGTCGAATCTCGACCGGAGAACGACGACCAATTACAACGCCAAAGCAGAATTTTGGAATGAATTTCACAAAGCCGACATGGGCGCGTGGGTCGACCCGGCAGAAAACGGCGTAGTGTTCTTTGTCGCGTAACCTCTCCTTCCGGGGTTATAATTGCGCGGTTTCCCCGTTCCGTGATGACAAAAACGGGGTGCATTTATGGCAGATTTTTTCCTTCTTGCAAACAATTTGACGGGTACGGAAAGCTATGCTCAAATGGCGACCGCCGCGTCGTATATCGGTAAAATAAACGAAACGCGCAATTCATACGCCGGAAACGTCGGCGACGCTGAAATGTGCGTTGTTGGCTGTTATACGTCAGGCTCTACAACTCCGAATACAATGCTGTGGTGTTCACTTTCGCCGTCGGTTGTATACCGGTTATCTCGTAGTAACAACTGGAATGTGAATTACACGCTTACCGCGTCACCGTGGACACCAGACGGCGAAACAACGCCGATATATGTAAATGTGCAATCATGGGGAACAAATCCCAACATGGGAGATTTGCAATACCCGGTATTTAATACGGAAGCGGAAGCTCGTCTTGCGGCGTGGCAATTTTTAACCGGATCAATCGAAACTGATCCATACGCGCCGGGAGGTAATTCCGGCACAGGCGGTGGCGCTGGTAATTTTGATCTTACGAGCGATCAAATCGGTGTGCCTAATGTCCCGACCCTCTCCGCGGTTGATACGGGGCTTGTAACACTCTACACGCCTACCCTCGCACAGCTTCAATCGCTCGCGCGGTATCTTTGGAACGCGGACGCAACGACAGTAGACTGGTGGAAAAAACTAATTGCAAATCCGCTTGATTTAGTTCTCGGTCTTTCCATCGTTCCTGTTGCTGTTCCGCAAGGCGCGACGGAAAATGTTTATGTCGGGCTTATTGATACAGGAATCGCAATGACAAAAGCCGCTTCGCAGTATGTACAAGTGGATTGCGGGAGCCTTAACATAACAGAATTCTACGGCGCGGCGCTTGACTATTTACCTTTCCGGAAAACGTCTATTTATTTGCCGTTCATCGGTACGCGCACGATTTCGACCGATGATATTATGGGAAAGACGGTGCAAGTCGTCTATAATATTGATCTCCTTTCCGGAGCTTTAACAGCTATGGTAAAGTGCGGGGACGCGGTACTTTATCAGTATTCCGGAGCATGTAATATCGCAATCCCGCTTTCCGGTCAGTCCTTCACGGACTTAGCGCTTTCGACGTTACAGCTTGCCGCGGGAATCGGTGCGACCGTCGCAACAGGTGGTGCTGTTGCGGGTGTTGTCGCCGCAAACGCCGCAAATTCCGTTATGTCGATGAAGCCGACAATCGAACGCGCGGGCGGTGTTTCCGGTGCGGCTGGTCAACTCGCCATCATGCGCCCGTATCTTATCGGCGAAATTCCGCGGCAGAGCGTTCCGAAAAACTATAATAAATTCGCCGGGTATCCGTCGAATGTCTCCGCGCTTCTCGGTGATCTCGAAGGTTATACCGAAGTCGAAACAATCTACCTTGAAGGAATCACGGCAACGTCGGACGAACTCGACGAGATTGAAAATCTCTTAAAGGCGGGTGTGTATATCTAATGAACATCGTTTTGCAAACAAACGCAAGTCCGAAAAATGCACTCACAAAAGAATTGACGGACATTAGAACTGTATCGGCGGTTTTGAAGGACGAGACAACCGTTACGGACCCCGTTTTCGTCCTCGGCGGGCTTCTTCCGGGCGAGGTTGCGGACATAAATTACGCAACCGTCGCGACGCTTCATCGGTCATATTTTGTTACGGGTGTGCGGTCGATCCGAAATAACGTGTGGGAGATTTCCTGTCACGTTGACGTTCTTTCAACGTATGCAGAAGGAATCAAAGCGCAGACCGCCGTTATACATCGGCAGGAGAACGCTTGGAATTTGTACCTCGATGATGGTATTTTCAAAACCTATCAAAACCCCCACATTGTCACAAAACTATTTCCGAATGGTTTTACAACACAATCCTTTATCCTCGCAGTTGCGGGCGGCGCGCAAAATATAACGCCGTAACAAGAAAAATGAAAGTAAAACTCATCACAAAATGCGGAACTGAAACCATCGTTAACATGGACAAAAGTGTACAACTCTATCCGCATTTTAAGTTGTCCGAACTCGCGAACACAAAAGGGAAAACGGACCTCCCGCAAATGGTTCTTTCCCCGGACGTCGACGAATTCCTTTCAATGATCGAAGAATTCCGCGCTTGGTGGGGAAAGGGAATGCACTGCAATTCCTGTTACCGTCAACCGGAATTCAACGCTTCCGTCGGCGGGTCCTCGCGGTCTCTCCATCTAAAAGCTCTCGCGTTTGACTGGGGTGTGTCGCTCAATTACAATCAGCGCGTTTCGGTGTGCTGGCAATGGGCGGCAATCTGCAAACGACACGGAAAAATCGGTGGTATTAACTTCTACCCGTGGGGTTGCCATCTCGATGCGAATGAAAACATGCTCGGGAACTACACATTCGTGATCCGCGACGGAAACAAGCAGGTTGCCTCCGTTCCGCGTCCATAGGGTCTGCCCGGGTCGATCGGCTTCATAAGTTATCCACAGGGTCTATTGGGGATTGTGGATAACTTTATTACAGTATTTCCCAAAAGTTATCCACAGG
>Ga0247611_10009627_pt1 | contig 11571 bp, 8 predicted proteins | sample 177DNAGHGhighgp2_FD_192422 | JGI IMG/M metagenome (GOLD analysis project Ga0247611, IMG submission 192422) | Sheep rumen microbial communities from Palmerston North, Manawatu-Wanganui, New Zealand - 1770 DNA GHGhigh gp2 | ecosystem: Host-associated > Mammals > Digestive system > Stomach > Rumen ... | reverse complement strand
CCAAAATGGGGCACCCACCCGCATCACCCACCATTGGCAGGGCACACCGCTATCACAGGTGCTCAACATCATCAGCCAGGAATCTAATGACTATCACATCCATTATATCCACGAGCAACTCGACTCTGTCCGCATCTATGCCAAGATACAGGGCATGACCGTGCCAGATGCCATCAACAAGGTGACAAAAGGCCAGCCCGTAAAAGTAAAGACCAAAGATCACGATATCTTTATCCAGTACAAGAAGCATTCTGCCAAAAAGAAGCTGATATTGAAAAGCGAGGTGATGGATAGTCGCTCACATACTATTATCCTCGATGCCACCGTGCAGTTGTTAACACCAGATAGCATAGTGATTGCTCAGAAAAAAGCAGGGGAAACGTTTATGATCCAGGATCGCTCTTATTCAAGTGGTGAGTTCAGCTTTGAAGTACCAAAAGCCGTAGCTAACTATATCATTCGCGTCAGCCATGTTAATTATGAAACGGCATACCTCAATATTTCGCTGAGCAAAATTGGCAGATGGGAGGTACAGAGAGATTTGCCACCTGTCTATCTCAAGGAAAAACGCCATGTGCTGAAGGAAATCAATGTTGTTGCCTCAAAGGTGATGTTCTATTATCGGGGCGACACCATTGTCTACAATGCCGATGCCTTCCAGTTGGCAGAAGGTTCGATGCTCGATGCGCTGGTGAAGCAGTTACCTGGTGTAGAACTGAAAGAAGGTGGGCGCATCTATCACAATGGTAAGTTCGTGCAGAACCTGCTGCTGAATGGCAAGGACTTTTTCCGGGGCCATCAGGAACTAATGCTTGAAAATCTGCCCAGCTATACAGTCAAGGAAATCAAGGTCTACGATAAATATGGCAGGCAAAGTGAACTTAGAGGCGAACAGTTGCCTTTTGATAAAGAATATGTGATGGATGTGCAGCTGAAGCGCGAATACAGCATTGGTTGGCTGGTCAACGCTGATGCTGGAGCTGGCACCAACGACCGCTATCTGGCGCGACTATTTGCCATGCGCCATACTGACCACTCCAAAATAGCCATCATTGGGAATGTAAACAACCTGAATGATGAGGAAACGCCTGGTGAGACTAAAGCTTGGAAAGCGCCTATCGGGACTTTCACTGGTAGGAAAGCACGGAAAATGATAGGCGTGGATTATGACATAGAGCAACGTGATAAGATATGGAACTTGGTGGGAGATGCAGAATTGTCTTTTACTGACCTTGACCAACGTGACAAGACGGAACGTACGAACTATCTGACTACAGGTGACACGTATGACCACAGCCAGAGTGCCAATAGGAATAAGATGCTACAGTTGAAATCTACCAACATCTTTTATTATAAAACGCTAAGCATTTGGCAAACCATCGAATACAATAAAGCCGACCTGCAATCAGGCAGCAAATCACTGACCCTATCCTCGGCAGACAGCCTGCTGAACCAGCAGATTCGTCAGGGAATGACCCACAACCATAGCCTGAAAAGTAATACTTCTATCAATTATTACTTTGACAAGGCACTAAAAGGAACCTCTTTGTCTATAGATCTGGTACATACAGACCAAAATGATGACAGGTTCAACCGCTATGATATCAAATACGGAAATCAACAGCCAGACAACGTTGGCGATCAATATACGAAAGGACATCCCAACTGGACAACAAGAGTCTCTTCCCATCTTTATTACTCATGTAATTTCAGTACTAAAACCTCCATATGGACCAGATATAAGTTTGAATATATGCAGCAGCACCAACAATCCGCTCTTTATCTGCTCGATCGCATAGATAGTCTCCAGCAACAGCCCTTTGGTACACTTCCCTCTACGTTAGACTATGAGCAGGCGATGGATTTTAGCAATAGTTACAATAGCAGACGTAAAGGCGTAGGTCATTTCTTCTTTGCGAGCTTCATTCATAAGACCAACATAGGAAAAGGAGAACTGAATCTGACCTTATCGGTCCCACTTAATTTCCGTGACGGGCATCTGAGTTATCAGCGTGGTAAGACCGATACAACCATATTCCGCAAGAACCTGTTGCTCGAAAACCTCGCATTCAAAGCCAATTGGAAAAGCAACGACCAGATGCGGTCTATGCATTTCCAGTATGTTCTGAATGAGAGTGCCCCAGACCTCATCAATTATGTGAACATCCATGATACGACCGACCCCATGAACTTGCAGGAAGGCAACAATGACCTTGGGAATACCTTTACACATCATATTAATCTACAATACGACTTCAATAATCAGAAGAAGCAGACCTCCTATTGGATGGAACTCACCTATAATAATATCCAGAATGCCCTTGCAAAAGGCTATAGCTATGACCCAACTACTGGCGTCAGGGTGTGGAAGCCCTACAATGTGAATGGTAACTGGGATATAGGACTAAATGGCCAAGTCGACCTGCCACTCGACAAGAAGAAAAAGCTGATGTTCAGAAGCTTCACCTCGCTAAGCTATCTGGCCAACGTGGATATGCTTGATGAGCAGCGTAGTGAGGTGAATACCTTCAAGGCTCGTCAATTGTTCCGCCTGAACTGGAAGATTGGAGAACATTCTTTAGGACTAAAGCTCGATGCTGTCTACCGCCACATACAAAGCCCTCGTGAGGACTTCGATAACTTCAGCAACTGGTATTTCTCCAATGGCATGACGGCCCTGCTGAAACTACCATGGAAGATGGAACTCTCCACCGACTTAACGGCTTGCACCCGGACCAACTACAACGACCCAGCGATGAATGGCACCGAATGGATCTGGAATGCCCGCCTGACGCGTCCGTTCCTGAAAGGCCGTCTCTTATTGACCCTCGATGGTTACGACCTGCTCGCACAGCACTCCAACATCACCCGCATCGTGAATGCCCAAGGCCGTACGGAGAGTTATACCAACACCCTGCCCCACTACGTTCTACTCCACGCCGTCTACCGCCTCAACAAACAGCCAAGGGGAAAATAGTAGCATATGAGAGGATGAATATGGCTACAAAGAATATTCTGCTGCGTATCTTTCTATAGTTATTATTATGCAAATCGCATAATTCAAGTTAAATAATTCAAATTGCATAATGGTAAATATGAAAAGTCTTGTATAATATACTTTTTTTGCTTATATTTGCACCCAAACATAAAATGGAAGAGCATGATAACTAACCCCTTTATCACCACAGGAAAGGTTCCTTCGGAGTTGTTCTGTGACAGGAAAGAAGAGTCAAAGCGGCTTTTACGAAGCCTGACTAACGGAGCGAATGTAGTGCTGATGTCTCCCCGTCGTGTAGGCAAGACTCAGTTGATATACTATTGCTTTGATAAACGTGACATCAGAGATAACTGTATTACCTTTTTTATTGATATTCTCAAAACGTCAACCCTGCAGGAATTCACTTATGAATTGGGTAAGGCTGTTTTTAACACGCTTGCCACACGGGGACAGAAGATGCAGAAAATGGCCATGGCTACCATGCGCTCTCTGATGGGTAATATTGGAATTGATCCTGTTACTGCCCTTCCCACTTTTGGTATAGCCATTGGCGAGATACAGAATCCCACTTATTCATTGGAAGAGATATTCCGTACATTAGAGAATGCCGGTAAAAAATGTATCGTGGCCATTGACGAATTTCAACAGGTTATGAATTACCCAGAGAAGAATGTTGAGGCATTACTTCGTTCGCATATTCAGAAGATGACCAATACCCAGTTTGTCTTTGCAGGTAGCGAACGACATCTGCTTGAAGAGATGTTCTTGGATTCAACACGCCCTTTCTATAATAGTGCCGACATACAGAGTCTGGAAGTCATAGAGGAATCGAAATATTTAGAATTCGTTCACGACCATTTCGCAGCGAACGGAAAGCGAATCGACGATGAGGCTGTAAGCCAAGTCTATCACGTTTTTGATGGTAACACATATTATAATCAGAAGACTATGCGCGAGGCTTTTGCCATGACGGCCACGGATTCGGTTTGCTCAAGTGAGACCACCAAGCAGGTAATTGGCATGATGGTTAAGGAGGCCGATAGGCATTATAGTGAGATACTGGCAAAACTGTCGTTGCCTCAGAAAGAATTGTTGTATGCTATAGCAAAAGAACATAGGGCAAAGCAGATCACATCAGGCCTCTTCATCCGTCGCCATAGTCTCAAATCAGCCAGCAGTGTTCAAAGCTCTATCAAGAAGTTGCTGGATTTCGGCCTTGTCTCAGTGGATGCTGGAACCTACTATATTGCCGATCAGCTCATGCGCCTTTGGCTTATTGAATAGAAGGTTGTTTTTTACACATGAAGAAGCTCTTATATATAATAATAGGTGTAGCATTCCTGATGGCGTGCTCTGAGCGGCGGGAGTATGTTGATATGCTGGAGCGGGCGAAGGCTGTGTTGAACGACAAGCCTGATTCGGCATTGGCTGTGCTCGACAGCCTCGGACAGCATGAATCGGAGTTCGGCAAAGGCTTCCGTATGCGTTACCGGCTTCATAGGCTGAATGCCCTCAACAAGGTAGATACCCTTTTCCGTAGTACGGACGAGGCCAAGGAGTTAGCAGAGTATTTCGACAACCACGGCACCCCCAATGAACAGATGCTGGCCTATTATCTCTTAGGTCGAGCATATTATGATATCCATGAGTCCCCGATGGCCTTGAGCTGTTTCCAGACAGCCTCCGAGAAAGCCGATACCACTGCCGCCGATTGCGACTTCCGCCAACTGAGCCGAGTCTATGGGCAGATGAGTAATATCTTCTATCATCAGAATTTGATGTCTCAAAGTTTAAAATGTGACAGTGCTTCTGTTAAATGTGCCTTGCAAGGACGTGATACATTAAGTGCGTTATTAAGTATGGCCGATCAAATCCTTTCATATCAGCGACTTGGAAAAAATAACACAGCATTGCAATTGTGTGATATGACTTCGCAATTGTTTAAGAAATATGGTTATAAGAAACAATCCGCAATAGTTCTTATTTCTTCTGTAAGATATTTGGTTAGCAAGGGAGAATTGAAGAAAGCAAAGAATTATTTAGACAGGTACGAGTCTGAGTCTGGTTATTTTGACTCTTCTCATAACATTGAAAAGGGACGTGAGGTTTATTACTATACTAAAGGTCTTTATTATATGTCAATAGACAAATTAGACTCGGCTGAGTATTTCTTCCGTAAGGAGTTGAGGGATGGCAAAGACTTCAATAACCAAAATGCGGGTTCGCGAGGCTTGGCACTTCTGTTTCAAAAGAAACACATGCCTGATTCTGCAGCGAAATATGCTCTCTATAGTTATGCAATGAATGATTCCGTTTATGCTCAAATGGCGATGCAGGAGGTTGAAAGGACACATGCCATGTATGACTATTCAAGAAATCAGAAAATAGCAGAACAAGCAAAGGAAAAAGCAGATAAAGAACATAAGAAGGTAAGATTTGCTATTTTTATATTGCTTGTAGTTATAACCATAGGTCTTTTGATTGGCAAGAAAATATATGGTGTTCGGAAGAAAGAAAGGTTGAATTATGAAGAGAAACTATCTTCATTGGCAAAAATACAATCCGAAGTCATACAATTACGTGCTCACGAGCAGACATTAAACAAATTGCTTCAGGAAAAGGAAAATAATGCGATAAAACTACAAGGAGAAATTGAGTCATACAAGGCAAAGGCTGGCTTGCAAAAGGATTCTTCAGAAACGAGATTGGAAAAATCGGCCATATATAGTAGCCTATGTAAATTAGCAGCAAAAGGTGCAGAGCTTTCTGACGACCAATGGCAGCAGGTCTATGTGATGGTTATTGATATTTTCCCTAATTTCTATAAGCTGATTTCGGAAAAACAGTATGAACTAAGTGAGAATGAGTTCAAGACTTGCATTCTTATTCGGCTGCATTTTAATCCCAAAACAGTAGCAAATATGGTTGGCTTATCTCCTTCTTCCATCACCAAAATCCGCATTAACATGATGGGAAAGTTATTTGGCGAAAGCGGAAAGTCTAAAGAACTGGATGAAAGATTGATGCAGTACGTATGAGGTGGATATGGCATAAGATTCTGATAATAAGAATCTTACATGGGAAAGTAAAATTTGAGTAAAATCTGAATAGGTATTCTTTTTCCTTGTTTCTTGTTAAGTTACTACCTTTGCACCCGCAAAATTGACAAAGGCCAATGTCGCTAAGTAGTAATATAATAATTAACAATGAAGAAACTATTATTTATATTTTTCTGCCTCGTTGCTTGTGTGTCGTGCGATAGGGAGGATGACAACTGGATAGAAAAGGATTTGCAGAAGAACTTGGTCACTTATGAAGTCAGCTGCAATACCCCCGATGTCCCTGTGAAACTCTCTGATATGAGTTATGAACCCTCGCAACTGACAATCAAGAATTATTGGCGAGGTGAGTACAGGACTATGGGCTATTATGCACTCATTTCAGTAAAATGTGAAGATCCAAATGCGATGATAGAAGTGAAGATATATGTTAATGGCACACTTAAGGGGCATCGTTATGGAAATAGCAATTTCCAAGTGGCTGTACAAATAAAGTAGATAGAAACAATGATAAGAATAATGAGCCGAAAGTTTTGTGCTTTCGGCTTTTATCCGTACCTTTGCACATCCTCCTGTGTTACAAGCAGCTAACCACTGCGCCTGCTCCAAGAACCGAGGCGATGGCTGTTGCCACTGCTGCAATCAGTTTGAATATCATCTTAGCTGTAATCTTGTTCATCTGTGTTTAATGATTATCCAAATATATTTGTTTTTTTGAAGATGTTTCATAGATTTACGCTATCTTTGCAGGCGAAAAGACGTAATAGCATGAAAAGAAAGTAAAATGATTAGATCTTTTTTCATGATGGGGGTTAGGAAATAGCCTCCTTTATTCGTTATATAGGAAAAGAAGTAAGAAAAGTATGCCAGATCAAACAGAAACAGAACGATTGTTCCGCGTGTATCACGAACAGATGATAGCGTTGGCTATTGCACTGTTGCATGATGAGGAAGAAGCCCGTGATACGGTGAGCGACGTGATGGAACGGCTCGTAAATGGCACCCTGCATCTGCCTTTGGAGCGGACGGAGGCTTATCTGATGACGGCTGTTCGCAATCAATGCCTCGACCTTATACGCCGACTGTCGCTTAGGGAAAAGATTCGCAGGCACCTGACATTGGCCGAACCCAGCGTGACACCCGTGGAAACAGAACAGCAGCAGGTAGTTGAGATGATGACCTATGCGGAGGAACAACTCACACCTCAGACTTGGCGCACCTTCCAGTTGCGTTATGACGATGGTCTTTCGTATCATGAGATTGCTACGCAGATGGACATCAGCGAGACTGCCGTCTACAAACACCTGGCAAAGGCTTTACGTAAACTTAGAGAACACTTTAATCCTACGACAAGATGAAAGAAGACAAGATTGAACAAATGCTTCGTGCCATGGAGCACCCAGAAGAATTTACAGATGAAGAATTGGAAACACTCTTCCAGGATCAGGAAGTACGCGACTGCTATGAGGCAGCCTTAAAGGCAGAACAAGCTTTTGCTGCACGTCGCCAGCAACCAGAACAGCAGACGAAGGTGGTCGCTATGTCACCCCGCCTGTGGTTCAGGGTGGCTGCCGCCTTCATCGGACTGGTGATGCTCTCCAGCATTGTCTATGCCATCATAATAGGTACAAGCGCGAAAACATCGCCCAAGGAACAGGTTATGAATCAGCCGACAAAGCCTTTGACGGAGCAGGTGGTATCATTGCCAGCCGACACCACGTTGACTTTCGAGAATACCGAACTCGACAGTATCGTCAATCGAATAGCCGGCCACTACCATGTCGACGTGGACTTCCGTAACGTAACTGCGAGTCACTTGCGACTCTATACCAAATGGTCACCAAGTGAACCGTTGGAACAGGTAGTAGAGCGTCTGAACGCGTTTGAGAAAGTAGACATCAAAATAGAGAATCATACATTGACTATCGAATAAAGACCATGAGACGCACCATATTATTATTGATGGTGGCTGGTCTGATGGCAACAGGCAGCCTGAAAGCCCAGCACCATTTCAAGGCCACGTCACTCTCTGAAGCCCTGATTGCCTTAGACCATAGTACGGAACGTTACGATATCTCATTCGTTTATGACGAGTTGGAGGACTTTACCGTGACCACCGACATCCGCAAGAGCAGTTCTGTGCCCGATGCCGTACGTCAGGTATGTGGCTTCTATCCCGTGAAGGTGTCGGTGAAGGGCCGTAACATTTTCGTGGAGTGTATCCAGAAAGATCGTACCAAACTGACGGGACGATTGGTGGATGATCACAATCAACCCGTAGCTTACGCCAACATCCTGCTGTATCACCTTTCCGATTCTACTGTCATCGGTGGAGGCGTAAGCAATGAGGCGGGCGACTTTGTGATTCCCTGTAGCGCCCATGAAGCCAGGGTAAGGGTGAGCTGCATAGGTTATAAAACACAGGAGCGCACGCTGCCTATCAGCAACGTCGGTACGTTGAGACTACAGACAGCGAATATCTATTTGGGGCCTGTGTCAGTAAGTGGTCATGCGTCTGTCATCCGCAGCGAGGCCGATCGCCTGTCGTATATTGTCAGTCGTGATGCCTTTGCCCGTGAGCTGACGGCGATGGAACTGCTGAACCGTGTACCGATGGTAAGTGTGACGGGAGGTAATGCCTCCATCTTAGGCAAGGGCCCTGCCCACTTTATGCTTAACGGCAGAATGGTGGAGCACGATGGTGAGAGCATCCGCCAGAAGCTGTGGTCAATGCGAGCTGAAGACATCGAGCGTATCGAAGTGATTTCTGTGCCTTCCGGCGAATACCAGACCGAGGCTGGCGGTTATATCAACATCGTACTTAATACGGCACAGTCACAAGGTTGGCGGGCCGATCTTAGCGGACAGTATGTAAAGAATGACAAATGGAGTAGCAGGTATACAGTTGACGCCTATTCTGATCGTTTCAATGCCTCGCTGAGTTATGCCTCGCCAAAGGTTGACTTCTCTCTGGATCTCCAGTCGAGTTATCATACCAATTCTGTGGAAACGGAGTCGGATTATAAGGATATCAGACTGGGCAAGAACAGCTTTGATAAGCATAGCGATATGCGTATTGCCAGAAGATACAACAACAGCGGCATAAACACCTTGCTTCGCTGGCGACCCTCAGAACGACTCGAATTGGGGGCCATGCTTTCAAGACAGCTTCCGGGTTTTACAATGATAAGTGAAGATGAGGCGGTTTGGTCAGAAACAAACAAGCAGCTTTATTATTATGACAAGCTGTCGAAAGGTGAGCATTACTCTAATTATCCTAAAAGGAATCCAACTATGACACAAGGTCTAACCGCATATGCTGATTGGAAAATCGATAAGAGGGGGAAAAGACTGAACCTCACTTATAATTACTTCAAACGAAAGAGTGAAGATGAAACATCTAGCTGGGTGACAGACATTTTTTCAATTGATTCATCTCAGAAGACCGGACTCTTCACTACAGCAAATACCAAATACAAACTCCATGACGTCAAGCTGAACCTAACGATGCCGTTTAAGTCTTTCTGCATGGATGCAGGATTGGCTTATACCGATATCAGCAGTCCTTCGGATATCACCAACGGCCCTAATGATTATTCTGTAGTTAATACCGCCAACTATGACTATCGTGAGCGTACGGCAGCGGGCTATCTGACCCTTCAGAGCGATTTCTTTGACAAACGTCTTTCTGCCAAAGCAGGTCTTCGCTTTGAGCGTACGTGGCTCGAAGGTGAAACCAAAACTCTTGGCGTCTATAGTCCAGACGATATCATCAGGAGCGAGGAAAACAACCGTACCTACAACGAACTCCTACCTACACTCCATCTAACATGGCGTCTTGGTCATCATCGTCAGTTGAGCTTGGCATACGGCATCGGCATCAACCGTCCGAACCTGAACGATATGAATCCACTCCAGTTCTATTTCAATAAAAACAACTATATGCAGGGTAACCCAGCTCTTTTTCATGGGAAGACCAAGAGCCTGGAACTGAGTTTTACCGACGGACGTGGTCTGAATACCACCGCCTATTATCACCAGGCCGAAAATCAGGTGGAATGGATTACGGAGTTCTATAATAATAGCTCTGACAATACCGCTTTGCCTTATCAGATGACCTATCCCATCAACTGCGTAAACTATGAGAAGACAGGTATTAATCTCCGTTATCAGTATCTGTTCTCGCCACAATTCTCGGCGATGGCTGAAGGTGAGGCTTACTATTATGATGCAGATGCTTTCTATATGACGGACAGCCGTATCATCAATGGCCAAAAATACATAAGTATTCCTACATATTTGAAAGTGTCGCATGTCATTGATGCTCGCTACAACACGATTGTCGTCAGGGATAATTATGGTTGGGGAGGGCGCTTCGCCCTGAGTGCCGATCTCTTCCTGAACCGAAAACACACTTGGATGGTAAGCGGGCGCTATGACCACTGGTTGAAAGACTATCAGGGCATGACGCGCTACGACGGCTATGGATACTTTAGCTTCACTGTTAGGTGCTCTTTACTGCGTGATCGTCTGAAACTCTCGCTCACGGCTACCGATCCATTCTCGCAATACGTGGTAAATGGTTATCGGACTTATACTTCCGAGGGAGGCTTTACTCCTTTTACCTCAAAATTGTTTGATGAGACATTCCGCACGAACCATCATATCACAAGCCTGAGCCTCACGGCTACTTACTCCTTGTTTAATCGTACCAAAATACATTATACGAAATGAATATGAATAAACGATCAAGCCTTACAGCATCGGATTTCACCATGAAGAAGATGTTGTTAAGGTATTTGGTAATCTATGCCTTGACAGGACTATATGCCTGTGACATGCCTGATAAGGATCTCGACAGGCGAGAGAATGGTCTCTATAGTCTTACATTCTCTCTTAAGGATAGTCTTGGTAATGATATCGTTAAGGATTTCAAGATGTCAGAATGGTATCCAAAGAAGAAAGCTACCGATAAACCGTCTCATGGCATCGTTGATAACGTCTTGTATCAGATGTCCGTCTCTGTGACACCGCTTTCACCAACAACATTCCCCTGCCACTTCATTATCTGGAAATCGGACAATGATGAGTGGATGATGACTGCGGATTACCAGATAACAGGCATGAGAAAAGGATGGCAGAACACACTTACCTATGACCTGCTGTTCCCAGAATGGTTTGGCGATACAAAGGTACATAAGCTAACGGCTCACTGGATTGTTCCAGAGGCAAAGAAGAATACGTATCACTATGCCGTATGCGACTACCTTGAGATTGACGGACAGAAGATAGATAATATAGTATATACAACTCATCCTGATGGAGAAAAGGATGAGAAAACAAACCTGATTACGATCATTATATCATGATTTACATTTCTTTTCAACGTGTAAGATGTGTTATTCTTGCCATTGTGGGGATGGTCTGTGCCATTCCTGCAATGGCTCAGGATTATGACAAGACCCAGCAGGTGCAGGAGGTTGTGGTGGTGGGTAATAACCCCCAGACCGACAA
>Ga0247611_10009626_pt1 | contig 11572 bp, 8 predicted proteins | sample 177DNAGHGhighgp2_FD_192422 | JGI IMG/M metagenome (GOLD analysis project Ga0247611, IMG submission 192422) | Sheep rumen microbial communities from Palmerston North, Manawatu-Wanganui, New Zealand - 1770 DNA GHGhigh gp2 | ecosystem: Host-associated > Mammals > Digestive system > Stomach > Rumen ... | reverse complement strand
CGCTCCTTCTCGGAGCCACAGGTTGCAGGAGCCGGGAAGAGAATGCTTCTTTCGGCAGTACAACGACGCCGGCTTCTTCCACGACGGAGGCAACCGCTTCTTCCACATCAGAGATAACGACTCAGGCCACTACGGAAACGACGAAGAAACCTTCGCGTATCGGTGAGGTGATCACCATCGGAGAGCTGGGCGGCGAGCCGGTCGAATGGTTCGTGGTAGACGAGAAGGAGGATGCACTTCTTCTGGTTTCCCGATATCTGCTTCATTCCAAGCCCTATAACGATAAATACGATGCGGTGACCTGGGAGACCTGTACGCTCCGTAAATGGATGAACGAGGATTTTTTCACGGAGCTTTTCAATGAAAAGGAAAGGGAAAAGGTCCTAAAGACGAAACTTCAGGTGCAGGACAATCCAGGCTACGGCACGCCCGGAGGCAATCCCACGGAGGACTATCTTTTCCTTCTGAGCCTGGATGAAGTGGCAAAGTTTTTCCCGTCTCCTGCACAGCGGGAATGCAAACCAACGAAATATGCGATCGAAAACAAGGTCTGGGAGGGAGAAGGCGGCAACTGCTACTGGTGGCTGATCTCTCCCGGTTTCGATGAATTCAATGCCTGCATGATCGATACTTCCGGCTTTATCGGACGTATGGGATACCGCGTGCATAACCGTAATCTCGGCATCCGTCCGGCCTTCTGGATGAAGACGGAAGAGTGAAGTATCTTTTGGGCATTTTGCCATGTTGACTTCTCATTTTAAAATCGATAAAATGTTAGCGTCCTAACAATTAAAACACAAGAAGGGGATGTTGACATAAGATGGAGGATTGTAAGAATCCCACCGGAAATGGGCCCGGTGGAGGCTTGTACATTGGTCCTTACGTCCGGCACCTTTCCAAATCGATCCGGGCTTCCGTAGATGAAGCCTTGGAGAAAGAACTTTCTTGCGACGGGAAACCGAGGCTGACATCCGTGCAGGCACATGTGATGGGTTACCTGAACATGCAGCACGATCTGGGAAATGTGGTCTACCAGAAAGATATCGAACAGGTATTCCACATCCAGCGGTCGACCGCGACCGGGATCCTGAAACTTCTCGAACAGAGAGGCGCGATCCGCAGGGAAGCCGAAGAGAAAGATGCAAGAATGAAGCGGATCACGGTGACGGAGCAGGCTCTGGCCACGAAGAAACGTGTCGATATGACGATCGAGCGGGTGGAGAAACAGCTGGTCAAGGGGCTTTCAGACAAAGAGATCAAGACGTACATTGAACTGACAGAGAAAATGAGAAGGAACTTAGAAAAATGATCAAAAGACTATTGAAATCAGTCCGGGAATATAAGAAAGCATCAATACTGTCCCCGGTACTGGTATCCTGCGAGGTCGTCATGGAGGTACTCATGCCTCTTCTGATGTCCAAGCTGATCGACAACGGTATCAAGCAAAAAAACATGAACTATGTCTGGGTGATGGGCACACTTCTTCTGGTGTGCATGTTCATCTCCATGGCCTTCGGTGCCCTTTCCGGAAGAGAAGCGGCCAAGGCCAGTGCCGGTTTTGCCAAAAATCTGCGCCACGATATGTTCCACAATCTGCAGAAGTTTTCTTTTTCGAACATCGATAAATTCAAGACTTCCAGTATTATCACAAGACTTACCACGGACGTGACGAATGTGCAGAACGCCTACCAGATGGTGATCCGTATCGCGGTACGTGCCCCGATCATGTTGATATTCGCGATGTGCGCGAGCTTCTACATCAATGCGAAAGTGGCACTGATCCTTCTGCTGATCGCACCGATCCTGATGATCGGACTGGTCATCATCTTCCGTTTCGCTCATCCGATCTTCATCCGGATGTTCAAGAGATTCGACCTCATGAACAATGTCGTACAGGAGAACGTCCGGGGCATCCGCGTAGTCAAGTCTTTCGTCCGGGAAGATCACGAGATCGAGAAGTTCACGTCGGTCTCCAAGAGCATCCGTGACGATGCGGTGAAGGCCGAGCGTGCCATCAACTTCAACGGACCGTTGATGATGGCCAGTGTCTATACCGCCATGCTTCTGATCTCCTGGATCGGCGCGAAGATGGTCGTCAGCAATACCATGACAGATGGTGAACTGGCCTCCATGTTCTCCTACACCATGCAGATCCTCATGAGCCTTATGATGGTTTCCATGATCATCGTCATGCTCGTCATCTCCCGTACTTCGGCAGAACGTATCTCTGAGATCCTGGACGAACAGCCGGACATCGTCAATCCGGAAAACCCGGTCATGGATGTCAAAGACGGCTCAATCGATTTCGAGCATGTCTTCTTCAGCTATTCGAAGAAGAAAGAGAAGAGCTGCCTGGTGGATATCGACCTGCACATCAAGTCAGGTGAAACGGTCGGCATCATCGGTGGTACCGGTAGCGGTAAATCGTCATTCGTCCAGCTGATCCCGCGTCTTTACGATGTAACAGACGGAAATGTCAAGGTCGGCGGCGTTGACGTGAAGAAATACGATCTGGATGTCATCCGTGATAATGTGGCCATGGTGCTGCAGAAAAATGTGCTTTTCTCCGGTACGATCAAGGAGAACCTGCGCTGGGGTAATCCGAACGCGACGGACGAAGAAATGATCCAAGCATGCAAGATCGCGCAGGCCGATTCGTTTATCAGTGCTTTTCCGGAGGGATATGACACCTATATCGAGCAGGGCGGCGCCAATGTGTCCGGCGGACAGAAACAGAGACTTTGTATCGCCCGCGCGCTTCTGAAGAATCCGAAGATCCTGATCCTCGATGACTCGACCAGCGCCGTCGATACCGCGACAGATGCGCAGATCCAGAAAGGTTTTGCCGAATATATTCCTGGAACGACGAAGCTGATCATTGCGCAGCGTATCTCTTCCGTGGAACATGCCGATAAGATCATCGTGATCGATAACGGTAAGATCAACGCGGTGGGTAACCACGAAGAATTACTGAAGAATAATGAGATCTACAGAGAAGTGTATGAATCCCAGAAGAAAGGAGGCGATCAGTAATGCCGCCACCGAGAGGAGCACGTCCGATGAATCGGGAGGACTTAAAGAAAAACCCGATATCCAAAGACCTGATCAAGCGATTGTTATCTTACCTTACGGGCAAATACAAGATCTTGCTTGGTGTCGTATTTATCTGCATTATCGTTGCTTCCGTCACATCCGTTCTGGGGAACATGTTCATTAAGAACCTCTACGATGACTTTATCGTACCGCTTCTGGAGAGTGAAGATAAGGTCAAGGACTTTTCCGGACTTCTGAACTGGATCCGTATGGTCGCGATCCTGTTCGGATTCGGTGTACTGGCCAACCTTTTCCAGGGACAGATCATGCTGGTGATCTCCAACAATGTATTGCGCAATGTGCGTGATGACATGTTCAAGCACATGCAGCGCCTGCCGATCTCGTATTTCGATACGCACTCACACGGTGATGTGATGAGCCACTATACCAACGATGTCGATACATTAAGACAGATGATCTCCCAGAGTTTTCCATCCATGGTCTCTTCGGCGATCACGATCGTGGCAACACTGGCCGGTATGATCTATACCAGCTGGCAGCTGACCATCGTTGTTTTGGCGGGTACGTTCGTCATGATCTTCCTCATGGGCAAGATCGGAGGCAAGAGTGCCACATTCTTTGTGAAGCAGCAGGCCTCTCTGGGTGATGTGAACGGATACATCGAAGAGATGGTCAACGGTCAGAAAGTCGTCAAAGTATTCACTTACGAAGAGCGTGCGAAAGAAACTTTCGACCAGAAAAACGGCGAACTGTGTAAAAATGCCACCTCCGCGAATATCTTCGCGAACATCCTGATGCCGATCATGGGTAATATCGGAAATGTGCTTTACGTTCTGGTCGCATTTATCGGCGGATTTCTGGCGATCGTATGTGGGATCAGCGCGATCTCGATCGGCTCCATCGTGGCCTTCCTGCAGTTGACCAAGTCCTTCATCATGCCGGTGTCCCAGGTGTCCCAGCAGATGAACGCGATCATCATGGCGATGGCCGGTGCAGGACGTATCTTTAAGCTCATGGACGAGAAGCCGGAGGAAGACGAAGGCTACGTCACGCTGGTACACTGCAAGAAGAATGGGGAAGAACTGACTGAGGTCAGTGAAGACGAGGCGCTTGCCAATAAGCACAACAAGGACTATGTCTGGGCCTGGAAACATCCGCACGGTGACGGTACGCTGACCTATACACAGGTACGCGGTGATGTCCGCTTCTTCGATGTGGATTTCAGCTATGACGGCAAGAAGCAAGTTCTTTTCGATGTGTCACTTTATGCTAAGCCAGGTCAGAAGATCGCCTTCGTAGGCGCAACCGGTGCCGGCAAGACCACGATCACGAACCTGATCAACCGCTTCTACGATATCGCAGACGGTAAGATCCGCTATGACGATATCAACATCAACAAGATCAAGAAGGCCGATCTGCGGCACTCTCTTGGTATCGTTCTTCAGGAGACAAATCTGTTCACCGGTTCGGTCATGGAGAATATCCGCTACGGTAACCTCAGGGCCACAGACGAAGAGTGTATTGCCGCCGCCAAGCTGGCCAACGCACATGACTTTATCAGCAAGCTCCCGCAGGGTTACGATACGGTCCTCACCGCGAACGGTTCCGAGCTGTCACAGGGTCAGCGCCAGCTGATCGCGATTGCCCGTGCCGCAGTGGAAGATCCGCCGGTCATGATCCTCGACGAGGCAACAAGTTCGATCGATACCCGTACCGAGGCGATCGTACAGCGCGGCATGGATGCCCTGATGGAGAACCGTACGGTATTCGTCATTGCCCACCGCCTTTCCACAGTACAGAACAGTAAGGCGATCATGGTGCTGGAGAATGGCCATATCATCGAAAGAGGTGACCATAACTCCCTGATTGCAGACAAGGGAAAATATTACCAGCTCTATACCGGCGCGTTCGAACTGGAGTGATCCGGTTTTCCCAAGGATCCAGGAAGAGGATGTCTCAACAGGTGAGATGTCCTCTTTTTGCATAGGAAAGGATGGCGCCTTCCCGCGCCCAATCCCTCAAAAAAACTTATCTTGAGATTCTTCCGAATAATGTTAGAATAGTAACAGCTACGGTACTGCCGTATTCTATCGCTACAAAGAGGTGTTTCTATGCCAACGACGAAGAGAGTCAAAAAAGAAAATCGAGGACGTAAAGTCAAGGATATTACCGGAGAGAGATTCGGACATCTCGTCGCCATGAAGGAAACCGCAGAGCGCTTTAACGGAAAGGTCGTCTGGCTTTGCCGTTGTGATTGTGGAAATGAAGTTAAGATCACATCCCATCGTCTTCTGCATACAGAGATCAGCAACTGCTTTGATGAGCAGTGCCCTTATCGCGACACCAGCCGTAAGCTTCTGAAAGAAGAGGACTTTACCGGTGGTCTCCGCCGTGATACCGCTGCGATGGACGATATCTCCGGCCAGAAGTTCGGAGAATTGACCGTCACCACGATGACCGGTATCAAGAGCGGAAAGAATCTGCAGTGGTTCTGCAAGTGCTCTTGCGGACGGGAAGTGAAGGTATATGCACGTGATCTGGTGCGTGGCCTTCGCCTGAACTGCGGTGGTCCTGCGCATCGTTTAGGGAAATGACCGTGTACCGGCTATAAGAAGAGAAGATTCGGAGAGGCTGCTTCCATTGAGGAAGCAGCCTTTTTGCATGAAATGTCTCAAAGCATAAAAAAATCGTAAGAAAAAAGTATTTCAATTCTGTGGTGGTAAGTGTAAAATCTTTACATAAATCTTATAGGCAGAGGAGAAATTCTTATGGGCAAGTATTTTGGAACGGATGGGTTCCGTGGAAAAGCAGGTGTAGTCTTAACTGCGGAACATGCTTTCAAGACAGGACGTTTCCTCGGCTGGTATTACTCACAACAGCATTTGAACAAGGGTATGCAGGAAACTGCAAAGATCGTGATCGGTAAAGATACACGTCGCTCTTCTTACATGTATGAAAATGCATTGGCAGCAGGCATCACGTCTTCGGGCGCTGATGCTTATTTATTGCATGTAACTACGACACCATGTGTGAGTTATATCACTCGAACAGAAGATTTTGACTGCGGTGTCATGATCTCCGCCAGCCACAATCCTTTCTATGACAATGGCATCAAGTTAATGAACGAGATCGGTGAGAAGATGGATGACGATCTTCAGGACCAGATCGAGAAATATATCGATGGCCTGAGCGAGGAGATCCCGTGGGCATCGGAGACCGGTATCGGTAAGACGATCGACTATTATTCCGGAAGAAACCGTTACATCGGTTATCTGGCAGGTCTGGCAAAAAAGTCCTACGAGAAGCATAAGATCGGTCTGGACTGCGCGAATGGCAGTTCCTGGATGATCGGCCGCGCGGTATTTGATGCTTTGGGTGCCAAGACCTATGTGATCAACAACACACCGGACGGTGTAAATATCAATAACGGATGCGGTTCCACACACATTGAGGGACTGCAGAAGTACGTGGTGGACAATAAGCTGGATGTCGGATTTGCTTTCGATGGTGACGCAGACCGTTGCCTGGCTGTCGATGAACTCGGTAATGTGGTCAATGGCGATAAGATCATGTATATCTGCGCCAAGCACATGAAGGAGAAGGGCCAGCTCAATAACAATACTGTCGTGACGACCATCATGTCGAACTTCGGACTTTACAAGGCTTTGGATGAAGCCGGTATCAACTATGAGAAGACAGCGGTCGGTGACCGTTATGTATATGAGAACATGAAAGAGAACGATCACATGATCGGTGGCGAGCAGTCCGGACATGTTATTTTCCGTAAGTTTGCACATACCGGTGACGGTCTGATCACAGCCATCATGCTGATGGAAGTACTCCTGGAGACCAATCTCCCGCTCTCTGTTCTGGCTTCTCCGGTGACCATGTATCCGCAGGTCCTTAAGAACGTCGTAGTAGACGATAAGGACGGAACGCTCGCAGATGAGACGGTAAAAGCACAGGTGGAGGCCTGCACGAAGGAACTCGGCGATAACGGCCGTGTACTCCTGAGAAAGAGCGGCACAGAGCCGGTACTCCGTGTTATGTCGGAAGCCGGGTCCTACGAAGAGTGCGAGAAGCAGGTGGATGCGATCATCGCATCGATGGAGAAGAGCGGACATCTGGTGGAGGTGAAGAAATAATGTATACGATCACAGACCTTTATGACCTGACACAGACGTATCCGCAGGTCAAGGATTATCTTTCCAAGTTTACCTATCCATGGGAGGCCCTTTCCGGCATCACGGATCTGATCCTAGAGATCGGTAAGACTCTTTCGCCGGATGAGTTCGACCATCCGTCGGAGGATGTATGGATCGCGAAGGATGCCAAAGTCTTCGCTACCGCCTATATCGGTGGCCCTTGCATCATCGGACATAATACCGAGGTGCGTCAGTGCGCTTTCGTACGTGGAAGTGCTCTCGTCGGCGAGAACTGTGTGGTCGGAAATTCCACGGAATTGAAGAATGTCATTCTTTTCAATAATGTACAGGTCCCGCACTATAACTACGTAGGCGACTCGATCCTGGGTTACAAGGCACATATGGGCGCCGGTTCCATTACCAGTAACGTCAAGAGTGACAAACTGCCAGTCGTGATCAAGAACGGTGACGAGCAGATCGAGACAGGCAGAAAGAAAGTCGGTGCTATGTTGGGTGACCGTGTCGAAGTCGGATGCAACAGTGTTCTCAATCCGGGTACAGTCATCGGACGGGACAGCAACGTATATCCGACATCCTGTGTCCGTGGAGTGATCCCGGAGAACAGTATCTATAAGGATCAGGGCAATATCGTCATTAAGAGAAAGTAAGCAGATAAGATCATATCGTACAAGGAGGTACATTTATGAAAGTCATTATCGCAGAGAACTATCAGGATGGCGCCAAGAAGGCTGCAGACATCATGGAGAAGATCATCCGTGAGAAGCCGGAGTGCACACTGGGACTGGCTACAGGTTCCAGCCCGGTCGGCATGTATCAGGAACTTTCCCGTCGTTGCAAGGAGGAAGGCTTGGATTTCTCGAAGATCCATACTGTAAATCTGGATGAGTATGTAGGTCTTGAACCGACACACGAACAGAGCTACCGCTACTTCATGGACAGCAATCTTTTCGACCATATCAATATCGATAAGGCCAACACCTACGTTGCCAAGGGTATCGGCGATGTAGAAGCCAATATCAAGGAATTCAATGAAATTCTGGACAAGACAGATATCGAGATCCAGGTCCTCGGCGTAGGTCCGGACGGACACCTCGGTTTCAACGAGCCGGGTCCGGTGCTCATCGATGGTGCGCATAAGGAGATCCTCGATGAATCCACGATCGATGCCAATGCACGTTTCTTTGCATCCCGGGACGAGGTTCCGTGCTATGCGGTAACTATGGGAATGGGCAACATCATGCGTGCCAAGGCTCTTCTCATGATCATCAACGGCAACAAGAAAGACGCGGCGACCAAGCTTCTTATGAACGATCGTATCGATCCGATGTGCCCGGCGACATTTATGAGACTGCACCGTGATGCCACTGTCGTGATCGAAAGAAAACTGGCGGAAGAAATCGGATACATCAAGTAAGCATTCCGATCCGCATACATAATCGATGCAAAAAACAGAACTGACCGTAAACGTGGCAGGCGTAGACGGTCAGTTCTTTTCTATATAAGGAAGACAAGGGGAGCATGCCTTCCTTGTAGGTATCCGGCGCTATAACCCGCGCCTCAAACATATAAAACATAAAGTGATGATCCGCTTTCCGGCTCTTCCGCTTCCAGTCGGAAAAAAAGATCGGATACCTTATCCGGCAACTATATTATAGGGTACAGGCACGATCTTGTAGTGACGGATTCGTCACGAGGCGGAAAAAACGATGGATCAGTAAAAATGCAGCGCTTCATTATGCAAATGTAATTGGTTCGAAGTTTTCTTTGTGTTTCAGTCTTCTCATGGTATACTTCGGATGGGAAGAAGAGATTTTTTAAGAAGGAGACACTTTATGAAGAAAACTACAGCAGTAGCATGCTGTGCGATTGCAGCATGCATGGCGGCAGCAGTGCTTTTGGCGCCGAAGAAGGCGGATCGTACAGTACTGGCCGACGAGTTATTCGCCAATACGGATAATATACCGATCGACGAGTCGCATTTCCCGGACGAAGGTTTCCGTAACGGAGTCAGAAGATATGACACCGATAATAATAGTGTTTTAAGTCCTTCAGAGCGGGACATGAAAAATATGTATATAGAAAACCAATCATTTACGTCCATGGTAGGTATTCGATATTTTCCGGATCTGGAATCCCTTACACTGGTCGGTTGTAACGCGCCGAATATCGATCTGACGGATGCCATGGGTGTGACGGACCTTTACATCAGAGATGGTAAGAATACCGATCTTACAATCACAGCCAAGGCTTTTCTTAAGAATCTGAAGATCGAATACACGCCGATCACATGGCTTAACCTGCAGGGCATGCTGAGTCTTCAGACGCTGACGCTGGAATATACCAAGATCCCGATGCTGAGGCTGTCTAGTGTGCGGCACCTGAAGAAGCTGGAGCTTCACAACAACATGATCACCTCCCTTGATATTTCCCAAAACACGGAACTTGAGACCGTAGACTGCAACGAGATGCGTCACAAATCAGACTATGCGCTTCTGGAGTCTTTGACTGTAGGCGGTGCAACAGCACTGAAGACGATTGATGTGAGTCATCACGATATCGGAGAACTGGCGTTTACGGATAATCCCAACTTGACGAAGATCGATTGCAATTACAATAATAATCTGACCAAACTGGATCTGTCCGGTGCATCGGCCCTGGTCACGCTGACCGCGAAAGACAACAAGCTTGCTTCGCTGGATCTGACGCATAACCCGGCCCTGGTATCTGCGGAAATTGATTCTTATGACGACAGAGACCTGTCCGTCGGAAAACTGGATCTGTCCAAGAACACAGAACTTCAGGTCCTGGACTGTGAAAATCTCGGTATCACGGAGCTCACCTTCCCGAGTTCCGGCACGAGCAAGATGACGAATCTTCACTGTAGTCATAACAAGCTGACATCCCTGAATCTGAGTAATCTGGTTAATCTTGAGGATCTTGGCTGTGCCTATAACAATATTTCCTCTCTGATCATGCCGAAGAATATGCCCAACCTGACATACGTTGATATAGAAAAGAACTCGATTCCTTCAATAAATCTATCGACCGCAACGAAACTTCGGGTCCTCGGATGTTCCGAAAACAATCTCTCTTCACTGGATGTCACCGCCTGCAAAGACCTGTACAAACTTTATTGCGATAGTAACGGCATTTCGAAACTGGATCTTTCGAAGAATACGAATCTGACCAATCTTGAGTGCAGTTATACAAAACTTACATCTCTGGATCTTTCCAACAATACCTTGCTCGAGAGAGTGCGCTGTGTGCATAGAAGTACCGGTGAAAACGATACTTCTCCAAAGATCAAGACTTTGAAGGCAAAGAATCTTCCGTATCTGACGTACTTATCCTGCGAAGGCAACGATATCGCGACGCTGGATTTTTCCGGGGACACGGCGCTCGCAGAACTCTACTGTATAAACTGCAATACCGAAAAACTGCTGCTGACCAATGATACGTCATTGAAAACACTATGGTGCTATAACAACAGGATCAGTGTGCTCGATCTGACAAATGTGAAGAATCTTGAGAGCTTAAGCTGTTCGAGTAACAGTCTTGTAAAATTGGATCTTACAGGTTGTTCGAATCTTAATAGAGTGATTGCCGCGGGCAATAAGCTTAAGACGCTGAGCGTTAAGGGATGTGTCTCACTCCAGGAGATCAACTGTTCCAATAATAGCATTGCTTCTCTGAATGTCTCGGATTGCGTGAAACTCGAAATGCTCGATGCAAGACAGAATTCCCTTTCATCGTTAACGCTGACCGGAGCAGGCTCTCTGCAAAAAGTGCATGTGGAAAAAAACCAGCTTACGTCCTTAGTGGTGAAGGATCTGACAAAACTGAAGGAACTGTACTGCGAGGATAATAAACTTGAGACAATGACCTTGTCCAACCTGCCTTCGCTGGAAAAACTGTACTGCAACTATAACAGCCTCAGAAGTCTGAATGCGACCGGAGCACCGAATCTAACGAGGCTGGATTGCTCGTTCAACGACGAGATCACTTCGCTTACGATCGATAAGAACAATATGCTTTCCATGCTGAGCTGTTTTGGAAATAAGATCAGCTACCTGAAGATTGGGGTAAACCCATACCTGAATGCATGTTTCAACGGGCACAAGACAGAATGCTTCTTCTCCGGGCGAGAGCACGGTGCTTTGGGATATCATTTCGATCCTCTTGAGAGCTCCGAATACTATGGCAAGGCCATGATCCAATGCGACAGGGACGTTCTGATCATAACGACAGGCAATACACCGACACCAACGAAGGCACCGGTCACCCCGACTCCAACGAAGACGGCCGGCACGCCTACTCCGACAAAGAAGGTGACACCGACGAAGAAAGTCACG
>Ga0247611_10009624_pt1 | contig 11572 bp, 11 predicted proteins | sample 177DNAGHGhighgp2_FD_192422 | JGI IMG/M metagenome (GOLD analysis project Ga0247611, IMG submission 192422) | Sheep rumen microbial communities from Palmerston North, Manawatu-Wanganui, New Zealand - 1770 DNA GHGhigh gp2 | ecosystem: Host-associated > Mammals > Digestive system > Stomach > Rumen... | reverse complement strand
CGACACCACTGGTCTGATGCAGAAGCCCACCACCACGCTGGAGGAGGTAGACTCCATCGGGTTCCGCAGTGCCATCGCACACGGGAAAACCGTCTGCATGATGACAGCCACCTGGTGCGGTCCCTGCCGACTGATGTATCCCCGATTAGAGAACGTCAGCAAACAGGTAGGCAAGGATTACCGTTTTATCAAAGTGGACATTGACAAGTGCCGGACGATTGCAAAGGAATACAACACGCTGACCATCCCCGTGGTCATCCTCTTCGAGAACGGGAAAGAGCTGCGCCGCATCACCTCGGCAGCATATAGCGAGGAGGACATCTTGAAGTTTGTCACAGAATAGTAATAATAATCATGGAACGTCGTAGAATCATAGGAATTGTATTGCTGGCACTGGCAGGAGCTGCCTGCTTGATGTCGGTTGTTTGGAACCTCATCAGAATGCCCGAAGGCGCAGATGCCCGAATCCGCATAGTAGTCTTTATGCTGGCAGAAGTGGCACTATTGGTCCCGTCGGTATGGGCTTTTACCCATCCCGACTCCAAGCCGCTATTGAAAGGGAAGGATCAGGCAACCACGCAGAGTCTCATCGACCCCGCAGGCTACCGCTACATTACGCTGGGCGTGGCAGCACTGACCTTAGTCTTAATAATCAACTTCGAGGTTCTCAAAAACACAGTGTGGGACCCATTCGGAAGCTGGGCTTCCACCATTGCCATCCTCGCATTCTGTATAGTCGCGATAGTGGTGATGTTTTGGTCGATGTATAAGAGTATTCAGAAATAGGCATTATGGAGCAACGCAGAACCATAGGATACATCTTGCTGGCATTGGCTACCGTCATCTGCCTGGCATCGAATGTGTGGTTCATTGTCAAGATGCCGATGGGAGGTGAGAAGGTATCGCACTTGATATTCAGGACACTGCCCGAGGTGATTGCATTGTTGGCAGTAGTGTATACCTTTGTCCGGCCAGGAAAAACAATGAATCTGAAACTTGACATCCGCGAGCGGAGAATAAAGAAAGACGAGCATGACGCCATCGACCCCCACGGATACGGCTACATCATGATGGGGGCCATGAGCCTGTTCTTGACATTGGCCGTTGCCGTTGACATCATGGATAAACTTGGTGCACCACTGTTCGACAGGATTCCCGCTGGATGGTGTATCGTTGTATTGAGTGTCTTGACGGTTGCTGTGGTGATGTGGATGTCGGTGAAAATAGCAATGGCTAATAGGAGCGCAAATAACAGTTAACCTACCATGAAAGAACGCAATAAATCCATCTTCCGCATATTGCTTTTTGCATCGGTGGGCATACTGCTGGCACAGACGGTACTGCTGGCAATCCTGCCGTACGGTGCCCCTTTGACTGGGTCGACCTCCCAAAAGGAAATGCATATTGTGTTACCCTTGATTTTCATTCTCATCGAGTTGGTGACCTGCGGTATGCTTATCTACTTTATCCTTAACCCACAACACAATTACAACTATACCGTTCGCCGCGTTGACGGCCGATGGAAAGTGGAGCGCATTGTCTACGGTCCCGACCCCAACGGCTTACGCTATATCTCGTCAGGAGTGAGTACAATCATCATTGCACTCCTCTTTGCTGCCATCTCCGCCGCCATTCTGTGGCCGGATGTGGTGACCGAAACAGTGATAACGATTGCTGTCATTATCCTTATGATACCATTTGGTGTCACCTATTATATCGTTGAAAACAAACTGCGTAAACTATTATGAATAGAAAACATTTCCTTGACAACATCCGCTGGGTGACAGTGCTTCTGGTGCTGCTTTACCATGTGGTCTATTTCTACAACAACAAGGGTGTCTTTGGCGGCATAGGGGGTTGGGTGGACGACCCCAAGGCTCAGCCGCAGGATGTCATTATGTACATCCTCTACCCATGGTTTATGATGCTGCTCTTTCTGGTGGCAGGCATCAGTAGCCGCTATGCCATACAGAAATCTTCTCGGGGGCAATGGTTCAAGAAACGCACCCGCCAGCTGCTTGTCCCTGCCACGATAGGCCTGTTTGTCTTCCAATGGATGACGGGCTATTTCAACACCCAGATAGCGGGTGTGGCGCAGGGCATCCCCAATCAGATTGCCTCCATCCCCGCCGGTCCTGTCCGTTATATGGCATGTGCTTTCTCAGGCATCGGCCCGCTGTGGTTTATCCAAGAGCTGTGGGTGTTCTGCTTGCTACTGATTATTATTATCGCCATTGAGCGCGACCGCCTGTACAATGCCGTCGGCCGTCTGCTGCAGTCCACGCGAGGCTGGTCCAAGCCCTGCCGTTTGGCGCTCCTGCTGGTGGTCGGTTTCCTCCTTATTTGGGCAGGGGCACAGGGCTCTATCCCCCACCCCGCCGAGCACAGTGCCCAGGGTCTATGGAACCTCTACCGTCCGGCTGCCTATTTCGTCCCCTTCCTCATGGGCTACTATCTCTTCTCGCGCGACAACGTGCAGCGTTTCCTGTCACGCTATGCTTACTGGCTGCTTGTGCCGGCGGTTGCAGCGGGTGTGGCACTAACCCTTGCCACTTGGGGCCAGGACAACACTGCCCCGCTCTATCTGATGCACTGGAGCACCAACCTCTTTGCCTGGCTGGCCATCCTTGCCATGCTGGCCTGCTTCAAGGCCTGGGCCGACCGCACCACGCCTCTTGCCACCTACATGACCCGCAGCAGCTATGGCATCTACATTGTCCACTACCTTATCATTGCCGCCCTCGGCTATATGCTCAAGCTCTACACCTCCCTGCCGCCCGTGGCCGACTATCTCATATTGCTGGTGGCAGTCTTCACCCTCTCCCCTGCCCTATACGAGCTGCTGCGCCGCATCCCCTTCGTCCGCTGGGCAGTCTTAGGCATAGGCAAATCCAATCAGAGTACTCGGAATACTCTGAGTACTCCGACAAATCAGCAATAAATAAAAACAAACAATATCATGTCAGAAATCCTACGCATCGAAGGCCTGAGCAAGACCTTCACCCTGTCGCGCAAGCAGCAACGTCTGGAGCGCACAAACCAACGCCGCAAGGTGGCGGTAGACAACCTGACCCTCACCGCCAACCGAGGCGAGATTTTCGGTCTGCTCGGTCCCAACGGGGCAGGCAAGACCACCACCCTCCGAATGCTTGCCACCCTCATCAAGCCCGACCAGGGCGACGCATGGGTGGACGGTAGCAGCATTGTCAGCCAACCCGAAGAGGTGCGCGGCAAGATTGCTTTCCTCACCAGCGAACTGAAGCTGGAAGACTTCTTCACACCCAACTATCTCTTCAACTTCTTCAGCGATCTGCACGGCGTAGACCCCTCCACCGCAGCCGCCCGCAAGAAGGCACTCTTCGCCCGATTCGGCATCGACAAGTTTGCTGAAGTGAAGGTGGCCAACCTCTCCACCGGCATGAAGCAGAAGGTGAGCATCGTCATCTCGCTGGTGCACGACCCCGACATCATCATCTTCGACGAGCCCACCAACGGCCTCGACGTCATCACTGCCCGCACCGTGACGGACTACCTGCAAGAGCTCCGCTCCGAGGGCAAGACCATCATCCTGTCCACCCACATCTTCAGTCTGGTGGAACGCCTCTGCGACCGCGTAGGCATCATCATCGACGGCCGTCTGTCGGCCTGCGGCACCCTCGAAGAGGTCTGCAACGGCCTCACTATCGAAGACCGATTCTTTGAACTTTACAAAGCACAGAAAGGAGACGAAGAATGAAAAAGCGCAACAACACATGGACAATCATCCGCAAGGAATTTGCCCGTTTCTTTGGCGACCGACAACTGGTGTTCACCACCGTCATCATGCCCGGTCTGCTTATCTATCTTATCTATAGCCTCATGGGTGTCGGCATCCGTAATATGGAGACCCACGGCGAACAAGACGTGGTAACTGTCCGCGTAGAGAATATGCCCCAAAGCGTGGCGCCGCTCCTCGCCTCGCTCGACAGCAGCATCGCCCTCGTGCAGCAGCCCGTCAGCCAAGCCGACATCGACGCCCTGCAGGACAAGGAAATCAACGCTGTACTGATGCGTTTCCCCGCAAACTTCGACGACCTCGTTGCCACCTACGACCCCCAAGGCGGACAACCGGCTCCCAATGTAGAGATATACTACAACTCCACCAACAACGCCTCCGACCGCGTGTTCACCATCATGGAGACGGCCCTCAACGCCTATGAAGACGGCATGGCCAACCGTTTCGACATCAACCGTGCCGACGAGGAAGGACAGACCTTCAACCAAGCCAGCGACGACCAAGTGCTGGGCGACATCCTTTCCAAGCTCCTTCCCATGCTCATCATCATGATGCTCTTCAGCGGCGTGATGGCCATAGCCCCCAGCAGCATCGCCGGTGAAAAGGAGCGCGGCACCATCGCAACCCTTCTCGTCACCCCCATGCGCCGCAACGAGCTGGCCCTCGGCAAGATTGTCTCTCTCAGCTGCATTGCCCTGCTTAGTGGCATCAGCAGTTTCGTCGGCATTGCCCTTTCGCTGCCCAACATGATACAGGCAGGGGGCGACGGCATCGACATCCCCTTCAACTACACCACCAGCGACTATGTCGCCCTGCTGTTGGTCATCTTCGCTTCGGTGCTGGTCATGGCCTCCGCCATCAGCCTGCTCTCGGCACTGGCCAAGGACGTGAAGAACGCCGGCACCATGATCACCCCCTTCATGCTCATCATCATGCTGGCCGGTCTGCTGCCCATGTTCCAAACCGAGACCGTACACAGTCTCGTCAACTACTTCATCCCCTTCTACAACTCCATCCAGGTGATGGCCGATGTCTTCGCCCACTCGCTCAACTGGACTGCCCTGCTCATCACCCTCGGCTCCAACATCGTCTATACCGGCATAGCCATCTGGGGACTCACACGCATGTTCAACAGCGAGAAGGTCATGTTCTCAAAATAATACCGTAATAATCGGAGTACTCAGAATATTCAGAGTACTCCGAAAAAATAAAGAAACAACATCATGAAAAATGTCAAGCTTTTTATCGCCATAGCCTACGGTCTCATTTGGGCCGCAGGCTTGGCCTTATATCTGTCGGGTGCCAAAGTTGCTTCCTTTTCGGGTGCTGCCCCTTGGTTGGTATCCCTCTGCATGTTCATCCCTCTGGTGGCGACGCTCATCTGCCAGAAGGCTTCCAAGGAGCCCCTGCTACGGGGTATCGGCATCAGATGGAAGATCAACCGCTGGTGGTTCCTCGGATGGCTTACCTTCCCCATTGTCGCGCTGCTTACGCTGCTGTTCACCGACTGGATAAGCGGCATCGACACCCACACCGAAGCCATGCAGACGCTCAGCGAGTCACTGCCCATCGGTCCTGCAGGAGCGGTGGCCTTTACCCTCCTGTCGGGCATGTTGGCAGGTGTCACCATTAATGCCCTCTTCGCCTTCGGCGAGGAGGTGGGCTGGCGCGGATACCTGCTCAAGCAGTTCAAAGGGAAGTCGTTTCTAGGCACCGCCGTCATCATCGGCATCATCTGGGGCTTGTGGCATGCACCGCTCATCCTCATGGGACACAACTACCCACAGCATCCCCAATGGGGTGTCCTCATGATGGTGGTGGTGAGCATCCTCATGAGCTTCATCATCCAGTATTTCCGCATCAAGAGCGGCTCCGTCATCGTGGCGGCAATCATGCACGGCACCTGCAACGCAGTGGCTGGCACAACGATGCTCTTTGTCGGTCTTGACCGATTCAACGACCTCCTCGACGGTGCCTGCGGCCTTGCCGGCATGCTTGCCATGCTGGTGGTCGCCGTGGTCATCTTCCTCTTCGACCGATACGTCACCCGCGAGCACATCTGCACCTCGCCCCTCAATCTCGACACAATAAAAAAGGAGCAGACTCGTTAATACGGCATGAAACACACCCGACGAAACCTGTCGCTGACCCTGCTCGCCCTGTTGCTGCTGAGTTTCCTTGCCTCATGCAGCAACAAGGGCGTGCACATGCCCAAGCACCGCAAACGCCGCCACTGCGACTGTCCTACCTTTGCCTACACGACACCGCAGCACTCCACAACCGAAGATGGAACAATCCTATATTGACAATTTCAAAAAAGGACTTGCCAAATACGTCCCCGCCGAAGCCGTCAACCCCCTCTTCGACTTCATGGCCGAGCATAAGGTACACCTCCATATCACCCGCGAGCGCTTCTCGAAACTGGGCGACTACCGCTGGCCCCAGCCCCAACACCGCTACCACGAAATCAGCATCAACGGCAACCTGAACAAATACCACTTCTTGATGGTGCTGCTGCACGAGATGGCCCACCTCAACACCTGGCTGCAGCACGGCAACACCATCCAGCCCCACGGCCACGAGTGGCAAGCCAACTATGCCCGACTGATAAACCTTTACCTTCCCCTCTTCCCAACCGACGTATCCGTCCTCCTGCAACGCTACACCGCCCGTATACCCCTCAGCCGCACCATCGAGAAACAGATTGACGCCCAGCTCCGACACTACAACCCCGACTACACCCCCTCACAGGACATCACCCTAAACGACCTCACCCCAGGCACACGCTTCCACATTGCATCCCGTCCCGACCACCACTTTCAAGCCCTCGAAAAACGCCGCACCCGCTGGATATGCCTCAACCTAGCAGACGGAAAAAAATACCTTGTCAGCGGCACAGCCGTCGTCGTGACGGAGTAAACATCAGTAATTAAAGATTAACACTGTCCGTCGCCCTCTTGGAACAGGGAGAGGATCTGGCATACTTTTGTGTCGAGGGACTGGGTGCCGTCAATCCAGTGGATGGGGATACCCTGCCGTTCCATGCGGCGGAACCAGGTCATCTGCCGTTTGGCAAAGCGGCGGATGTCGGTGTATAGATCACGGTACATATCATCATAGCTGCACTGCCCTCGGAGATATTGCGTCACATGACGGTATTCCAAGCCATAGCGCAACAGCCTTTCTTCCGGCACCCCGCTGTCGAGGAGGGTTTTTACCTCTTCAATCATGCCTCCTTCGAGCCGCTGGCGAAGACGGATGCCTATACGCTCGATAACTTGTGCACGGGGAAAGGATACGCCCACCACCAGATGCTGCATGGGGGGCATGTGGGGATAGGCATCGGGGTGCTGGAGGCGGTATTCCTGTATTTCGAGGGCACGGAGCAGGCGGTCGCGTGTCTCGGTGTCGGTGTGGTTGTGGAGCTTTATATAACCAGCCAGGCGGGCAGTGAGTTCCTGGTCGGTATAGGCTTCCATCCGTCGACGGAACTCGGGGTCGACAGGGGCATCTGCCAATTGATAGCCCTTCACTACAGATTCTATATACATGCCCGTGCCGCCACAAAGGATGGGCTGGCGGCCTCGTCCCACTATATCATGGAAGGCGCATATAAAATCGTTCATGAATTGATAGACGTTATACTCATAGCCTGCATCGTGGATGTCGATGAGGTGATAGGGGATGTCAGTGTCGTGTATATGGTAGTCGGCAAGGTCTTTCCCCGATCCAATATCCATGCCGCGGAATACCTGCCTCGAATCGGCACTGATAATCTCACCGCCGAGCTGGTAAGCCAGTTCGGCGGCGAGACTTGTTTTGCCACAAGCCGTAGGGCCTGTTATGGTGAGCAGTTTAGTCGTCGAGGAAATAGAGTTTGCCTTGCTGTTTGTCGAATTCGTATTCGCCGAAGTCGGCCAAGGCGGAACGGTTGATGATAAACTTATAATCGATACCCTTCACGACGATGACTTCGACATTCTGCTGGTGGTGCTGTCCAATCTGGATTTCCTTGAAGACAAGCTTGGCACGGTCGAGGATGTTGCCCTCGGGGTCGAAGGCGTGGTCGCGGTCGGGGAAGTCTTCCTTGTTGATGCGGCGCTGGTAGAGCATGTTCATAGCCTCCTCCCATGAGATAGCGATAGGCTCCTTGAAGCGCTCGTCGATGAGCATGGGCATCTGCATGCCGTTGATGATGGCCTGCACTTCGCCTTTCTGTGTGTTGATCATGGTGACGGGAATTGTAGCCTCGTCGTGGACGATGACAGCTACGTCGCGATAGTTGGTGTCGACGGGGGCGTTGACTAGGTCGATATAAGTGCCATCTTCATTCTGCTTGACCAGAGCTGTGTCTGAAGCCATATTGTTGACAATACGCTTGGAGACATAGTCAGAGCGGAGAATCAAAAACTCGATGCGGCGGTTGAGCTGGTGTGCGGCTTCCTGATGTTCGGGAGTGGGGAGGTCGGCGATATAGTCGCAGTCGAGGGTGGTGCCTGCAGAGAAGATGAACGGTTTACCGCCCACCTCGATGTAGACATCGCGGTCGAGGGTGCGCGGCACACGATCGGCATAGCCCTTGGCCACCATACGGTCGCGCTCGATGCCACGGCTGGCAAGGTAGTCCACCACACTCTGCGCACGGCGCTGCGAGAGGGTGTCGTTGGTGAGACCGATGAAGGGACGGCAGTCGGTGTGGGCACGGATTTCAACCACGATACTGGGGTTGTTGACCATCACGAGAGAGAGGTCCATGAGGGAGTCCATAAACTCCTCTTTGAGATCCCACTTGGAGAGGTCGTAACGAATTTCGGGCAGGACAACCGGCTGCTGGGGCACCGGCTCCATGCGGAAATCGTGGACTATGTCCTTGTCGACAGTGTAGCCCATGGTGCTCTCGGAACCCTCTAGGCTGAAGTAGTCAACCTTGGAAAGGTACATCTTGTAGACCACCTGTCCGCGCACCTGGCTGTTGTTGAACTTGTAGAAACCTTTCTTGTCGGTGTAAGTCTCGGCTTCGGAACCGTCGGAACCCACAATTTTGACCTTGCAGCCTTTGATGAGCTGCATGGATTTCTCGTCACGAACGGTACCCTCGATGGTATAAAGCAGCGGGGGCAGCTCGAACTTATAGAGGTTAAGGGTGGGAAGAGGGAGCTTCTTGCCCTTTTTGTCAGTATTCTTGTTGAGGGGGTCGTCGAACGGACGGTTGGAGGAGAAGTAGCCGCGTTCGAGCATGGGGTTGGCATCGCTTTCGGGGTAGTAGATGATGGACATCTCGTCGTAGGAGGAGTTGATGGGCACACCGAGGTTTTCGGGTTTGGAGCAGATACGCTTGCCGATGCGGGTTTTGTAGATGTCGTAACCACCGATGCCGGGGAGACCGTTGGAGGAGAAATAGAGGTTGGAGTCGCCACGCAGGACGGGGAAGGCCTCACGGCCGGGGGTGTTGACAACAGGGCCCATATTGACGGGCTTGCCGAAATCGTCGGCCAAAGAGGCACGGGAAGCTTTCCAAATATCGTAGTCACCTTCTCCACCGGGCATATCGGAACAGAAATAGAGAGTCAAACCGTCGCTCGAGATGGCGGGGTAGAGATAATTATACATGGTGTCACCAAGATTGATGGCAACAGGGGTTGCCCACTCGCCGGGAGCGACCTCTTCCTCGGCGGGTTTGCTCTCTTCCTCAGTGTTGGCATCCTTGCCCTTCTTACCCTTGCCTTTCTTGGTAGTTTTGGTGGGAGACTTCTTGGCCTTGGTCTTCTTGGCAGCCTTCTTCTTGTCAGCGGCTACTGCCTTGGTCGAGGTGTAGATGGCGCAACCGTGGGTCTCGTGCTCAACGATTTTGCATCGTGAGAAATAGATGGTGGTGCCATCGGGGGAGAAACAGGCTTCACCTTCGTTGCTGGTGGTGTTAATCTTGCCGCTATTGTCGTAAGGTGTGGGGGTATTGGTCCACTGCCCGTTACGATCCTTGTAGACGGTATAGAGCGAGGAGTAGTTCTGACCTGTCCACACGTCCTTGCCATCTGCTTCGTCGGCACCGTAGCGCGAGGAGGTGAAGACAAGTGTATTGGTGTCGTCACCCACGAAACGGAGCGACCAATCGTTATACTCGGTGCTCCAGTCTGCCAGTTTGGTGATGATATGGCGGCTGCGCTCGGCTGCCCACCGTGTGACATCGATAAGCGATTTCTTTCGTGTCAGGCAAAGCTTGTCGCCGGGGACCAGTTCGAGGTATTTGTCGTAGTAGCTGTCGGCCTCGTCGAACTTGCCGTTGAAACGGCACATCTCGGCCATGTAGTAGTAGAGTTTGGGCTCCACGGTATAATAGCCTGCCTGGATGAGGCGGTGGTACGTGTGTTCGGCCTTGGGATAGTTGTACATCAAGCGGTAGCACTCGCCAATCTGAAAGTAGATGCGGTTCTTCTCAGCCCTGTTGCTCGACACGCGGTCGTAGGCCTTCTGGTAGCTCTCCAAAGCAAGGATGTACTGCTTATCCTTGAACTGCTGGTCGGCCTGGGCGGCGACACTGTTCTGTGCCACGGCCATACCGGACCAAAGCAGGGCTATAGCCAATAGTGCAAAACCTTTTTTAATCGTTTTCATATATGAATGTTTGTTTTTTTACAATAACGCAATTACATTAATATTAGTACGTTGTGCCGAAAAAACATCGTACACAACACACCAAATTAATGTGCTAAATTACACATTTTTTTTGACATAGATAAAAAAAAGTGATTCTTTGTCGATTATCTTGAACTCGGAAACTCCACATCGGGGTAGATGAGGTAACGGCTGCGGATGGTTTTGAAACGGTCGAGGGCAGGCTGCCATGTGGTGCGGATTTCCTCTTCGGTGAGGCCACGCTCAATCTGTTTGCGGAGCTGGTCTGTCCCTGCCAGTTTCTCGAAGAAGTTGGACTTGAGAAAAAACTTGCCTTTGGGAACGCGGCGATACATAGTGAGCAGATAGGAAAGGGTGATTGCACCGGCAGGACAGTCGGCACTACGCAGGTTGAGGGTATCGGCTTTGTAGGTGACTATCTCGAATGGCCAGGGGGTACCGCGACCCACACCGCAGTTGGTGCCTTCAAAGAGACAGAGACTGGGATAGAGCGCAACGGCATGGGCATTGCGCAGGTTGGGCGACGGTGGCACGGGCAGCTCATAGCCTATGCTGTCGCGACGGTAGCCCTGCATCGGGACAACGGTGAGGTTGCATTGCAGGCTGTCTCTCAACCAATACTCACCGTTTATCATCTCTGCGTATTCGCCGATGGTCATGCCGTAAACGATGGGCACAGGGTGCATCCCCACAAAGGAACGGTAATGGACAGTGTCCAGAATGGGGCCGTCAATATAATGTCCGTTGGGATTGGGACGGTCAAGCACCACAAGGGGGATGCCCCTCTCGGCACATGCCTCCATCACATAGTGCAGCGTCGAAAGATAGGTGTAAAAACGGCAGCCCACATCCTGCAGGTCGAACAGCACCACGTCCACATCCTCCATCTGCTTGGGAGTGGGCTTCTTGTTTTTGCCATAAAGAGAGATGATAGGAAGACCCGTCTTGGGGTCGGTGCTGTTGTCCACCTTGGCACCGGCCGCTGCTGTCCCGCGGAAACCGTGTTCGGGGCAGAATATCTTGGTGACACGAACGCCTTGGGAAAGAAGGGTGTCCACTAAATGGGTGTTGCCCACGAGAGAGGTTTGGTTGGCCACCACAGCGACATTCCCGGCATAAAAATACTTTTCGGCAAAAACACACGCTCCACTATCCCGGTATCTG
>Ga0247611_10009623_pt1 | contig 11573 bp, 10 predicted proteins | sample 177DNAGHGhighgp2_FD_192422 | JGI IMG/M metagenome (GOLD analysis project Ga0247611, IMG submission 192422) | Sheep rumen microbial communities from Palmerston North, Manawatu-Wanganui, New Zealand - 1770 DNA GHGhigh gp2 | ecosystem: Host-associated > Mammals > Digestive system > Stomach > Rumen... | reverse complement strand
ATAGATTTTAGCCATTCTTCCGTGTCTTCTGTCCTTATTATGCGGTGAAAAAAGCGCTTTATCTCCGCGTGTGTGCGGCGAATAAAACTACTTATCTCCGCACAAAATTACCAAAACTGCGTGCAAAGGTACACATTTTTTTGCATATATGCAAGAGTGGATGCGATTTTTCGAAAAAAAAGCGGGCGCGGGACACCTCCTAAACAGCAAACCATCGTAAGCTCACACCCGCGCACAAGCACAATAAAAAGGAGATGATTTGGTTTCACCCTTCGCAATTGCCTGCGCAACGAGTGCGCATCCACTTCCCAACCGAACTCTTTACTAAATAACTGCGCTAATTCCGCGAAAGAGAACCAAGCTCCTTGTGGCCATCGCTCATGCGTAAGCGCCAATACGAATGATGAATTACGAGCGTAATACTCAATCGCGAGATTACGATACTTGTTGCGTTTGTACGCACACGGTGCTTGCAGTGCTGCAAGCGGCATTTTCTTTGTTGCCATAGTCTTTAATTTTTTAATTGTTTAACATCGGACATCCCGTAGATGCCTTTCTCTATACGTACAAATATACGAAAATGGATTACTTTGGAAGATTTTACTTTTTTTATTCTGGAAAAATTTGCATATTTGGATTTTTTTTAGTACCTTTGCAGTCGCAAAGGTTTTTACTATGGAAAGCGATTCTATCAAATTATTTGAGAACAAACAGATTCGTACCGCCTGGGACGAAGAACAAGAGAAATGGTACTTCTCTATTGTGGATGTAGTGGCAGCTTTGACCGATAGTGCTGATGCTACTGCGTATTGGCGTAAGTTAAAACAACGCTTGAAAGAAGAAGGAAATGAAACCGTGACAAATTGTCACGCTTTGAAGATGACCGCAGCAGATGGCAAGCAGCGTCTTACAGATGTCGCTGATTCCGAGCAACTTCTGCGTCTCATTCAGTCCATCCCTTCCAAGAAAGCAGAGCCGTTTAAGTTATGGCTCGCACGGGTTGGAAGAGAGCGCCTTGACCAATTGCAAGATCCGGAACTGAGTATCCAACAGGCATTACGCGACTATAAGCGTCTCGGCTATTCGGATAACTGGATCAACCAGCGTCTCAAGAGTATAGAGATTCGCAAAGACCTGACCGACCAATGGGATCAACATGGCGTCAAAGACTCTCTGGAGTACGCCACACTTACCGATATTATTTACCAAGCTTGGGCTGGTAAATCAGCTAAAGAGTACAAGAAGTTCAAAGGCTTGAAGAAAGAGAACTTGCGCGATAACATGACGAATGAAGAGTTAGTGCTCAATATGTTAGCCGAACTCTCCACAACCAGTATCACGCGCAGCGAGAATCCTGCTACTTTAGAAGAGAATATGGACGTAGCCGCGCGCGGAGGTAAGGTAGCTCGCGTAGCGCGCGAAGAACTCGAAGCACAAACCGGCAAGAAAGTCGTCTCACCTCTAAGCGCCAAGCGCTTCTTCAAAGGCCAGAAACCAACCTTGCCATTTGAGGAAAAAGACGATGAGAAAGACGAATAATCAATAAAAATTCCTCCCTTGCGGTTACCTTTAGCACAAAATTGTCATAAGAGAGTAGAGATTTTTGATAAAAAGCCAATACATGATGGCATTAATTTAGAAATGTGCGTACAGAAGATACTTTCATGTCATGCTATCGAAGAACAATTTAAAAAGTGGCTAATTAGTCAAATCAAACGGCAAAAGGAACATCCAAATGTTGATAACGATAGTAGAAGGTGTATCCATACATGATATAAAATTTGTAGAAGTGGATTCAAGTTCCATTAGAATAGAAAAATTAGATGGGTACTGTTTAACTAACAAACCATATTCAGATAATACTTTAAATACAATTCAAGATGGTTGGTACAGTAACAGAGAATAATAAAGAAACGATTCAGAATAATGATCCTAATGCAAAAGTAATTTTAAAAACAGTATCAAGAACAAGTACAGAAAATCCCCAAGAAAAAAATCCCCCAAGAAACAAAAATCCCCTGTTTTTTCATAAAAAACAAGTTTTCTCTTGTGTATATCGGAAAAATGTTGTACCTTTGTGGCAGAAATCGAAATTGAACATGAAAATACAATTCTTAGGTGCCATTCGTGAGGTGACGGGCAGTAAGCATCTGATCACCACTGATTCCGGTCATACGATCCTGTTGGACTGCGGTATGTACCAGGGTAAAGGTCTGGAGACCGATGCCGATAACCGCGACTTAGGTTTTGATCCCGCCAAGTTAGATTGCATCGTGCTCTCCCATGCGCATATAGACCATTCAGGCCTGATTCCGTACGTGGTGAAGAACGGTTTTAAGGGCGATATTTACTGCACCCCCGCGACGCGCGATCTGTGTGCACTCATGCTCGCCGACACCGCTTTTATCCAGGAGCAGGATGTGCGTACGTACAACAAGAAGATCGACAAGCAGAACCCGCATAAGGAGAAGGGCAAGAAATACTTCATCGAGCCGCTGTACAACCAGCAGGATGTCAACCGCGCAATGAAACATTTCGTGACCTATAGTTACGATCGCCGTTTCCGGTTGTTCGACGATGTGCTGCTGACCTTTACCAACTCCGGCCACATGCTCGGTGGGGCGATTTGTAGTTTGGAAGTGTATGAGGAGGAAAAGAGTGAAGGAGTGAAAGAGTTAAAGAGTGAAGGGAAGAAGGTATGGAAGCGCATCACCTATACAGGCGATATCGGACGGCCGCATTCGCATATCCTGCCGCCGCCGCAACTCTTCCCGCAATGCGATTACCTGATCTGCGAGTCCACCTATGGTGACCGGTTGCATGACGAGGACGAAGTGACCGAAGAGCAGCTGCTCGGTATCGTGGATGACACCTGCGTCTATCGCAAGGGTCAGTTGCTGATTCCTTCATTTTCTGTGGGTCGTACGCAGGAGATCGTCTATGTGTTGAACCAGCTCTACAATGACGGTCGTCTGCCGCAGATACCGGTTTATGTGGACAGCCCGATGAGTACGAACGCCACCCAGATCTTCCGGCTCTACCTCGATGAGTTGAGTGACGAAGTGCGCGACACGGTGCAGTACGACGCTGATCCGTTCGGGTTTAATACGCTGCGTTACATCACGGACATCAGTGATTCCAAAGCGCTCAACCACAAGGAAGAACCCTGTATCATCATCTCCGCTTCGGGCATGCTGGAGGCCGGACGTATCAAGCATCACGTGGCGAATCATATATCCGATCCGCGATGCACGGTGCTGATCGTCGGTTACTGCGCCCCGACGACCCTCGGTGCACGTATCCAGGAACCCGGACTGCAGTGGATATCTATTTTCGGACAGGACCGTAAGATCAAAGCGCAGATCACCAAGTTAGAGGGCTTCTCCGGACACGGCGATTACCGCGAGATGCTCGATTATCTGACGCGCAGTCTGATGGCAGACCAAGTGAAACAGGTGTTTGTGGTGCACGGCGAAGAAGAGGCGGCCGCGACGTATAAGGGGCATCTGGAGGAAGCGGGATTTAAGCACGTAGAGGTACCCGAAAAGGGCCAAACGGTTGAATTATAGCATTTTTTTGCAAATAAATTTGCATAAATCAAAAAAAAGCAGTAATTTTGCAGCCGCTTTTTGGATAAGCATGGGCTCGGTAGTAGTTCTTATCTCGCTTCGCTCGAACGATTTACTACCCGCTCTGCAAAGCCGAGCGGGTAGTAGTTCAGCCCGGTTAGAATGCCTGCTTTGGGAGCAGGAGGTCGTGAGTTCGAATCTCGCCTACCCGACAAGGAACCACGGAAGTGGTTCTTTTTTTTAGTTTAAGATGAAGTACAAGGCTATTTTTATTGATATTGACGATACGCTACTCGACTACATTCCTTGTTGTCGGGAGGCGTTTGAGGCGGCACTTCCCGAGCATCCGGAGTACTTCGAAATCTTCTTTGAGATAAGCGGTCGGCTCTTCTCCGAGGCCAAGCACGGCTTGCATACGATCGCCGAAGTGATGGAGCTGTACCCCAAGGAGTTCATTGCTACGATTGGTTATCCGGAGTCGGCGGTGGATCCGTTCAAGCACGCTTTCCGCGCGGCATGGGGTACGACCCACACGCTCGTTCCCGAGGCACGCGAGATGCTCGAGCAGCTGCAGGCCAAAGGGTACCGGCTCTTCGCTGCATCCAACAGTTTCGGTCATCTGCAGCGTTCGCGTCTGGAGCACGCAGGTATATTGCCGTTCTTCGAAGATACGTATATCTCGATGGACATCGGGTACGACAAACCCGACGTGCGTTTTTATGAGGAAGCCCTGCGTCGCTGCGGTTTGCAGCCTTCGGAGGTGCTGATGATAGGCGACTCGATGACGACCGATATTCTTGGTGCACAAGCGGCAGGCATGGATGCGCTCTTCTTTGATAGAAAGAACGACTCATTACTAAATATTATAAAAGATTTATAAAAAATATTCAATGAATAGATTCACTCTTGGTAAAATAACGAAGTTCTTCTTTCACTGGCATTACGACATTCGGGTGACGGGGGAGGAGTTGCTGCGCGATGAGGCGGTGCATCTGGTGCTGCCGAACCACACAGCGTATATCGACCCGCTTCTGCTCTTTTCCGAAGAGTGGTGGCTGCCGATCTGTCCGCTGACGGACGAACTGTTCATGCGGCATTGGTTCTACGGCTATATCCTCCGCAAAGCGGATGCGATTGAGGTGCCGGATCTGAACAAGAGTGCCATGAGTCGTGAGGAAGGTGCGGCGGTAGCGGGTCAACTGAGCCGCATCGTGCTGGACAGTCTGGCGGCCGGCAAACAGATCTGTTTCTATCCCTCGGGACATGTGAAGACGGTGGATAAGGAAGTGATCGGCAACCGTAGGTTGGCATACGAGGTATGCCGCGAACTGCCTGCGGGCGTGAAGGTCATCCTCTGCCGCATGCGCGGACTGGAGAGCAGTCGGTTCTCCAAACTGAAACCGAAGAAACGCATGTGGCGGCGCACGGTGACGATGCATTTCGAGGACATGACCGAGTCCGTTCAGACTTGGGCAAAGACCCTCGACCGAAGAGCTTTTAACGAAAAATTAGAACAATGGTATAATGCTGGCACGCTTTTTGTTGCATAGCATGCGGCTAAAAAAACTATTATACGATGAGAAAAATACAACATATCGTACTTTGTATTCTGTGTTCGGTACTCTATACACCTTTATTCGCCGGCGACACCTTGCACTACAGCTTGGCGCAGTGCCGCGATCTGGCGTTGACATCCGGTAATGCATCCAAAGCGCAGCAGGAGACCCAACTGGCGGCCAAGTATAACCGTCAGGCGGCTCTGGCGGCGATGTTCCCCCGTATCACGGCGAACGGCAGTTATATGTGGAACTCGCTCGATGCCCATTTGTTGAGTAACTCGACCGCCCTCTCGTTCGGTACGGCGACCGTGAACCCGGATGGCACCTCGTCTTTCGTATGGAGCGGAGAGAGTACGCTCGGTAAGATGGAGACGGCTGCGAAAGGAACGGTCTTCGAGGATGCGGTGAAGGACATCGAAGCGAAAGCCGGACAGAAGATTGCCGATGCGTATCAGGTGCTGTATGACAAATTGTCACCCGACCTGAGGCATGTGCTGGTGGCACAAGTCGGTATCACGCAGCCTATCTGGGTAGGCGGACGACTGATTCAGCTCTACAAGATCGCGCAGGCGACGGAGGACATCGCTTCCATCGAGTCCGAGGCCAAGCGGGAGACGACGATCTATGCGGTCGATGAGGCTTATTGGCGCGTGGTGTCCGTGTCGAAGAAGAAAGAGCTGGCGAACCAATACTACAACCTGCTTGTTCAACTCGAACAGGACGTGCAGAACGCCCTTGATGAGGGACTGGTGACGCAGGCTGACTTGCTCAAAGTGACGACCAAACGCGGGGAAGCGGAGGTGAAGAAACTGCAGGCAGAGAACGGACTGACGCTGTCGAACATGGCGCTCGCGCAGGTGTGCGGTCTGCCGCTGTCCACCGCTTTTGCATTGGATGAGAGAGGCATTGACGAGACCTCGCTGCCGGTGGATTCAGTGGATGCCGAAGCGGCGGTTGCCAACCGCTCGGAGATACAGCTGCTGGAGCAGGCAGAGAAGATCGCCAAGTCCAACGCCAAGCTTGCGGCTGCCGGCTTGCAACCGAACATCGTGGCTTCGGCCGGATATATCTACACCAACCCAAACGTCGATAACGGCTTCAGCAGCAACTGGGACGGTAAGGGCTTCTTCTCCGCGGGCGTGGTGGTCAACGTGCCGATCGTGCATGCGGACGATATCCTGCGTTACAAAGCGGCCAAGCACACCGCAAATGCGGTGGCCCTCAAGACCGAGGAGACCCGTGAACTGCTCACGCTGCAGACAACACAGGCGAACCAGAAACTGGTGGAGGCGCAGCAGAAGATCGTGCTCGCACGTCTGACGCAGAACAACGCCGCCGAGGTGCTCCGCATGGCGCAGGAGTCGTACGACGCCGGTATGATCACCGCCTCCGAACTGATGCAGGCCCAGACGGCATGGCTCGCTGCTGCCACCGACCTCGTCGATGCCGAAGTCGAGGCGAAAACAACTGAAACACTCTTACGTAAATATTTAGGAAAACTGTGATATGAAGAAAGTGAAAGAAGGAAGTCTGCTGTTCGGACTGATTGCGTTGCTGACAGTGGTTGTCATTGTGGCGATTGTAGGTATCATCGCCATGCGTCCGGAGAAGATCCTCATCCAGGGAGAAGCCGAGGCGGCGGAGTACCGCGTGTCCGGTAAGGTGCCGGGACGTATCGAGGCGTATTTCTTCGAGGAAGGTGAGACGGTCAAGAAAGGTGATACCCTCGTCGCGATCTACTCCCCCGAGGTGGAAGCCAAGAAAGCCCAGGCGGTAGCGGCTCGTGAGATGGCGGAAGCCGTCAACCAGAAAGCCAAGAACGGTGCCCGCAGCGAGCAGGTGCAAGGTGCGTATGAGTTGTACCAGAAAGCCAAAGCGGGTGAGGAGATCTACCGCAAGAGCTATGAGCGTGTACAGCGTCTGTTTGACAAAGGGGTGGTGAGCGCACAGAAACGCGATGAGGTAGAGGCGCAGTACAAAGCCGCGGAAGCAACCCTCAAGGCTGCCCGCAGTCAGTATCAGATGGCGCTCGCCGGTGCCCGTGAGGAAGATAAGGCCGCTGCTGAGGCCCAAGTAGCCAAGGTGGACGGTATCCTCCAGGAAGTAGCGGCGGCGGAGGCAGAGAAATACCTGCTGTCCCCCTGTGACGGTGAGGTGAGTGAGCTCTTCCCGAAAGTAGGCGAACTGGTCGGACAGGGTAGTCCGGTCATGTCCATCGTCGATCTGACGGATGTGTGGTTCACGTTCTCCGTTCGCGAGGACATGCTCTCGCGTTTCCCCTTGGGCTCGGTGGTGCAAGTGACGATTCCGGCGCTCGGCGATAACGTCAAGTACACGCTGTCCGTCACGCATGTCAAAGCGATGGGCACGTACGCTACCTGGCGTTCGACCAAGCAGAACGGCGGTTACGATGTCCGTACCTTCGATGTCAAGTGCCGTCCGACGATGACCATTCCTAACCTCCGTCCGGGTATGACGGCATTGGTGGCTGAAGAGTGAAAACCATTTTCATCAACATATGGCGTGTGATGGTGCGCGAACTGCATATTATGTTCGCGCGACCGCTGTACCTCTTTGCGTCGGTGGGCGTGATGCTGCTCTCGACCTTTTTCTTCCTTACCCTCATGCAAGGAGGAACGGCGGAGCAGATGCCGATCGCGGTGGTCGATATGGATCAGACCTCCATCTCACGGCGACTGATCCATGAGATGCAGGCGACACCGTCGGTGGATATTTGTCTGGTCACGAACTCCTATCCCGAGGCCCGCGAGGCGATGCAGCAAGGGCATTTGTACGGTATCTTCGTCATCCGCGAAGGTTTCTACCGCGACTTGGTGTCGCTCAAACGGCCGCAGATCGATTTCTATGTCACCAACTCCTACACCGTAGGTGGTAACACGGCCTACAAACAGATGCTCACCATGGCTAACCTCGTGTCCGGTGCTTTCCAGCGCGAGGTGCTGCGTAAGAAAGGACTGCCGGACGATGTAATCATGCATCGCATCCAACCGCTCGCAATCGAGGGCCATATGGTGGCGAACCCCTGGGGAAACTACTCCGTCTATCTGGTGAGCACCATCCTGCCGGGTATCCTCGGACTGATCTGCCTGATGCTGACGATCTTCGCGATCGGTTTTGAGCTCAAGTCCCGTTCGTCGCACACTTGGCTGCGGGTGGCAGGAGGGAACTACACCGTCGCCATGATCGGTAAACTCATTCCTTATACGGTCATTTATCTCATCCTCGGTATCGGTTGTCATGTCATCCTCTACCGTTTTGCGGGCTTCCCCGTCTATGGTAGTACGGCGCGGCTGATGTTCGGTCTGGTGCTCTTTATCTTCGCGATGGAAGCGCTCGGTATCACCCTTATCGGACTGCTGCCGACCCTGCGTGATGCCCTGTCGATAGGGGCTTTGTACTCCATGCTCGGTTTCTCGCTCTCCGGCTTTACGTACCCGCAGATGGCGATGCTGCCGCCGGTTAAAGCGATCTCGTATATGGAGCCGCTGCGGCATTATTACCTCATTTATGTGAACGAAGCCCTGATGGCAGCGCCGGTGGAGAACAGTATCCCGAACATGCTCGCCCTGACGGTCTTCATGCTCGCCTCGCTATGCGTCGCACCGCGTCTGCATCGTGCCTTAGTTTATTGGAATTATCCGCTCAAATAATATGTCCAAGTTTCAATATCCGATAGTAAAAGCGTTTGTGACGGAGTTGCTCCGTATCTTCCGCGACCCGGGTGTGACGGTCATCTTCATCGTCGCGACCCTCGCGTACCCGCTTATCTACAAAGCCCTCTATTGGAACGAGCAGATAACGAACGTGCCGGTTGCGGTGGTGGACATGAGTAACACGCCGCAGAGTAGGGAGTTCCTGCATAAATGGAACGCCGCACCGGATATCCGGCTCACCCATACCTGCACTTCGATGGCAGAGGCGGAGATGCTGCTGCGGGATCAGAAAGTGCATGGTATCATCTATTTCCCCCGCGATTTTGCCCGCCAACTCGCCGACCCGCTCGGTAAGGCTCATATATCGCTCTACTGCGACATGTCGTCTTTCCTGTACATGAAAGCCATCTACCTCAGCTGCAACAACGTCATGCTGGAGTCGATGCGCAATATCCAGATCGACCGCTACGAGCAGATGGGTATCGGTCAGGAGATGGCCTGGGCGCTTGTGCAGGATGCCCCGTATACCGAGACGGCGCTCTTCTCGCCGACCGGCGGATACGGTTCGTTCCTCATTCCGGCGGTGCTGATGCTGATTCTTCATCAGACGCTTTTCTTCGGCATCTGTATGTTAGGCGGTACGATTCGTGAGGAGAACGAGGAGAAATATACCTTCAGTTCGCTTTTTGGTCGTGCCGGCGCTTGTTTCACGATCTACTACGCCCTGGCGACCATCCTGCTGTGTGCGCTGCCGCGTCTGTTCGACATCCCGCATATCGGTTCGTTCTGGGATATCCAACTGCTGATCGTGCCGTACCTGCTGGCGATCATCTTCTTCTCGCTCTGTGTGTCGGTCTTCATCCGTAACCGCGAGTCGGGTCTGGTGATCCTCATCTCCAGCTCCTTGATTTTCCTCTTCATGGCCGGTATATCCTGGCCGAAGGAGATGATCCCCGATGCATGGTGGTATATCGCCAGCTGCATCCCGTACACCCACGGTGCGCACGCGTATATCCACATCAATTCCATGGGCGCGTCGCTCGCGACGACCAGCACGGAGTACATCGCCCTGTGGATCCTCACGGGCGTGTACTGCATCCTCGCTTGCGGACTGTTCTATATCCGCAAAAGAAAATTGTTGGAAGAGACGCTTACTTAAGGAACGCGTCCTTGAATCCCAAGAAATACAGAATACCGTCCAGCCCGACCGTCGAGATCGCCTGCTGGGCGTTTTCTTTTACTTTCGGTTTGGCATGGAAAGCGATACCGAGACCGGCCTTGCCGAGCATGTTCAAGTCGTTCGCACCGTCGCCTACGGCAATCACCTGCGCCAGATCGATATGCTCCACCTGTGCGATGAGCTCCAGCAGTTCGGCTTTGCGCTTGGCATCTACCACGTCGCCGATATAGCGGCCCGTGAACTTACCATCCTTTACTTCCAGGGTGTTGGCATAGACGTAATCGACACCGAAGCGTTCCTGCAGGTACTTGCCCACGAACGTGAATCCGCCGCTCAAAATAGCGATCTTGAAACCGCAGCGTTTGAGCACCGAGAAGAGACGGTCCGCACCTTCGGTGATCGGCAGATGGTCGATGATATCCTGCTTCACGCTCTCGTCGAGGCCCTTAAGCAAGGCGACACGGCGCGTGAAACTCTCCTTGAAATCGATCTCGCCGCGCATGGCGGAGAGCGTGATGGCTTTCACTTGGTCGCCCACGCCGGCACGCATCGCGAGCTCGTCGATCACCTCCGTCTGGATGAAGGTCGAGTCCATATCTACGCAGGTCAATCTGCGGTTGCGGCGGAACATATCATCTTTCTGGAACGAGATATCGATGCCTTCTTCGCGAGACACCTCTAACAACTCGCGCTGCAGCGCCTCGCGGTCGGAGAGGTTACCGCGCAGCGAGAACTCGATGCAGCTGTGGCGTTTCTCGATGGGGATCTCCACGTTCGGACGCTCGCTCAGACGCAGGATATTGTCGATGTTCAACTGCCGTTTGGCCACCAGTTCTGTTACGCGGGCGATATGGCGGGCATTGATCTCCCGTGCCAAGAGCGTGATCACGTACCGCTCCTGCTCCTGACGACCCACCCAGGCCGCGTACTCCTCTTCGCTCAACGGCGTAAACCGCACGATCATCTCCAGGCGCGAACAGCAGAACAGCACCTCCTTGATCATGTCCCCGCTCTGCGAAGGGTCATCGACCCGAATGAGGATACTGAGGTTCAACTGGTGGTGCAGGTTCGATTGCCCGATATCCTGCACATACGCACCGTACTTACCCAACACTTCCGTCACTGCCGACGTCACACCCGGTTTGTCGAAACCGATAATATTGATCAATATAAATTCCCGATCCATAGAACTTTTTTCAATTTTGCGTTGCAAAATTACTACTTTTTTTTGATATGTGCAAATATTTATTTGCTTTTTTTTTCTTTTATTTGCCTCCGCTGTTGTTGGGGCTCAGGCATAGGCAGATTAGCCCTCCCGCGCCACAACGTCAAAAAGCTATTTTGACATTTTTCGCAGAAAAATCCTCCTCCCTCTTGCATATATCAAAATTTTTTACTAATTTTGCAGCGCAAAATATAAACAACACGATTATGAAGACACAAGAACCCAAACAAATGCCGTTCCTGTCTGAGAATAACGGAGCCGGTATGCCGCAGAAAGAGTATTTCACGGCAGACGAGGCGATGGCTTTTCTTGAACCCCGTATTCGTGCTATGTTTAGATGAAAGAAGTAGTCTATACACGGCAGGC
>Ga0247611_10009622_pt1 | contig 11575 bp, 6 predicted proteins | sample 177DNAGHGhighgp2_FD_192422 | JGI IMG/M metagenome (GOLD analysis project Ga0247611, IMG submission 192422) | Sheep rumen microbial communities from Palmerston North, Manawatu-Wanganui, New Zealand - 1770 DNA GHGhigh gp2 | ecosystem: Host-associated > Mammals > Digestive system > Stomach > Rumen ... | reverse complement strand
GTAAGTCCAGAAGTAACAATACTTTCGCCAGATGTAGTGAAAGATATCCTTTATTCTAAAGGATTGAATACTACAGACGAGTTTTATACTAGAATAGCATCTAATAATCCTTTTGGTCTAAGGAATATTGATGATTCTCTACAAGAGTTTAGTAGTCTTGATGTAGGGGTACAGGCTTTTATATCAAAAATAGAGCGGATGTATGATCAACTAGCTGAAATGAATTATAGACAGCAGTTAGATTTAATGAAGGATAAACATTATATTACAGCCTCAGAACATTTCCATTCTACGCAACTACAGGCAGATAGATTAGCACAGTCTTTAGATAATCTAAACACCTCAGTAAGAGAGAGTAATAGATTAGCATCTCAATCACAAAGAGTTCCAAACATGACAGCAATTCCCGGTAGGAGGTACACCTAATGCCAGATACTAAAAATGTAACAAAACAGGTACAGTCTGTATCTCCATATAACCCTTCTATAAACTCTTCATTATTACAAAATAATGTAGATACTTCTCTTAATGGTACACCTAGTACCACACAGAAAATATCAGAAGTAGAGTTAAATACTAAAGATTTTGGTGATATTAACCAGTCACAAAAACAAGATGGTTTCTTTGTCTCGATTACAGATAAGATACCTATTTATTCAATTTCTCCAGAAGTTTTAGCTCTAAATGATATAAAGAAATTAGAAGAAGAAATAGGTGTACCATATACTTTTCTTTCTAGAACAGTAGCACAACAAAAGGCGGCCCAAGTAAAGAATGATTTTTTACCTAAAAATAAAACATTTTCTTTAAGTGAGGATTCAACGTCTAGTAGAATAGATGCTATAGATGCTGAATTAGGTTATGATAGAGATGGAAATAGAGTTTATAGAAAAAATGTAAATACGAAATGGGATTATATATCTCGAATGAAGGGATATACAACTCATCGTGGTACTTCTAAAAATGTTGGTGGAGATTTTAATTTAGAGAATTTATCTTATAGTGTTATAATAGAAGAATCTAGGGAAGGAACAAGATCTTATAAAGATATTAATGATGGTGGATTCTTTTCTGGAGCAGATAAAGATGTAGCATCTTTACAGAATACAGTGACTATTAAAGTTCTCTCGAATGTGCAGAACTTTTCTTTCGGTACAAGTCAATCTTTTGATCCAGTAGAACCACGAGGGTCGCAATCACCATTATATTTCTATAAAAATAATGGTGGTAGAACTTTAGGGTTTACAGCAGAATTTTATCAGCAGGAATATCCTAAAGAGCCGCTACTTTCTATAGCAGAGAAAGCTCAATACTTAGCTAGACCTTATAGACATGGTGATTATGCAGTAATACCAAAGTTAGTAAAGATAACTATTCCGGGTAGATCTTTTAGAGGATATTTAACTAATGTAAGTGTTACTTATTCTGCGGATATGGGAGATTATAGAAATTGGGATAGAGATAAAGTAGTATCAGCATTAAACGCAGCTTCTACAGAAACAGTAAGTGGAAGCATTATTAATAATAATGGTAAAATTAATATTGAAACTAATGTAAATGGATTAATTGGTGGTAATTATAATACAGCAGAAACAATGAATTATGGTTTAGGTAAAATGTCTATAGATTTTACTTTAGCTATAGTGGAAGAGATAAGACTTACAGTGTATGAGACAGTTGCTGAAGTACAAGCTAGAGAGGATGTTTTAAGATATGAATATGAACAGCAACAGAATAGAAAAGAAATAGATAAACAATTAGGAGAAGCTGGACAGTTTTTATATACTTATCCTTATTCAGGATTATCTCCATCAGATTTAATTTTAGTAGATAAAGATGGAAAGTATGTAACATATATTTATAATTCGCAAAATGGTACAATAATAGATCAACAGGATTGGCCTCCCGGATGTGTAACATTAGCAGAATATGAGCAAGAGCAGGAATTGAAAAGAGCCTATGAGATGAATAATAAGCAATCTCCTAATGCTCCATATAATACTGATGAAAAAGTAATTGAAGATAATTTGGGTGAGTATTCTAAAGAATACTTAATAGATAGATTAATTAAGGAGAAAAAGGAGAATGATCCTGATATTACTGAAGAGCAAGAGAAGCAATTAAGAGAAGAATATAGAAATAAAAGTATGGGGCAGGTTGCAGAGGAATACAAAAAAGATGTGTTATCCAAAGAATGTAATGATGAAGAAAAATCGAAATTTTTAGTAAAGAATACTAGTGTTAAAGGAGGAACTTTACAAATTAGTATGCCAGAGTCATTACGTCAATTTTTAACAAAACCAATTAACACTATAAAAGATGCTCAAGATGTGTTGAATTTTTTAGGAACAGGTGGTACGTGGGAATTTGATGCTGAGATAGATTTACAGCAGATAGAGGATTATGGAATAGATGATAGATGGGATTGGAAAATAATAGTAGAAATATGTTGTGAAGCAGGATTAGATTTAAATATGGATTGGAACGGCTCAAAGAATAAGTATGGTATAGGTTATGCTGGTCAGGGAGCAGCAACAACAGGAAATTGTGGATTTGTTATAGATGATAGATTTGCTTTTTCTAGTGATCCTAAAAAAGATGAAACTTACAAAAAGAAATTTAAAGAGGGTAGTACTTCAGTAAGTAGAGGTGGAAAACCTAAAAGAATTTGGACGTTTCATAAGATTTGTACAGACTGGCCCTCTGATGATTTTATAATTAATTTGGATAAGAGTGACAATAAGATTAAAGATGATACAACTATTAGAGATCATGTAATTATGAGTATAAAAGCAGTTAGAGATGCTTTTTATAAAGGTTTTAATAAGTTGTGTGAAAAAGAAGTCACTGAAAAAGGAGCCAAACTTTTTAATAATGAAGATGAATGTATTAAGTATATGAAAGAATCAGGAGTTTCTATTTCTTATTATTGGGAATATGATGGTCTAGCAAAGCATAAAGGGAATAATCCTACTAAGTAAGGAATATAGTTATGATAGAATATACCCAGACTTCAAGATACTATCATATTCTGGAAGATCCAGACTTAGTTCAAACAGATTTATCTGTAATGAATCTACCTTATACAGAAACTACTGTAAAGGATGGAGAACAGAATAGACCAGAATTGATAGCACAGCGTATATATAATAACCCACATTATTGGTGGGTTATTTGTCAATATAATGGAATAATAGACCCAGAGAATATACCTTTAGGTCTAGTTATAAGATACCCCACTTTAGTAAAATCTCCAAGAGCTGATCAATAATGTCATACCAAGTATATCCAGAATATGAGTTTTTTACAGGAGTAGAGATTAAATTTTCAGTCGATGGTGATGCGGCTAAGACATTTGTAATCTCAAAACTAGGAGAACACTTTCAGGGATTAACTGTAACTGAAGGATCTGTATCTGGGGATAAACAAGTATCTCTTCCTAATGGCAACCATCTTTCTAATGGAACATTAACATTATTAGATGAAGATAATTCTATATTTCTTTCTTTAATATCTTCTAAGTCTAGTAAAGGAAATCCATTAGTAAATAAAGTTGATATTACTTTAAATACCTATACAGGTAGCCGCAGATATGCTGACTGTAGGGTAGATAAATGGTCGTGTTCTTTTAGTGATGGTGTACCAACTATAACAATTAATTGGCAGGGCTTTCCATCCGGTTCTCAGCCATCAAAAGATAATACACAAGAAGCGGCTTTTGATACGAAATTAGCCACTGAGAAATTTGTAGATATAGGAATATTAGATTTTAAAGGGTTTAAAGATGCAATAAAAGAAGTGTTTACAACCCAGTACACCTTTGTTTATAGTGATACAAGAGAATATACTGATACAAGTTTAAAAGAAATTGGTGATGATGGTTCTTTAAAAGTATTTACAAATGAAACAGGTGATAAAGGAACATTAGGGTATATCTTTATTCCAGAATCTTGTAGAAGTCATACAAATGCTAATGAAGAAAGATTATTTAGAATGGAGCTTAAAGGTAGTACAGATAATTACTCTTTCTTAAATGCTATATTAGAGGAGTTTTGTAAAACAGCGAAAATAACATTAACGAAGGGAATAGAAAAAGATAATTTAGGATTAGGATTTTTAGTAAAAGGTAACAATATTTTATTATACTCTTACACTGATGTTTCCAGATTAACAATGCCTCAACCAATGGGAACAGCAGAGATATTAAATAATACAGTATTTGTCTATAATTCTAGTCTACGTCAAGGAGAAATATATACAACTCCACAGGGGGATAAAAGAGTTTTTGCTATAGAAAGTATAAGTACAACTTTTGAAATGAAGGATATTATAAAGGCAGATTTAAATAATCAGTCAAATGCTAATAATCCTAATGGTAATTTTATTATGACTTCAAGGGGATCTATAACATTACCGGCAGATATGCCACAAGCTATATCTCAGTCAATACAGAATCTAGCAGGTTTAACTTTATCACAGGATCTCCAAGTAACTATAGATGTAAGCAATTTTATACATTTCTATTGCTTAGGGGAGACTCCAGTTTATCTTATAGTTTTTGATCATAAAGGTAATATACACCCATTATCAGGTAGAATGAAAATAGGGTCGTATTCATATACTTTAGGTGTTGGTGGAGTTATAAAAGCAAAGGTAATACTTACTCCAGTATTTTCATCTTCAGCAGAAGATTATGTAGCTCCAGTTGTAGGGGAAGTCTCAGGATCAAACACTTCACCTAGCAACCCAATGCAATCTACTTTACCAAACTCTTCAGCTAGTTCATCCTATTCTTATGGAGATTACCCATATAACCCATCTACTTCTCAGGGATCTTATGTACATACTGGCATGACGCTTGATAGTGCAATAGATTATACTATTACTAAAGCAGAAGGAGATTAATTATGGCAGATAAAATACAAATAGCAAACTTTGATATAGCAGGGGATTATTATAATAAGTTTTTAAAAGAGTATGCAGACCCTCATAATTATAAGGGAAAGAAGTATGATCAGCATATTCCATCATCTTTTGTATATGGTCTTATTAAAGATAATTGTGTATGGTTACTAACACTTATTATGGGTGTAGCCGGTTATAGAATGTACTTTGATGATGATACAATAGCTAGTAGAGTAATCTCAAAAGAAGCATTGGATGCCGCAGGTGTACAAGACCCAGTATTAAGATACAAGTCTTCTATAACACCTTGGGAAGGAACAGTGTCTAGTGGTAAAAGAGCAACGGATCCAGTTAAAAGATGGTCAACTGGTGTAGGTATTTGTCATTATCAGGGTGAACCATTTAAATATCTTTATAAAGGAGAACCAGTAATAGCAACTTTGCCAATAGTAGAGAATGGTAAAATAAAGATGAAAGAAAATGGGGAGATGGAAATAGGAAAGTTTAATATTTATTATAAGGGTAAACCTGTATGTGGTTGGGGAATGTCTTATAGTGAAGATGGATTAAAGATGTTACCTTTATCATGTGTTTCTACGGATACATCAAACTTATCTTATTGCACTTCTATTACAACAGGTAAACCTATACTAAAAGGAAATACAAAAGGGTATTGGAAATTTATAGGTGGTCCGTCTGAATGGGGAAAGGATTATTATAAAAATAATAATCCTTCTACGGGTCAGATAACAGGGAAATATATGAGTGAGAGTGAAGCTAAATCTTTTAGGGCTTGGTGTGAATATCACTTTAATAATGAAGTGGATGCTTTATATCCGGCTTTACAATGGATGTCTAAATATTGGGCACCAGCATTCTCATGGCCTAAAGGAAATTCTCTTAATTTTTGTATTTATGCCGCTGGTTATGCTAATTCTGGATTTACGAATTTAAAGAGTTTTTATGGACAATCTGTAGAAGCCTTAAAAGAAGCATGGCCTAAACAAGGAAGGCCGGGACATGAACATAGAACAGCTAACTTAGAGAGAGTAGAAGCATTAGTAGAATTTATTAAACGTGTACCTAAAGAGGCTCTGGTTTAACTATGAACATAACAGATTACTTTCAATCAACGGTAGATCCAAATAATATATCTGTTTATATAGGACGGGTTATTAAATTGGATGAAAACTTTGAGTCTAATGGTATTCTTTATGTGGATTTGATAGATCCTAATGGTACTGATTTAAATAAGGGAGCTAAAACATCAGAAAAAGCATGTGCTTCTTATGCAGTAAGAACATTGTATAGATGCTGGACAAATCCACCAGAGATCAAATCAAAAGCTCAATTTGATGGGTCAATGTCTTTTACCTCAAGTGGAGATTTCCACTTGAGGAATTATTGTTTTGATATGTACACATTGACTTATCTTACACAAGTTTCTTCAATTTTAGGTATTCTTTTCCCAGTAATGCCTACAGTACCACCTCCGATGATTTCTATTGATACTACTCCATTCCCGGGGCAGGCAGTAGCAGTTAATGTTTCTGTTTCGGCTAAAGAAGTAGTAAATGAATCTATACACTCTGTTTTAAAAGATATTGAAGGTGGTGCGGGACCTTCTTCTCCATCAATACCTTCAGAGGATGATATAGTAGCTAAATATAACTCTAAAAATAATAGATCTAGAGCATCCTCTAGTGTAAGTAATAATGATCCAGTTTATAAAATAGTAGATAGTATTGTTACTCCAATAACCGGATTATTAGATGTAGCTGTAACACCATATTATGATTTTATTAAGTGTATCTCTCTTTTACTAGAGATATATGAAAAAAATTTAGCCGATATTTCAGCAATCACATTTCCAATAACTCAATTTTCAGAAATTAATGATGATGGAACAGCCACTATTCCAGCACCTATGGATGTTCTTTCTATAAAGAACTCATTACAGACAAAGATAGATAAATTTAAGGATGATATAGATGCTAAAATACAATCATTAAAAAATGGTATAGCAGAAGGAATTATTAGAATAGTATATAAGCCTATAGCTAATTTGTATAATATGGTGGATACTAAAATACAGGATATAGTAACACCGATTAAAAATAAGATTGTAGAGTTAATAGGAAACTTTGTAAAAGATCCTTTGTCTCAATTAACAGGATTAATAGCTATGGCTATACAGCCAGTGGTTACCTCTTTACCTACAATAATACAGATAGTAGTTAAATTAGCTCTAAAGAAACTTCTACAACTTTTATTAGGTGTTCCTATTAAATTAATTTTAAAAGTTGTAATAGATCCTATTATGGCCTTGATTAATAAGGCTATAGAAAAGATAGAGGGTTTCTTAGGACAGATAATATCTACAGCTATTAATACCTTAATCAACCCCGTAATAAGTGTGATACAAAAAGGTATAGCTGCTCTTATACCAGATTTTGGTATGGAAGCATTAATAACCAAATTAGAATCAATAAAGGATGGAACTCCATTTCCAAAGATATTTATAGAGAATGATCCAGTAAAACCTTATAAAGATTTTGATGAGATTAATTGGTCAGATCCATCAGAACTAAAGGCAATGTTGTTAGCTTTAATATCAGAGGTTGGTCCAACACGAACACGAAATAGAGCGGTTACAAATTTAAACGTAAAAGTCTCCAAAGAAGAAATATGGAAACCTAGTGGACAAATACAGGGAGCAGAACAGAAAGCGAAAGTAGCAACCATTATTTATGATAGTAATGGAGATCCTAAAACTATAGCAGTAGGGGTTCCCTTAGAAGAAGGTTCTTTACCTGAATCCACTGGATCAGAGCTCTTTTATAAAAAGTTTTCTTCAAAAGAAGAATTTATGCCTTTCTTTGAAGAAAGGCATAATCCTGTTATGATAGAACCTATTATAGGTTCTGATTCTCCTAAAACTATATTTACTAATATTACCCCACAGGTTTGGATAACAAATGGAGTAGCATATATAGATGTAGAAGATAAAGGTGAAAAAGTACGTTATATTTGTTATTATAATAGGGATGGTAAAACCATAGGGACTAAAAGAGTAAAGTGTTTAGTGGATGGAGTAGAAGTTGAGAAAGAATTAGAAGATAATAAAGTGTACTATTCCACGACTATACCACATATTAAGAAAGATGATAATGACCCACCTGTCGGAGATGATCTTGTACCTGTAATAGAAAATGGATCTCCAAAACAAGTAAAAATACCAAAAACAGTCACTAGTATAACAGGTAATAGACAGTTAGGAGATATTCTTTATTATGAGGATGTAAATACAGGAAATCAGAGTACTTTTAAGGAGATATCAGATAGATATTATAGAAATACTATAGATATAGTATTGGGTTATGATAGTTTAGCAGAGAACATTAAAGAGATTTTTAATAATAGTACTGGATCATTACTAAATAAATTTAAACAAACAGATTTATATAAGAGTATAACAGGAAACCCAGATTATAACTTTTACTTTTATAGGATTACAAAAGAAAGAAAGGGTGAGGGAGAGGATCAGAGAGAGATAGAGGTTAAAGAACCTGTAACTTTATCTTCTCTAACTGATAGTATGATTACTATACAGTCAAGTACAGAATTAACAATAACTATTCGTAATCCATTATCTTTACCATCTATATTACCGGGACCTATGGGAATGTTAATGACTATTAAGTTTAATATGTCAGATGGTAAGCTCACAACTAACACAGAGTTTTCTTGTAAGACATTAATACAAGACGAAACTTTAGTTAAGTGGCCAGAAGAAGATAATACATCTTTAACATGTAGTAAGAAAACTATTAATAATGATCAGTCAGCAGATTTTTATTGTTGGATGACTTCTTCATTGATTGATAAAGAAGTGAATCTATCGTCTTTACAAGATCAAACTGCTGTACAAAATCAAATGACTGATATGCTAGTAAATACAGTACAGGCTATAGGTCAAGATGGAGACTTTAGTGCAGACGCTTTATTTGATGCTAATGTTAGAAAAGTAACATCTGAATTTAATAAAATAGCAGATGCAGTATCAGGAGTGGATTCCGTTATATCATCAACTTTGGAGAGAGTAGATGAATTAAAGCAAGTTGGATCTTTAATAGATAAAATAGCAGAGATCGGTTCTAAAGTTAAGGAAGTAGCAGATACAGCAGGGCCAGCATTAGAAGCTACAGCAAAAGCGGCGTCAGCAGTAGCCATACAATCTTGCTCTATGTCTCAGTCAGCTAGTGGTAAAGATTTTAGTTTCAATTCCGGAACTAACTATGATCTATCTACTACTACGACTGCAAAAGCTCAGTTACCTTATTGTAAGGAATTGGGTAGAGAGCAATTTTTAGAGCCTAACTGTAAAGTAATTGTTTTAGCTATAGGTGCTGGAAAACAAAATCTTTATGTAGTGGATATATTAACCTAATGTTTACTTTTTCTGAATCTTTTTATAATACAGGGTTTTCTTATACCTCTGGTGTTGCGGCACTAAAACAGTATATACTGGATATTCTTAATACTGATAGAGGTACAAGACCATACTACCCTGATTATGGTTGTCTTATAGAGAAATATAAATACTCACTTCTTAATCTACAGACAGCACAACTTATTCATAGTGATGTTTATTATCAGATAGCATCTATGGATAATATCCAGATAGTGAATACAAATTATAGGTTAAAAGTAGCTGAAAAGAAAGTGGAGCTTTACTTTGACCTAGTTTATGGCCAAGAACCAATAGGATTACATCTAACTTACTCAGACGGAGGGTTTAAATAATGGCTTCTCGTTTTCAAGGACGTGATTTTCAAACACTCCGTCAAGAGATTATAGATTTTGTAAAAGAACGTGCTCCAGAAACATGGGATTATAATAATGCTTCTGATCCAATGATTCGGTTCATAGAGACAGTAGCTATTCTAGGAGACCATCTACATTATTATATAGATGGTATGCGTAGAGAAGCAGATATGGCTACTGCATCTTTAGCATCATCTGTATATTCCTATGCTCTTAGAGAGGGTTATACACTTCTTTTACCTCGTTCTACACACTTTAGAATTAATTTGTATTCTGAAGAAGAATTAGAAATACCTAATGTTACTTTAGAAAAGTTTGCTCCATTTGAATTACAAAATTCAGATGGTGATTATTATGTTCTTACTCCATTACCATCTACTACCATTTATAATCAGTATCCACATGAAGAAGAAGATGAAGATGGAAATAAGACTATAGTAAATAGTCCAGAAATAGAAATAGTAGCAGGCGAGTTAAAAGAAGCTAGATTTACATTCTCTGATATTGATTATTACTCTAGAATAGAATTACCAGAATCTAGAATTGATCCAGAGATGTGCCAGTTAATTGCACAGAGTGGTCAAGAAGTTAGAGAGATAATAAGGGTAGAGGATGTAATAACAGATGTAGCACAGGCAAACGTGTATTCACTAACACCAACATTTATTAGTGGTGTAGAACGTCTTTATATAGAGTTCCCTTATAATTATCGTAATCTTTTCCCAGTAAATACCATGTTTACTTTTAGGTATTTGATTATACGGGAAGAAGCAAGACCTATGTCTTCTTTTGAATCAAAAGAAGTAAAGGGTGTAATAGGTTCTGTAAATTCGTATGGCGGTTATAGAGAGTACGAAAATCCAGAATCCATTAAACAGAACTATAAACATTATGTAAGAGATTTTACATCTTTAGTAACAAAGTTTGATTATAAGTCTTTTGTAAATTATAATATATTCTCTCGTTGTCAGATATTTGATAAATCAGATCAGTATAATGGTAATTTTGATGATATACCAACAAGAACAATATATATTCTCTCAGATTTAGAATATAAAGAAAGACAGTCTTTAAGACATGAGATATTAAAAAGATCCTCTAGATCTGATAATATCTTTATGATACCTTATGGTAGAAGTCTGTATCGTGTATTGGTGATAGTAGAAGCTAATCTTTTAGCAGAATCAGAAGATAATATTCGGTCTTCTATCAGATCCACTTTAGAAGGATTTTATAATGATCTTTCTGAAGTAAGAATCCCAATAGAATCTGTTATTTATCATAAAGTCCATTCTTGCAACTCTGCAATAGCAAGGGCATGGGTTATACTAATCTCAGAATATTATAGAGAAGATTATGGAGAAGAGCTGAATGTAGAAAGAACAAATTTCCCCACAGAAGAAATTTGTTCAGATGAAACTTTATTAAACTCTTATATACAGGAAAAGATGGATCCTCTGGATCCATCTAGTCCAGATAATCCGAAATATAATTATATATTCCAGTTTTTCTATAACCTATTACCACTAGATGAATCTAACACTCCTAATCTGGATTACTTGAATAGGTACTCAGACATACAACCAGATAAACAATCAGTAATAAGTCAAAATATATTAACCCCATCTATAGAGAATCTAGCTTATTATAAAGGTAATAGGTTTGATAAAGATTATAAATCATCCTATACTTATAAATATCCACGTCGTCTCCCGTATCCAGAAGTAAATGAACACTTGGATTTAGTCAGTGAAGATTCTGTGGATTATTATGATAAACCAGAGATAGACAGACTCCCTATAAATTCAGCAGAGTATGAGAAAACACATTTCATTCTACCACA
>Ga0247611_10009620_pt1 | contig 11575 bp, 15 predicted proteins | sample 177DNAGHGhighgp2_FD_192422 | JGI IMG/M metagenome (GOLD analysis project Ga0247611, IMG submission 192422) | Sheep rumen microbial communities from Palmerston North, Manawatu-Wanganui, New Zealand - 1770 DNA GHGhigh gp2 | ecosystem: Host-associated > Mammals > Digestive system > Stomach > Rumen... | reverse complement strand
TCTTTGCGCGTCGCCGTTTATTCCGCTGTCTTGCCTCATAATATTTTGCACAGATTTCACAAAATTACTTAAGTTCATAAATCACGCCGCCTCGTAAATAAATTTTTTAAGTTGTTTAACTGCTTTTAAATATTCGGATTTACCGCCGAAAAGTTTTACAATCGTTGCAGGGCTGCCAATATTTGAAAAAGGCGCGTTGCGCAGGACTTGCAAATTTTCAAGTTCGGAAATTCCGCCGTCCTGATATTTTTCTAAAAGCGCGGACAAAACTTTTTGGCAAGCGTCAGAATATTTATAAAGGTAGCCGCGCTTTTTGACATTGGCGGCGCGTTCCCTGCGCGTCAACGGTTTCTTATCGTAGGCAACGTGCAAAATTAAATCAAAGTCATCAAAGATTTCTGCAGACTTGCCCGAACTTTTGCGCAATTCCTCAATAAAAACTCCCTGCGCTATAAGTTCGTCGATAATTGCAGCGGTTTTATCTGCGCCTGCCCAATCGTTAATAAAACTGTCAAGCGTGGCGTAGCGTTTCAAAATATTTTTCTTGCTGTACGCCGTCAAAGATTCGGTAATTAATTTGTCGTCGTTGCCGATGTATTGAACAATTTCATTTAAAATATCAACTTCAACGCCGTTTACATAATATTTTTGGCGCGGCGAAGGCGTCGGAGTTTCAGGCGGCTCATCTGACGGCGCGTTCCCATTATCATCTGGCGGAGGGTTATCGCCTTCGGAAATTATAATTGGTGCGCCGTCAAAATCAGGATCGAAAAACAGGCGCGTTGCGTTCCGAAAATCCATTATCGTAAAATAATTTTTGTCGTAGTCAGGAAATAACCGCGTGCCGCGTCCAATTATCTGCTTAAAAGTTATCGGCGAATTAATAATTTTATCAATGACAATCAATTTGCAGGTTTTACAGTCAACGCCTGTTGTCAATAATTCGGAAGTTGTTGCAACTGTAGGAAATTTTTCCGTCGGGTCAATGAAATAATCCAAAGATTTTTTGCCCGCGTCGTCGTCGCCCGTAATTTTCATTATGTAATTTGAGTTCTCTTTGACAATATCAGCATTTTCATTGATTAAAGCGCGGCGCATTCTCTCGGCGTGTTCAATATCAACGCAAAAAATTATTGTCTTGCTGTAGCGTCCGTTAGCTTTAAGCCACTCTGTAACTCTGTGCGCAACTAATTTTGTGCGTTCTTCAATTACCAAAATTCTATCAAAATCCGGCTGCGAAAAAATTTCGTCGGGAATTTGCAAGCCGTTTAAATCAAGCATACCTCGCGCAGGTTTCCAGCCTTCCAAGTCTTTATCTATATTGATTCTAATAACTTTGTAAGGAGCTAAAAAGCCGTCTTCAATTCCTTGTTTCAAGCTGTAAGTAAAAACGGGCGCACCGAAATAAGTTTGGTTGCTTACCTCGTTATTTTCTTTTGGCGTAGCAGTCAAGCCGATATTAATTGCGCCTTTGAAGTAATTAAGAATTTTGCGCCATTCTGAATCAGCTTTTGCGCTGCCCCTGTGGCACTCGTCAACTATTATCAAGTCAAAAAATTCCGGCTTAAACTGTCTGAAAGGTTCTTTGCCTTCGTCGCCCGACAACTGCTGATATAAACTGAAAAAAATTTCGTACGCGCTGTTAAGAGTTTTATTTTCAACCTTGCACATTATTTTTTTGAACGGCTTGAAATCTTGCATCATAGTCTGGTCAATCAAAATATTTCTGTCCGCCAAATATAAAACTCTGCCGACAGTTTTTGACTTTATCAATTTCCAAACAATTTGAAAGGCGGTAAAAGTTTTGCCCGTGCCCGTTGCCATAACAATCAAAATTCGGCGTTGCCCTTTGATTACGGCTTCAACCGTTTTATCAATAGCAATTCTTTGATAGTAACGCGGCTTGCGATTTTCAAACGGGTTGAAATAATCAGGTTGTAAAATTGCAGCGGCAGATTTATCAGTTAAAGAATTTCCAACTAAATAACGTTGCCACAATTCGTCTTGCGTCGGAAAATTATCAAGCTTTAATTCACGTTCTGTACCTGTAAAAAAATCGTGTTCAATAAAGCCCTTGCCGTTGGAAGAATAAACAAAAGGGACTTTCAAAATTTGCGCGTATTCCATAGCTTGTTGAAGTCCTGTATCAACAGTTGCGCTGTATTTTTTCGCCTCGACTATTGCAAGCGGGATATTATTTTTGTGAAGTAAATAATCCGCTCTTTTTCTTTCGCCGCGCGTGACTTTTTGACCGTGAACAATAATTTTGCCGTCGGTAAAAAAATATTCCATACTAATATCACTTTTAGCCCAGCCGGATTTTTCTATTACCGGCGTTATGTAACGAAATTTTGTATCTTCTTCGCTTAATTCTTGCATAACCATAAAAATGCCCCATCAAATTGCTATTGCCAAAAATTATTCTAACGAAATTAATTTGAATAATTCATCAATATTAGAGTTGTTATTATGTAATTCATCCCAATTTATTGAAGTGTCAACCGAGATAATGACTTTTGTAACGTCAAATTGATACTGATTCTGTAAAAATTTTTTGTCATTCCGTTTAAGTTCTTCAAGCATTACTTGATAATTTCGAGATTGATCTTTATTCAAAAAATCATATATATTAGTGTTGCTTTTAAATTCATCAACGCCTTTAAATCCGAAAATCTTGATTATATGTTGTTTTGTATTGCCGCCTTTATAGGAACTGTCGTGCAGACAAGCGATATATTCAAAATCGGGATTATTTAAAATGAGAATATACGACGAAGAGCTTTTTTCATTTTGGCGTTTGCAATGATTGATTAATTTTATTAAGGCTTCTTTTTCCTCCGTCATATTTCCAGCCCTGTCACAATCAATGACAACGAAGGTTGCTACGCGATTTTGTGGGGAATCCTTTTTTATTTTTTTTTAGGTACTCCTTATAACCGCCGCCTTCCATATTTACAGGTATTATTTTAACGCTTTCAGTAAGTTTTCGAAGAGCATTGAAATAATTAAACTCCGTATCACCTTCACAAAAAATTCTAAAAGTACGAATAAGTTTTCTTTGAGGTCTAATCATTTAATGTACCTCCCAAAACTCCACGCAAATAAAATTTGTAGAGGTCTACTCCAATTCCATATTGAATTTCCGGAAAATCTGCCAGAGAATAAAGTTCAGATTGAAGAGTATGCGGATTTTTTGTTACAAAATAAATTTGTTCCTTCATATAGTTTTCTAAATTTAAATGAAGAACATTATGAGTAGTGAAAATAAATTGCCCTGTATGCTCACTGCCGTGAATGAATGAAAGAATTTTATCTGTAAGAACCGGATTCAATGAATGATCCATTTCATCAGCAAATACAACTTTATTCTGATAAACAATCTTGAAAATTTGTATAGCCAATGGAAAAAAATCTCGGACACCCGCTGAATCAGAAATTAAATCGTGTTCATAGCGATTATTATTTTCATCAACTCTTACAATAATAGTGCCGGTAAACGGTGCTTTGGGGTCAAATTTAAAATCATCTATACTAGGATCTATCATACGTAATATAGGAAGAAAATTTTCTTTGTCGTTTAATACGCGCATATCGTCATTACTCAGAATTTTCACTTGCGAATATTGTTCACCGTCCGGAGAAATATTTATAAATAAATTCTCATTAATCCATTTGCTGAAGGCTACCGCTGATTTTATTCCCAATATCGCAAATTTCGATATATTCAACCCGTCGTGTCCATCGTTATCAGAGCGTGTCAAGATATTTTTAAGATTTCCATCTATATTGGTGTTAAGTTTTAATTCATAGTTTAATTTTATTAAAGGTTGTTCGCCACGATTTGCAAGTAGGATTAAATCCATTGTATCTGTTAGCGAAATATTATCTTCATTCCGTTCCATTATAAATATTTTATTTTCTTTAGTTTGATTCAAAGTAACTTGTGAAAAAATTTCTTTTTTTATTCCCAAGCAATCAAATTCTAATTCGTAATGGTACTCGCATCCATCAATTAAAGCGGCGATAAAAAATCTTTGTGTAGTATCAATGATTTTTGTCTTGTTTCCAAAATTATAACCGTCACATATGTTTTTAAGTGCAGATTCAATGGATTGATTTTTTTTAAACAAAGATTGTAAATAACTGAGACTTTTTATGAAATTGGACTTTCCTCCGGCGTTTTCTCCGACAATAATTGCTGATTTTAAAATATTTTTTCCCGCAATGTAATTATCCGGAAATTTATCGCTTAAATTTTCAGTTGAACGCAATGAAAAATACACTTCATCTTTAAAAGAAAGAAAATTTTTAAAAGCATACTCAAGAAGCAAAGAAAACACCTCACATTAAAAAAATTATTTTTGACGAAGCCATTTATAAACCGTCGGACGTGAAACTTTGTAATGTTTTGCTATTTCTGTCGCTGTTGTCGTCCGCTCATAATACGCCTGTTTGTAGTAATCGAAATCTTTTGGGCGTTTTTTTTCGTGTCGACCTTTATATTTTCCTGCCGCTTTTGCTAGTTGTATTCCTTCACGCTGTCTTTGCAAAATTAAATCTCTTTCAAATTCCGCTATTGCGCCGAATATCGTCAACATAAATTTGCCTTGCGGAAGTTTCTAAAATGTTGAGTAAATCTGTCGTTGAACGAGCAAGCCGTGAAAATTCCGATACTATTAACTCATCGCCTTCTCTCAAGAAATTCATCATTTCTTCAAATTTCGGACGTTTAGCTGACTTCTCTGATATTTTATGTTCAATAGTTGAAACGCGCATATAAGCTACCAACATAAAAAAACCCCCTACAAAATTTTAATCTTTTGCAGAGGTTTTATCTACTCAAATTTAAAATAAAATAGAAAAGAAATGCTACCGAAGAGTAAAACAAGGGTACTCCTTAAATTAACGCTATGTATTTTTCTTTGCTTTCTGTTGAAACCGGTTGAAATATTACGTTAATTATTGAATCGCTGAAAAACTCTTGACACTGCCGTAAATTTTCTTTTTCTTGAATTAGTAAAATAATTCGGCAAGTAACATCAGCTTTTCTGCATCCCCGTTACCGGTTATATATTTTCCATTGAAATATTTAGCCATAAGTCCGAAGTTATTCATAGGGGCATAGGCTCCGCCGACAAACCAACCTTTTGTACCTTTCATGACGTCATCTTCGAGCGGCGAAAAAGAAGCATTTGTCCCATAACGTCTGTAGCCTGTCCAAAGTCCCCAATCACCTTTTTCAATCCCGTAACTGCTGACATAATTTCCCAAATCAAATTGAATTTGCCAAGAATTGTTTTCATAGTCTGCCTTAGTATTTTTGGCATAAGCCCCCCAAAGATTAACCATACTGCCAAATTTATAACCGCCGTTGACTGTCCAAATATTTGCTTTATCTTCGCAACCGCTTTTTGAATAAAGAATAGTTTTCAAATCATCGTCTTTAACGTTGTACCAACCTGCACCGCCGTAAAGTCCGCGCTCGGTGTTGTATTGAAGATTAACGCCTTGAATATCTGCAGGATCCTCATCGCTTTCAAGTTCGCCCAAAGTACCGCCGCCGACTGCTTCACTAAGACGCCCTGCCAAAAGAGTAGTTTTAAAATCTTTTCCAAAATCTAAAATAACTCCCGAAAAGTTGGTATCCCAAACAAGACTTGTTTCATTTGTCCAAAGTTCCTGCTTGCCCAATTTGATATTGAAATTGTCGTAATTGCCTTCCGCCCAGCCGCGAACAAGTGTGAAATCTTCGGTTGTATCGAATTTTGTATTAACATAAGCATCAACACGCGCATTTATTGACCAATTATTATTAACTTCAGCTTTCGGTTCAAAACGAACAATATAGCCGTTAATAGTATTTTTTTCTTTATGTCCTGTATTTTGGGGGTCGGTGCGTATGTTGTCATATTCGTATTCGATTTTTCCCGTCCAAGTAACTTTATCGCTATGCTTTTCAAGTTCGGCAACACGAACGCCCAAATTGTCCAATTCGTCTCTAAATTCTGCAGCAAGTTTATTAAGTTCTGCGCGATTGGTACTGCTTATATTTGTACGCGGAGTTTTTGCAAGTGCGCGGGCGATCATTTGCGTCATTTCGTAGCGCGTGATATTTCTGTTGCCTATGTAAGTGCCGTCGCCGTAACCTTCGATAACGCCTTCACTTGCCAACTTTGCAATAGACTGATAAACCCAATGCCCCGCCGGTACGTCCGAAAAAGGATTCGCCGCCGCGCAGGTTGTTTCACTCAAGCCGATTATCAGTGTCGTTGTTAATACCGGAACCAGAATTTTTTTCATAAAACTTTCTCCCGCAATAAAAATTCTTTTTTTATTTTTTCCGTCCGGTAGCAGAATTTTTAACAATATCAGTCAAAACAAACAGCGCAAGCACATTTGGAATAATCATAAATCCATTGGCTAAATTGTTTATTTCCCACATCAGCTCATTGCCGGTAAATGCCCCGATGAAGATTAAAAGCAATACCAAAATAACATAAAAATTGTCAGCCTTCGTGCCAAAAAGATAAATTATATTCATTTTGCCAAATATATATGACACTAAAATTGTTGAAAAGGTAAAAAGAAAAAGGCACAAAGTTATAAATTGAGCTCCGAAACCTTCAAAATTTCCCAAATCTAAAGCCGAACCGAAGGCGACTTGCGATAAATTTTCAGAATTAATTATTGCGGTAACTTCGCCGCTGTAGCCGTTGTATAAAATACTGTCGGAAGTGTAAAGCGTTGAAATTATTACAAGAGCGTTCAAAGTAAGATAGTGAATGTATATTGACCATTTTCATAATATCTTGCGTTGTAAAACTTATCAAAAATTGGCTTGTCAGATTTTTCAACCGGTTTAAATTTCATCATTTATCACTTCAAAATTTTTAATTATCGTTATTTAATTTGTTTTTTAAACCGCAGGAAGCAACAACCGTATCAGTCAAAGCAAACAGCGCAATAACATTTGGAATTACCATAAAATTATTAAAAAGGTCTGTCATTTCCCAAACGAAATCACTTGAGACTAACGTTCCAACAAAGATGAACGCCAAAGCTATTGCAATATAAATATTAATGATTTTTTCTCCAAACAGATAGACCATATTTATTTTTCCAAATGAATGCCACGCCAAAATTGTTGAGAATGCAAAGAAAAATAAACATACGGCAATTAATTGAGAACCAAAACCTTCATTAAGTCCTGCATCTAAAACAGCGGCAAATGCTCTTGCGCCAAATTAGCTTGATTTACAATTTCTGTAGCCGCGCCGTTGTAACCGTCGGCTAAAATACCGTCGGAAGTGTAAAGCGTGGAAATTATAACTAAAGCATTTAACGTCAAAACTACGAAGGTATCAAAAAATACGCCTATCATTGCTACTATGCCTTGTTCATGAGGATTTTCAATATTGGCTTGAACGTGAGCATGCGGAGTGGAAGCCATTCCTGCTTCATTTTAAAAAAGTCCGCGCTTTGCACCTTGAGTAACAGCAATTTTTAAAGCTTCACCAAAAGTACCGCCAATAATTGCTTGCGGTTGAAAAGCATAATAAAAAATCATATACAGTGCGTCCGGCAAATATTGAATGCGTGCAATAATTATTGCGACTGCGCCGCCAATAAAAATATATGACATTATCGGCACAATCTTTTCAGTAACTGAAGACAATCTTACAAGTCCGCCACGAAATATAAACCAACCCTTCTTTTCCTCACAAAAAAACAAATCCCCGTTGTCGAGAAATCCTTGATTTTGGGGATTTTATTACTTGACGCTTAATATTTTGTATAGTAAACTTATCAGAAATATATTATTAAAGTATAGGATAAAAGGGGTTGCCTTTATATCTGTTTATTTATTCCGCGCCCAATTTAAAAACGTAGCGTGACTGACATTCAATAACTTTCCTGCTTTTCGCGCAGATATTTCGCCGTCTTGCCAACGCTTTAAAACTTCTTCGTAATTTTGCGGCTTTATTTTGCAGGGACGCCCGCATTTTACGCCGCGCGCTTTTGCCGCCGCAATTCCCGCCGCTTGACGCCTTATCATAAATTCTTTTTCTGTTTGAGCCACATACGATAAAATTTGAAGGACTATATCTTGAACTAATGTACCGATTAAATCTCTGCTTTGGCGTGTATCTAAAAGCGGCATATCTAATACTACAATGTTTGCGTGTTTTTCTCTTGTAATTATTCGCCATTGCTCCGGTATCTCAAAATAATTTCTGCCGAGTCTGTCAAGGCTTTCAATTACTACTGTATCTGCGGGCTTTAACTTTTCCAAAAGTTTTTTGTAGGCAGGTCTCTCAAAATTTTGTCCGCTCTGTTTGTCCATGAAAATATTTTCTGCACTTATTCCGAATTTGTTCATAGATAAAATTTGTCTTTCTTCGCTCTGATCATTCGTCGATACTCTTACATAGCCGTAAATCATTCCTTGCATAAAATTTCCTCCGTTAATTGTTGAATCGCAAAATAAAACGCCCTTGCCAAAAGTATATCACCTTTGACAGGGGCATTTTATTTTTATACGGGAATATTTCTTTAAACTAATGAAACTATACTTTCAATTTGCACAAGTGACTACTCCCTAAATTAACTCAAGGTATTTTTCTTGTTCGTTTGCCGGAACCTCAAGAATATCCATAGCTTGTTGGGCTGTCAAATTTAACGTTTACATTAAACTGCGGATATTTTCAATTAAAGTTTTTTCTTTACCTTCAGCTTCTGCCTTTTTTGCCGCTTCAGCAATCTCATCTTTAAAAATTTCAGCAATAATACTACTACTCATTTTGCCTGCATCTCCTTTATTTTCTTTTAAGAATGAAACCCTGTCAGAAAGTTGTTTGTGGCGCATTTCCTCCGGATTCGCGCAAAAGAAATCGTGAATTAAATCGTCCGGCGGTTTTCCTTCTTCTCCTTTGTAACTGCCATTGACGTAAATAATGTGTGTGCCGTCTCCAAAAGCTTTGCCCGTTTCTCTGATAATTCGGTCGGCATGATAAATTTTTTCGCCGTCGCCAATTACATCATTTTCTGTTATGAATATTACAAAACTTTCCGGAAGTTCTTTAAATTCTTCTTGCTTTTTCAATTCGTGATAATCCGGCATTACAGAATTATAACGAGCGCGTTGGGGAATTGCTCCTGCGTCTGTTCTCTGAACTTCGATATTATACAGCTTGCCTTTAGTGTCAGTTGCAAAAACATCAAAGCGGACTGAACGTCCATAGATATTTTCTACGCTTTTTTGCGTCTGCACTTTCAATACTTTCAAATCGTCTTTTTCCAGTATGTTTCCTTTTATCAACTCTCAATTTCTTTTTTTGAATTATACCATTTTACAAAAACTATTTCACCGAAAATTTTTTATATCTTAAATATTTGTTGGCGTTTTTATCCAATCGCTTTCTTTAAAAATTTTATGACTGATCCTCCGGCTGTTAATTATGCATCAGCTGAATCAATTAAAATTTCCCCGTGTGAATAATCTTTGTATGATATTTCACCGCGCAAAATTGTTTCTATTGAAAATGTTGCGCCATATTTATTCGTTATTTCTTTTTCGCTCCCGTGATACACTACTTTTAACTCTTTGAATAGCTCTGTCGGAATTTCTTCTGACGTTGGTTTTATTCTCTCGTTACGCAATTTTTTTATATTAATAGGGCTTTATTCATTTCCTCAAATATTTTATCTGGCTTTTTTTCATAAACGTTCTTCTTCTTGCCATTCCCCCAATTTTTCCGTTTCTACATTTTCCTTTAATTTCCAACTATTTTTTGAATGTCATCTATCTTGCACCGGCGCGGGTTTTCATATTTTATTTCTGATGTCAAAAGTCTGAAATAATTTGCTGTATTAAATTTGTAGTTTTTGTTTCCGACGCAATATGGTCATTCCGAAAAAGTTTTTGCATTTATCATTTGTCCCTTGTTTCGCCGTATTTTTTCAATTAACTTAAGACTGATTTTTCTTTCGCCACGTCATTTTCAATTTCTGTATCTTCCCCTGTAGCTGTATTGTTTCTCAAAACTTCCAGCAATGGAGTTATTATATCAATTCAATTTTTTGATTCTTTAACTTCTCTATCTCCGCACTGATTTCTTTTTCTTTTTCAAATAATTTTTTTCCTTTCCTATTTTTTAGTCAACAAATTTTTTTCGAGTTTTCCGGATACTATCAATCTTGCCAATCTTCCAATTTCTTTTGACTTCTTTATTTCTTTTGAAAATTCTTCAAACTCACGCTCTAAATTTTCCAGCTCACTCTCTGTACTTTTAATCTCCATTTTTAAACGCTCTAATTGCTCTGCTCTCATTTTTCTCTCCTCCGACGCCTACTATAACACAAGATTTTTTTCTTTGCTGAAAATGCACAAAAAATTGTGCAAAAAATAGTGCAACGAGATTTTTGAAAGTGTGCTAAGATATGCAAGCGGTGATTTTTCCCAAATGTTCACTTCCGCATTTCACTTCGTGAAAAGCTTATTTCTGCTGATTATGACGACATTTAAAGGTGTAAAAATTTTGCCAGTCACTGCGTTCCTTGAACCTGCCGTTGGCTCTTGATTCTTTGAAAGGAGGAAGAAAAAATTATGGCAATGTTCCATTTCTGACTCAAATCTGATAAAAAACCGGACGGCACTAAAATTTCTCCTGTTCAGCACGTTGATTATATTCGGCGTGAAGGTAATTTTGCCAACATTGAACTTTGGCAAGAGAACAATAAATTTGTCGGTAATCTTATTTCTTCCTCCGAAATTAAAGACGCTTGCAACGGACTTGAAACTTTGCTCTACAAGACTGATGAATTTGGCTTTATTAGGAATACTGCACAAGGAATAGAAGTAACAGAAAAAGCGTCGCTGACTACTTTAGCTGTTGCTTTAATGCTGGCATATGAAAAAATGGAACATAAGCCTCTAATTATTTACGGCTCAACTAATTTCAAAAAATCTATTCTTAACGCAGCTCTTCTTTTTAATATTTCCTTAACTTTTGACGATAAATTATTTCAAAATGAATTTCTTAAAGCAAAAGGAGCAAAGAAAAAATGCCGGAAAAAAATACGTCGCAGATGGTGGCATCCTCGTTAGTAAACGACCAATTCCCCAGTTAATTACTTCACCAATTAGCGCAAAAACAATCGAAGTTGCTACCGGTATCGGACTTCGCCTGCCAACATTGTCCCAACTCCCTCTGGTTCATTCAGAATCAAACGCAACTGACCTGTTTTTGTCGCCTGATGAATCTTGTAAGCTGGAACAACTTGCAAAAAACTGCTGTAACAATGTGCGATGGGATTTTTCTGCTGAGCGCAAAAGATTAGCAAAATGGACTGCTGAAAAAATAATCGAAAGAATAGACGAAAAACTAGACCACGTTTTTGCCGCTTCGCACGTTGAATATATCAATCGTGAAAAGGCGTTTGAGAGTAGAGGTGGTTGTATTTTCCAGGCTCACAAATTGCCCAAATGGGCTAAAAACGACCCAAAGAAATTTTTCAAGGCGGCGGATAAATATGAAGGTGTTGGCAATCGTCGCTATATGGAAATTGAATTTGC
>Ga0247611_10009619_pt1 | contig 11575 bp, 9 predicted proteins | sample 177DNAGHGhighgp2_FD_192422 | JGI IMG/M metagenome (GOLD analysis project Ga0247611, IMG submission 192422) | Sheep rumen microbial communities from Palmerston North, Manawatu-Wanganui, New Zealand - 1770 DNA GHGhigh gp2 | ecosystem: Host-associated > Mammals > Digestive system > Stomach > Rumen ... | reverse complement strand
ATCCATAATTAATCGTTATTAATAAAATCTTTTAATTTCTTAGACTTAGATGGATGTTTTAATTTTCTAATAGCCTTTGCTTCAATCTGACGAATTCTTTCACGTGTAACATTAAATTCCTTACCAACCTCTTCTAGAGTATGTGGTCTTGCCTCGATACCATCATAATCTGGATCTCCTTCCTTAGGAATACCAAATCTTAGACGAATAACCTTTTGTTCACGATCAGTTAATGTTGCAAGTACTTCATCAATTTCTTTACGAAGCTTAATCTTTTCTGTATATTCATATGGGTCTAATGCATGTGGGTCAGAAATGAAATCTCCTAAGCAAGAATCTTCTTCTTCACCAACTGGATTTTCAAGTGAAATAGGCTCTAATGCAATTCTTTGAATTTGTTGAACCTTTTCAACTGATATACCCATACGTTCAGCAACTTCTTCAGGAGTTGCTTCTCTTGATAATTCTTGTACAAGTTGTCTTTGTACTCTAACTAGCTTATTAATTGTTTCAACCATATGAACTGGGATACGAATTGTTCTTGCTTGGTCAGCAACAGCTCTTGTAATAGCCTGTCTAATCCACCAAGTTGCATAAGTTGAGAACTTAAATCCTCTATCAGGGTCAAACTTATCAACAGCCTTAATTAAACCCATATTACCTTCTTGAATTAAATCCAAGAAAGGAAGTCCTCTATTCATATATTTCTTAGCAATAGAAACAACTAAACGTAAGTTAGCATTAATAAGTTTTTCCTTTGCAAATTCTGCAGCAGCAACCTTAGCCTCTAAAGCCTCATATTCATCAGCTGAAATATTTGCTTGCTTTTCAGGGTCAGAATCAATAATTTCCTTTTTCTCTAAAGCTGCACGTCCTTCAACAACTAAATTAGCAAATCTAGTTTCATCTTCTAATGATAGTAAAGCAACCTTACCAATATCCTTTAAATACATTCTAACTGGGTCATCTACTTTAATTGAAGATGGTAATACATCATAAGAGGTAATATCTACTTCTTCAACAGCGTCAAATGCTGATGGTCCGTCTTCGATTTCTTCTTCCTCTTCTTCTGATGGCATTACATCAATACCATTCTTTTCAAGTTCTGCTTCAATTTTGTCATATTCATCAGTAACATCTAAATAGAATTCTTTAATATCCTTTTCATAAACGATATTATCATTCTTTTTACCTTTTTCAATTAACTGATTAAGTACTTCATTGAAATCAATCTGCTTTTCCATTCAATAATCCTCCTAATTATGCTTTACAAGCTTAGCTTTTAGATTTGCTTCTTGTCTTTTTAAGGTTTCAACACTTGCAACAAGCTTTAATTTTGTTTTAGAATCAAGCGTTGTTGATATTTGCTTTTGTGTTTGCTTTATTCTTCCTTGAATTGATATGATTTTTAGTTTGGTCACGCACTTTTCAATCTCAGATTCTTCCATCATATTCTCTGTATAATTCTTTCTCTTATATGCGCCAATATCTAAATAAAGCTTACCTTCATCGTTTGGATTTAAAAGCTTAACAAAATAGCCTTCATTAAATTCATCATAATTTGCATAATAATCATTGACTAATCTCATCCAAAGCTTTTGTCCTGTAGGAGAAAAACCATCAATGAAATTACCAATTTCATTATCAATTCTTAAAGCTAGATCCTTTCCTTGTAATCCAAGGAAAATTAAATCTGGCTCACAAATATTATTCCATAAAACCTTTTTTAAAGGTCTTGCGGTCTCTATAACTTCTTCCTTTGTATTATTAATTGGATTATTAACAATACTATATCCTTGATTTGTTGCATGAGTTTGTTCAAATGCAATGAAATCTCTATTAACTGCATCATAGCTAGATTTTAATCTTTCAGATAACCTTTTTAAATAATCCTCACGAATTATTGCACTTGGTTCGGATAAAATAGTTGAAAATATAATATTTTTAACTTCATTTAATCCTTCTAAATCTTCTAAGTCTCTTCCTATGAATGCTGTTTCAAATTTATATTGTAATGGATCAATAATATTATTCTCAAAAAAATCTAAGTAACCTTCATTACCAAATTTTTTGATATATTCATCTGGGTCCATACCACGAGGTAATAAACATAAATGAACAACAAATCCATTATTCTTAAACATATCTATTGCACGAAGTGATGCATGTATACCTGCAGAGTCACCATCATAGCAAATTATTGCATGATTAGTGTATTTTGAAAGTAATTTAACCTGGTCTACTGTTAATGCAGTACCTAGTGTACATATTGCTTCTTTATTTCCAGCTCTATAGGATGCTATTACATCCATTTGTCCTTCATGTAATACGACACGTTTTTTTCTATTTATTTCTATTTTAGCCTTATTAAGGTTAAATATAGTTTCACCTTTTTTAAATATTATAGATTCTCTTGAATTTAAATATTTAGGCTGTCCTTTTGCTTTATCTTCTTCTCTATAAATTCTTGCAGAGAATGCAATTGGATTATCATATTCATCAAATATAGGGAACATTATTCTATTTGAAAAAATATCATAATATCCATTATCATTTTTATCAATTAAACCAACATCGGAAATATCAAGTTCTAAAAATCCAATTTCTTTTAACACACTGTATAATGTATTTCCTATTTTAGGAGCAAGACCGATTTTAAATTCATTAATGATTGAATCATCAATACCACGTTTTAATAAATATTCCTTAGCAATTCTACCTTCCTCAGATAATTCTAGATTTCTTTGGTAAAATTCTACGGCTTTATTCATTATGTCATAATATTTCTTTTTAGAATCAGTTTTTGTTTGCTGAAATTTATATTCTAATCCATTAAATTGATAAAGCTCTTTTATTGCATCTGCATATGGAATATTGTGATACTTCATTAGAAATCCTAAAGCATTTCCTGAAGCACCACATCCAAAGCATTTAAAAATTTTCTTTTCAGGTGAAACCATAAATGATGGAGTCTTTTCATTATGAAATGGACAAACACCCTTATAGTCTTTACCTTGCTTTTCCAAAGGAACATATTTAGATATCAAAGAAACTATATCTGTTGATTCAATTACCTCATTTGGAGTTGAAGCCAAGGTTGTCACCATCCTTTATTTTTAATTAAAAAACTAATTTTGATTCAATAAATTTAATAGCATCTTCTACTGATAAAGTTTGTTGTTCCATTGTATCACGGTCACGAACTGTAACAGTACCATTTGCTAATGTATTATCATCAACACAAATACAATATGGAGTACCTATTGCATCTTGTCTTCTATATCTCTTACCGATATTTGCAGTTTCATCATAAACTGTTGAGAAATGCTTATTTAATTCATCGAAGATTTCTTCTGCCTTTTCAGCATGGTTCTTCTTGATTAAAGGTAATACTGCAGCCTTATATGGTGCAAGTTCTGGAGATAAACGTAATACTGTTCTTTCAGATACCTTACCATCTTCAGATGTAGTCTTTTCAACATCGTAAGCACTGAATAAAACTGTTAATAACATTCTTTCAACACCAACTGATGGTTCAACTACATAAGGGATGTATCTTGTATTATTATCAGGATCTAAGTAAGTTAAATCCTTACCAGAATGTTCCTGATGTTGTGTTAAGTCATATGATGTACGAGATGCAATTCCCCATAATTCACCAAATCCCCAAGGGAATTCGAATTCAATATCTGTTGTAGCATTAGAATAGAAAGATAATTCCTTTGCTTCATGATCTCTATATCTTAACTTAGATCCATCTACACCAATTGAAACTAAGAAGTCCCAGCAATATTTTCTCCAATACTTGAACCAATCCATTTCAGTACCTGGCTTGCAGAAGAATTCTAATTCCATTTGTTCAAATTCTCTTGTACGGAAAATAAAGTTACCTGGAGTAATTTCATTTCTGAATGACTTACCAATTTGACCTACACCAAATGGAAGCTTTCTTCTTGTTGTTCTTTGAATATTCTTGAAGTTAACAAAAATACCTTGTGCAGTTTCAGGACGAAGATATACTTCATTCTTTGCATCCTCAACAACACCTTGGAATGTCTTAAACATTAAATTGAATTTTCTAATATCAGTATAATCTAGTGAACCACAAACAGGACAAACAACATTATTATCCTTTAAGTATTGTGTTAATTCTTCATTAGACATACCATCTCCTGTGATTTCACCATGAGTAAAATCTTCAATAAGCTTATCAGCTCTGAAACGAGAATGACATTTTTTACAATCCACTAGTGGATCTGAGAATGAACCAATATGTCCTGATGCAACCCAAACTTCCTTATTCATTAAGATTGCAGCATCAAGTCCAACATTTAGCTTATTCTGCTTAACAAACTTTTTCCACCAAGCTTGTTTAATATTATTTTTAAGCTCAACTCCTAAAGGACCATAGTCCCAAGCGTTAGCTAAACCTCCATAAATTTCTGAACCTGGGAAAACAAATCCCTGTTCCTTTAAAAAGGAAACTAATTCTTCAAGTGTTATCTTTTGCATATGTAAACCTCCACACTTAACACTAAATCGCATTTTATTATTATATGATAAATCGTCAAATTAGTCAAGTAAACTACTAAAAGTTAAAATTTATATTTTAGGTATTAAAAAAGCCCCAAAAAGGGACTAATTTTTAAGATTCAATTTCTTCTAATTTTGGTGCTAATGATTCTAAAATATCTAAAACCTCATTAACCCCTTCTTTTTTCTCACTAGATGTTATAACCATCTTATCTAATGGATCTAATTCTAGTTTCTTAATTATTGCATCCTTAAAAGGCTTTCTTTCTGAATTTTTAAGTTTATCAGCCTTTGTAACAATTATTGTTACAGGTACATTGTAATGCTTTAAAAAATCATACATTAATTTATCATCATCTGTTGCTCTTCTATAATCAACAAGTAAGAAAACCATTTTTAAATTTTCTCTTGTTTTTAAAACAGATTCAATCATTTTACCAAACTCTTGAGTTCTTCCTTTACCTTTTTGCTGATATCCATATCCTGGGGCATCAATTAAGTAAAATTCATTATTAATAATATAAAAATTTAATGTTTGAGTTTTTCCTGGAGTTTTACCTGTTCTTGCAAGCATTTTTCTATTGGTTAACGCATTAATAAACGAGCTTTTTCCAACATTACTTCTTCCTAAAAACATTACTTCTAAAGGAAGTTCTTGGGGCATTGAATCAGGTCCAACAGCGGATGTAACGTATTCAGACTTTATAATTCTCATACCCAAATCACCTCTTACTTCTTATGACTTAAAATAAAATCAGCTTCAACTAAAATATCTCTTAGTTGTTGGAATTTTAATAATTCCTTTGCAGCCTCAATTGGATAGCTTCTTGCTTGAAGAATATGATTATCAAGCGGATTTAATGATTGTTCATTTTCATTAAATGTAGCTAAAAAATAAGTTACTTCCTTAATAGATTTGTTAAACACCTTATACTTAATTGTTCTTTTAAAACCTGGCAGAATTTCAGCATCTATGCCTGTCTCTTCTTTGATTTCTCTTAGGGCACAATCTATATTTGTTTCCTTGCTTCTTCTATGTCCCTTAGGAAATCCATATGAACCATTAGGTTCCATGATTAAAACATACTCTGTATTTCCATCGCGCTTTGTAAATAAAACTGCTCCGCATGAAAATTCTCTGTCTAGTGGTTTTCTTTTCTTCTTTGCTTCATCTTTTTCCATAATATCACCACTTTTTGCAAAATACGTTTTTAATATTAACATAAAATCAAAAAATATTAAAGGTAATAAATGTTTTTAAGATTTATTTTTTATAAATTATTTAATTTATCTACTATTAAAATTGCTGTTTTTAATCCATCAAGTGCGGCACTTGTAATACCACCTGCATACCCTGCTCCCTCACCAATAGGATATATTCCTTTGATATTTGACTCATGAGTTTCTTTATCTCGTAATATTCTTAAAGGAGATGAGGAACGAGATTCGATTCCAATTAAAATTGCATCAGGATTATTAAATCCGTGTATCTTTTTATCAAATTCTTTAATACCTAGCTTTAAATTTTCTATTACAAAATCTGGTAAGCATTCTTTTAAATTACATAATTTAACACCATGAGGATATGATGTTTTAATACTTCTTAATGATGATGCAACCCCATCTTCTAAGAATTCCTTAACTAAATTTGCAGGGGCTCTATAATCACTTGCAATTTCATATGCTTTCTTTTCATATTCATATTGATAATAAATTCCATCTAATGGAGATGATGTTTTATTATAATCACTTGGTTTTACATCAACTAATAAGGCTGAATTAGAATTTTCATTTTCTCTTGCCTCATTAGACATGCCATTTACAACAATTGTATTTAGATCAGATGTTGATGCTAAAACATAACCACCAGGACACATACAGAATGTATATACTCCTCTATCATTAAAATGTGCTGCCAAATTATAATATGCAGCAGGAAGATATTTATAAAATTTACCATACTGTGCCTTATCAATATCTTCTCTTTTATGTTCAATTCTTACACCCATAGAGAATGCTTTTTGTTCCATATCAAGCTTCATATCATTATATAAAGTTTCATATGTATCTCTTGCAGAGTGTCCTAATGCTAATAATAAATGATTAGTTTTAATTACTGTTTCTTCTTTTGTAATATTATTCTTAACATGGCAATATGTAATATCATCCTTTGATTCTGATTTTATATATGTTGTTGAAAACATAAACTTACCACCAAGCTTAATGATTTCTTCTCTTATGTTTTTTACAACTATTCTTAAATAATCAGTACCAACATGAGGCTTTGCATCATATATTACATCTTCTTTTGCACCATGAATATAAAATTCATTTAAAATAAATTTTATTAAAGGGTTTCTTAGATTAGTTGTAAGCTTTCCATCAGAAAAAGCTCCAGCACCTCCCTCACCAAATTGTACATTTGAATCAGGATTTAATACTCTTTTTTCTAAGAATTCATTTAAATCATTTACTCTATCTTCTATCTTTTTACCACGTTCAACAATAATTGGTTTAGCATTGCATCTTGCTAAATACAATGCCGCAAACATACCAGCAGGACCAAATCCAACAATCACTGGGCTTAAGCCCTTAAAGCTTTTATATTCAAGCTTTATATCTTCATTTTTATAAATATTAATATTTTTTCCTTTAAGCTTTTCATTAGTATCTATTAAAAGCCTATAAATTATTAAAATATCGTCTTTTTTTCTTGCATCTATAGATTTAGCTAATATTTTATAAGTAAATTTATTTAAGTTTAAATTTTCTTTAATAATATCATCTAATCCTCTTTTATCTAAAGGAGATACTTTAAAATTAGTTACTTCATATTTCATTTAAGTTCACCTGCTATCTTTAATGCACACATAAAAGCAAAACTTAAATTAAAACCACCACATGTTGCATCTACATCTATAATTTCACCTGCAACAAATATATTAGGGTCTTTTTTTAGCGATAAGTTATTATTAATTTCACTTATATCTATTCCACCCTTGCATACTTGTGCAAATTGCATATCATATAATCCTTTTATAGGTATTATAAAATTATTAATATCAATATTATTGTTTATAACATATTGATATAACTTTGGTTGAAGTATTGATTCTAGTGACCTATATTTTGATACATCAAGCGAAAGCTTTATATATGAATTTAAAAATTTGTAATCATTAAAATAAGAGCTTAAATTCATAATACAAATACCAGATATACCATCATCCTTAAACATAACCTCGCCTTCTTCTTCATGTATAAGCTTATTATTTTGATATAATGATGCCATACATTTAAGACGAGTGCCTGATATTTCTTTAATTCTTAGATTAGTTTTAAATCCTATTAAAGATGGTATAAATTTATTAAATTTAATACCTAAATCATTTATATAATCATATGAATAATATGGTTTGTTCATATTAGCTATTGTACCTGTTGAAATAACTATATGATCATATAGTTTATCATTATTATTTATCTTATATTTTGAATTTATTTTTTTAATAGCTTTAACCTCTTCATCTAATATAGGTCTTTTGATATGCTTTAATAAAATATTTAATACTGATAATGATGATTCAGATATAGGATACATTCTACCTTCACTATCAGTTTTTGTATAGATTTCAAGTTCTTCTAAATATTTATATAATTCATTTTTGTAATCATTTATTAATGATTTAGCAAGTGGATTATTATGATAATATTTAGCATCAATATTGGCATTTGAAATGTTACATTTACCATTTCCTGATGCAAGTATTTTTCTTCCTACCTTACCTTTATTATAAATATCATATTCTATTTTATTTTTTTCTAGTAATGTCGCAAGCATTAAGCCTGAAGCACCGGCACCAATAATAGCTACTTTCATATGATCAACCTCAAAAGTAATTATAACATATTTTAATATTAACATATTAAAGAAAAATTAAAAAGCCTTTGGAATAATCCAAAGACTTTTTAGAATTATCTGTTCATATTTAATTCAGTTTCGATAGTGAACATTCTCTTCTTATACTTTTCAATTTGTTGTTCAATTGGGTTAAGACGAGATGCAAGTTCACGCTTCTTAGTAACAACTTGCTTTTTAACCTTAGTTAATTGGTTCATGTAAGCTGTTCTTTCCTTATTAGAATAAGTTGGGTTATCCTTAAGGATTTGTAAACGTAATGCCTCTTCTTCTAACTTCTTTAATTCAGTTAATTCAGGCATCTTTAACTTACTATTTTCAAGTTCGAATACTTCATGGTCAAGCTTAGTATGCTCTTCAAGTAATGCTGCTTTTTCTTCAGCATGCTCTGCCCAGTATTTTTCGTTCTTGAACTTTTGTTCAACACGGTCACGCTTACGAATATCAACGAACATATCTTCAACAATCTTACGATCGCGCTTAATAGCTTCAAGTCTCTTGTTCTTTTCTGCCATTGAACATTCTACAGCAACCTTAATCTTTCCACTACCAGATACTTTGTAACCGCAGTTTCTAATGATAGCTTCGTTCATCTTCTTAATATTTGATAAGATAGCAGTAACTGTACCATGACGCTTAGCTAACTTTAATAAGTATTCCCAAGCATAGATACATGCATCTTGTATAGCAACGAACTGCTTATACTTTTCTTCAGTTTGTTGTTCTTTCTTCTTACCATAATCCTTAATTGACTGCTTAGAAATAGCAGTAACAATTGCAGAAATATTAGATGCTAATTTATCTTCATAACTGATGACATCAACACCGAAAGTTTGGTTAGCCTTTCTAATAATTGGTTCTAGTTCATCAATTTTTTCCTTAATTAAATCGAAATTTTCATTATTAGGAGTTGTCATGAACTTCTTGCAGTTTTTAATAACATATGCAACTGCAATATCAATACAGTTTGTTCTAACTGTAAATTGGTAGTCCTCGTAGTCACTCTTTTCAGAATTTACTAAACAAGTGTTCCAGCAGTTAATACTTTCAAGTAATCTAATACTTGTTCCATCAGTATTCTTACCTGCACAGTTACCCTTCATTAACCATGCATCTGAGTTTGAAGCATCAAGTTCAATTACTCTATTTGCATAATTTTCTGCATCAACATAGTTTTCTGAGTCGAATGCATTCTGTGAAAGGATAAATAGGTTTTCAATCATTTGGGCACTACCTATACCCATACCCTTATTGACATCTACTGTCTTTACCTGTGGCTCTTCCACTTCTACTTCATGAGTAGTTCTAACCTGTGGCTTAACTACTACCTTCTTTACAACAGGTGTTTTACCATCTGTTGGCTTTTGCACTACTACTTTCTTTCCAGGTTGTGGTGTAGCAACTACTCTTCTTGTAGGTGTTGGTACAACACGTTTAACAGTTTGTCCTTGACCAGGACGAGGTGCAACAACAACTCTTTTAACTGTTTTCTTTTCTGGAGAGTCTTCATAGGCAATGTCGTTTGCTGGTGCTTTTGATCTTGTACTATTGGAATCATCTACGTCAATGAACATTGAACGTGCTTCTTCAAGACTATACTTTGCGCCACATGATTGGCATTCAAACATTCCATCAGTCTTTAAGAAATCAGATTCACCGCATAATTCACAAACTAATTTTTTCATTGTGTGTTCTCCTTTTTCTTTATCTATTATTAACTTAAAGCTATGGGTAGATTTCATAGGTGTCATAAGTTTTTCTTCGGATTTATATTTCTTTCAATCGAGCAAAATGGGCACTATCACGTTGGGGTTCCATTAAAAGCACCGTAATTTAGGAATCTTCGCTTATTGTTAATTAGGCGTGCGTTTGCATCAACTTGGATCACACATCCAGAAAGAAATAACATCTACCTATTGTTAAACCAAAAACTTAATTTTGGTAGTAACCTAAGTTATCAAGATATGGTTTAAAAGGTTTTTTGTATAAAAATATAAATCGTTTATTCCATAATCCTAGAATAATTATACCAAATGGAATATTTTTTTTCAAGATAAACAAAATTTATTATATAAATAATAATACGCTTTCAATTAAATCTAGTTTTTAATACTTGTTTACATAAATTTTTAAAATAAATGTGCTCGTTTTTATTGTAATGGCATATATTTTATGCTAAAATTTAGTTAAGAAAGTTGGTAGAAAAAATGAACACAGTAAACGATTCTTTAAAAAATTGGTTAAATGCATTAAATAATTTCAGTTTTCAGTCATATGAACAGCTTCCAGACCTTGATTTATATATGGATCAAGTAATTCAATTCCTAGATAAAGAGCTATTCATTTTCCAAACATCATCTGATGATAAGCAAATTACACCATCAATGATAAATAATTACGTAAAAGGTGAGGTCCTACCATCACCAATCAAGAAAAAATATAATCGTGAGCACTTAGCCTTAATTGAAGAAATTGCTACATTAAAGCAAGTTTTATCAATAGCTGAGGTTAAACAAATCATTGATTCTAGATATGATAATTCAAAATCAAATTCTGAGGTTTTCCAAGAATTTAATGAATTAAACAATAAAAATATAGATTTGGCAGTTACTGAAGCATTTAAGGAATTAAATGAAATAGATGAAAATGATTATAAATCATTAACACTTCTTGCAACTAAATTTGCAATTACTGCAAATACATATATTAATATTGCAAAAAGAATATTATATCTTGTAAGAAATTATCAATATAAAGAAAAAAGCGAACAAGAATACCAAGAAAGATTAGAAGCTGAAAAGCAAAAGAAAGAAAAAAAGTCTAAAAAAGACATTAAAGAAAATAACGAAAATAACGAAGAAATCGCAATTACTGATACAGGAGATTCTGAATAAAGAAATAAAGTCCAATTTAGTTTTCACTAAGTTGGACTTTTTATATTACTTTCCTAATTCAATTGAACGATTAACACATGCGTTATAGCATTCTTCTACTGCTTTTTCAAAGTTATTCTCATAAAGCTTATCTAAACCAGCTAAAGTTGTACCACCCTTTGAGCATACATTCTTAATTAATGTATCAATTGTTTCTGATGTAGATAATACCATTTTTGCTGAAGAAATA